>X371_Linnaeus_Two_toed_Sloth__coassemble_1445_pt1 | contig 8904 bp, 4 predicted proteins | sample X371_Linnaeus_Two_toed_Sloth__metabat2_high_PE_002 | metagenome-assembled genome bin X371_Linnaeus_Two_toed_Sloth | reverse complement strand
GTATTTGCCTTCAGCGGCGGGGATCGGCAGGCCAACACCTCAGAGGGCGCCGCGGCGGGCTGTTCGCCGGCCCGGATCCGACTCGAGGGCATAAGGTGCTGACGGGCGAGGGCGGTTTTACGGCTCCGCGGCTGCTGTCGGAGGTGAATGCCTCCAGCCATAATGTCCTCACCGTTACCTATCTGAAAGAGCCCGAGGCACGCACGGTAGTGCTGGGCGGACTCACCTCCTATGAGTTTCAAAGCACCGTTTCGGTCGGCAGCAGTGAGCAAGCTCTGGAGGCAGATGGCCGCCGTTCTTTCGACGCCTCTATCCGGTTGCACGACAGCGCGGGAAAAAGAGTGGATTCCGGCCAAACTTTTTGGGGCGATACCGCTTTTGTAGATTGCCTGACCGAGGATCCCTACGCCTCGCTGGAGGGGTACGGAAAACGGGTGGCGCAGGCGATGGACGTCCATTTGCAGAGCTATAACGACTATATATCCGTTTGTTTATGGTATGTATTTGCCTTCAGCGGCGGGGATCGGCAGGCCAACACCTCAGAGGGCGCCGTGGAGGAGGTGCGGCGGATGATCGAAAGCGGCATTACGCGTTATGCCCCCGCGCTGGTTCGGCTGGTGCCCGACGAATATGTGAACCCCAACGAGCAGCTTTGGTGGGACGACGAGCATTGGGCGCGTTACGGGCACCTTACCGGCCGTTATCCTACGCTGGACAGCTGGATGGCCGCTATGCGCGAGTTAGGCGCGGAAGGCGGCTTGTATATGCAGCCCACGTATTTGTCCGATGATTACGGTGCAAAGTATCCGGAACAAATGCTGTATGACAGCGAGGCATACGGCGCCGATTATACCGATCCTGCATTTATTCAGCATATGAAAGAGGTTTACAGCCGTCTGAAAAATGCAGGGGTAGCATCGGTTTTTTACGATTATACCATGATTTCCAACGGCAATACCGCCTCAAAAGGCAATATGCTGGAGCTGCGGGGCGGCTTTTCGGATCCGTACGCCACAGCCGTGTCCGCTTATCGGAATATTTTCCGCATTGCGAAGGAAACGGCGGGCAGCTCTCTGCGGATCACCGAAAACACATGGGATTATACCGGCCAAGAAGTCGCCACCGGGCTCATCGACGCCCAACGTTCCAGAATGGATAACGTGACGCTCAATCAAGAGGTGGTCAAGTCGGGCGCCCGTCAGTGGTATCGAAATGAAGTGACCAAGCTGATTGACCCGGATGTAAAAAATTTCACCACCTCGGATCCGGACAAGCGGCGGGCTGAAATCACGGCGATGGGCTTGCTGTTCGGAAAAACCATGCTGGGTTCCTCCATTTCCCGCTATTCTGCCGAGGATATCCGGGATATAGGGCGGATTTTACCCATGCCCTTGGACGGCGTTTCCGCCCGGCCGGTGAGGCTGTTCCAGATGGAGGAAGACGATACGCCGGAGGTGTATGACTATCCGGTAAGCGAAAATTGCCGCTTGCTGCTGCTTTGGAACACCACACAATCGAGAAAAGCCATTTCGGTGGATTTGGACGGGGCTCCGGCTTTCGGCGGAGTGGGCTTGTGCACGGATAAGGTCTATGATGTTTGGGATTTTTGGAACGAACGGTATGTGGGACGGATCTGGGGCGGCGATCCTCTGGAGGAGATCGTGCGTAAAAACGAGTTGCGTCTGCTGGTGGTGCGGGAGGTCGGGGAGACGCCTGTTCTGCTGTCCACCAACCGGCATCTGCTTCCCGGAGCGGTGGATATAGCCGATTGGAAAGCGGATAACACGCACGTTCAGGCCAAAACCTCCGCGGTCGGCGGCGATGCCTGGCAGGCACAGATTTCCTTGCCGTCGGACAGCACCGTGCGTTCCTTCCGCATTTTGTCCGGTCGGGCGACAGGCTCAGCTCAGGTAAATCCCCTGACGGGCCTGCTGACGGTCAAGCTGGAGGCAGCGGAGAACCAGGAGGTAGTCTGGGAGGTGCAGCTGGAGCCGGCAGAGACAACCGTCTCCGTGCCGGAGCCTGTCACCGGCCTGCAGGCGCGGGCCGAGCTGAAAAAATCCCACGTGGAGCTGAAATGGGATGCGCAGGCCGGCGTATCCTATCGGGTGTTCCGCGACCGCCTTCTCATTGGCGTTACACAGGAGCCTTGTTTTATCGACAATGACGTAGCGGAAAATACGGCGTATACATATACGGTGGCGGCCGTCAACCGGGCGGGAACGGGCGGTGAATCCGCAGCCGTTTCCTTGACGGTAGGATGGTTTCAGCCGGCGTTGTATTACGGGCTTGGCGGCGATGTGACCGGCCGTTACGGTGTCGACGGATACTGTCTCTATAATTTCGGCGGAGAGGGACGGCTGGAGCGTTTGCCGGATTATATTCTGTCACTGAAGGAAAACACAACCAAACAGTGGCAATGGGACTTGGGATCCTCGGACACGCGATCGCTGCGGATAGGCGATGCTGTTTCCGGAAAACTGGGCGCCATTTACGCGGAGGACAGGGTATCAATACGCATTACCCCGCGTGACAACCGTGAACACCGGCTGACTCTGTATTGCGTGGATGTGGAGAGACAGGGGCGGTCGTTTGATTTCACGGCCGTTGGAGCGGATGGACGCGAAATCATACCGACGGTGACAGTGCCGGAATACGGCGAGGGCGTGTACCTGTCCTTTACATACAGCGGAGAGATCGTTTGCACGTTGGAGAATCGCGCGGTCAACGCCGTGGTCAACGGTGTGTTTTTTGATTCTTAAAGTATAGGAGGATACAGGATGCCGATACAATACAAGGAAACGGACGGGCTGATCCGCTTGGATACCCGGCGCAGCAGTTATGCCATGCAGATATTGCCGGAGGGCTATCTGGCACATCTGTATTATGGACCGCGGGTAGGCGATGACGACCTGCGCTACCTGATACATTATGTGGATCGGCCGCAGTCACCCAATCCCCCCGGTTCGCAGGATCGCTGTTTTTCCCTGAATGTGCTGCCACAGGAATATCCCGGCTTCGGTGTGGGGGATTACCGGAGCGCCGCAGTGATCGGCTGCGGCGCGGATGGCTGTTTGTCTGCGGATTTGCGGGCGGAGGCGGTGGAAGTGTGCGCGGCGCCGGTTTTTCCGGAAGGGCTGCCGCATTTTCATAGCTTGGCGGAGGAGCCTCAGGAAACCCTGTGCATTCGTATGCGGGATGCGGCCACCGGTTTGGAAGCAACGCTGTATTACACGCTTTTTGAAGAACAGGACGCGATTGTTCGTTGGACGCGGCTGCGCAACAACGGCGAAGCGCCGCTGGTGCTGGAGCGGGCCATGAGCTTTTCTGTGGATTTCAGCGAGGGCGATTTTGATTTCCTCCATTTATGGGGAAGCTGGTCACGCGAACGGCATCCGGAGCGCTTGCCTCTCCATCACGGCATACAGGCGGTGGGGAGTTTGCGCGGCGCTTCCAGCGGACAGCATAACCCCTTTATCGCCTTGGCAGAGCCGACGGCGGATGAAAATCACGGTGAAGTATACGGCTTTGCTCTGGCGTACAGCGGCGATCACTTCTGCTTTGCGGAGAAGGATCCTTACGGCAGCGTACGGGTAGGGCTGGGTATCCATCCGGATGCGTTTTCCTGGACCTTGGCTCCCGGCGACAGCTTCGACACGCCCCAGTGCGCCGCCGTTTATAGTGCGGATGGTTTGGGCGGTTTGTCGCGGCAATATCACCGCCTGATCCGGCGGCACCTTTGCCGCGGTGTCTGGCGGGACCGGCCGCGTCCGGTGCTGATCAACAACTGGGAGGCCACATATTTCGGATTTGATGCGGATAAGCTGACGGCGATTGCCGCGGATGCGGCGCAGCTTGGCATTGAGATGCTGGTAATGGACGACGGCTGGTTCGGCAAGCGGGAGGATGACCGCAGCGGCTTGGGAGATTGGAACGTCAACGAGAAAAAGCTGGGCTGTACGCTGCCGGAACTGGTGGAGCGTATACGGGCGCAGGGCCTGCAATTCGGCATCTGGTTTGAACCGGAGATGGTATCGCCGGACAGCGATCTGTATCGCCGTCATCCGGACTGGATTTTATGTGCGGCCAACCGCTTGCCCTCTTTGGGACGTTCGCAATATGTGCTGGATATGTCCCGGTCGGAAGTGGTGGAATATCTCTACGACGCGGTGGCGTCCATACTACGCAGTGCGGATATCACCTATGTCAAGTGGGATATGAACCGTTATATTACCGAGGCGGGTTCTCCCGCCTATCCGCCGGAAAGGCAGGGGGAAATCCGACACCGCTATATTTTAGGCGTTTATCAATTGCTGGAACGCCTGACCGCCGATTTCCCGGAAGTGCTGTTTGAGGGCTGCGCCAGCGGCGGCAGCCGCTTTGATCTCGGTATGCTGTACTACACACCTCAGATTTGGACGAGTGACGACACCGACGCCGTGGAGCGGCTGGCCATTCAATACGGCACCTCATTGGTTTATCCGCCCTCCTGCATGGGCAGCCATGTTTCGGCGGTTCCCAACCATCAGGTGGCGCGGATCACGCCTCTGGAAACCCGCATTGCGGTAGCGACAGCCGGTGTGTTCGGGTGTGAACTGGATCTGACCACGCTGCTCCCGGAAGAGAAAGAAACGCTCAAGCGGGGGATTGCCCGATACAAGCGGCTGCGGCCGCTTATAATGGGCGGCGATCTGTACCGCCTGCTCTCGCCCTTCCAGAATGGATGGCGAGGATTGGGGGCCGCGTGGATGCAGGTTTCCTCCGACAGGAAGCAGGCTCTGGTGACGGCGGTTCTGGCCATGGCGATTCCGGATACGCCCTTTTTCCGGCTGCGCCTGCAGGGCTTGGAGCCGGAGACTGTTTATCGGGTCGAACCGGGCGGCCTGGAATTGTCCGGCGCGGCTTTGATGGGAGCCGGATTGGCCCTTCCTTTCATCGTGGGAGACTATGGCGCCCTTACCTATGAGCTGACCGCGGTGTCCGGCTGACAAGGAGAATATCCCAACCTGTTGCCGGGTTTCCGGTGTAAAATTCTTACCTTCGCGCCGTGAGATATTGACAGACGTTTTGTGGGTGGTTATGATGAAAACAGACAAAAAACCAATATGCAAGGAGGATTATTTATGAAAAAACTGATTTCTACTGTTCTAGCAAGTGCATTATCCGTGTCTATGGTTATGATGGCTGCCGCTGCTCCGGAACCCACCGACGCTCCCCAAAAGGCGTCCTATACGGCGACGGAAACGACCGTTGCCATCACCATCGACGGTAAGATGGACGACGCGTACAAAAACGCGGAAGTGGTCAAACTGGATAAAAAGCAGATGATCGACTTGCTGGCTGACGAGGCGGATATTGCTACCGGCGAAATGCGGATCCTTTGGGACAGCACGGCCATTTATGTGTATGCCGTAGTGAACGATTCCACCTATGCACCTCCCTATAAAGATCCCTCTTGGTTCAACAATGTGGATTCCTTCTGGGTGGCGGTAGGCGCTAACGAGGATCTGAGCAAGACTCACAGCTATGATATTCCCCGCGCCGGCACCGTTTTGCGCAAAATGGCGGAGGACTCTCCGGATGCCGAGTTCGTTGTGAAGAACATGAAGGACGGTCAGGAAGTTGCCATGGGCACCTATGGCAACGCGGAAGGCAACTATCCGGCCAACAGCCCGAAGCCGAACGGCCCTGTGGACAGCTATGTCGTGGAGATCAAGATTCCGTATACCGGCGCTAAAGTGGGCGGTACGGCTTACTTCGGTGCTTTCATTTGCGATGATGTCAACTTCGCCAATGCCGATGCCAGCACGGTTAACCTGGTGGATGGCCGCGCCCGCACCTCGGAAGCGGTTTCGACCGATAACGACAATGGCATTTGGCAGGTAACCGGAACAGGCGATGGCCAAGTCCCGGATGCCAAGATGTTTTTTGACGACCTGACCTTCCGCGCTGTTCCCAGCGAGGATGATCCGGCGCCCAATCCCAACCCCAACCCCTCCACCGGCAGCCCTCTGGGTGTAGCGGCTGTCACCTTCGGTGTTGCTTCGGCTGTGGTTTTGGTGGCCTCCCTCAAAAAGAAGAGCCGCTGATTCTTTCCCCAAAGCCTATTTTGTCTGTTTTCACTTTCCCCCTTTATAAAAACGAATTTTCCCAATAACAGAACCCGCAGTCAAAGATAACTTTGGCTGCGGGTTCTGTTTGTTTACAAGAATTATGGCACGCAGATATATTTTGATACATAAAAAATGTAATTAAAAAGGGATATATTTCCTAATAAAAGAAAAATATTGAAAAATATTAGATAAATATGCCGGAAATACTTGATTTTAAAGAGAGATGTTGCTATAATATAGATGCATTAACTACAAAAATAATTAACTTATGTGAGGGGTAACAAGATGGATGGAATATATAACAGCCGCTTTTACACAGACAATTATCGTCTTGCTATCCAGGAAAGTGGTTTGATGGATCTGCGTCCGTCCGCACGGTATACAGTGCCGCTGCCCGCGGGGTTTTATCGGCTGTTCAAAGGGGAGTGCCGCATCAGCGTGGACAATATCAGCGAATCGCTGAAAAAGGACACGATTTTGTTTGCCAATGCCGGATGCCGCCTGATCGCCGGACCGGCAGGCGCCCAATTTCAACGTCTGGAATTGGCGGTTCGGCAAGAGAACAACGCCTGCCCGGGGTTGGGGGATATAGCGGCGGAAAATGAAGCGTTCCGCCTGTTTCTCGACCGGCGCAAGCCGGTTTTGATGGTGGCGGCAGACGCGTCTCTGACCAGAATTTTCGATATGATCACCGAAACGTCAGAGGATCCTTTTGCCGGGAATCTGGCTGTGGTTGTGTTATTGCTTTCGGTTGTGTCCCACGCCTCCATCCCGCTGCGGCCGGACGTCCAATCGCAGTATATTGCCGACGCTTGCCTGTATATCCAACAGCATTTCACGGAAAAGCTGTTGGTGGATGACATTGCCGGACACCTCCATTTGCACCCCGCTTATCTTCAGCGTATATTTAAAAAGGAGTGCGGCATTACGGTGATGGAATATGTGACGCAGTGCCGGATTGAGGAGGCCAAGCGCCAGCTGACCACCACCTGTCTGCCGATTGTGGAGATCGCCGAAAACGTGGGCATCAACGGGCGGCAGTATTTCTCGCAGCTGTTTAAAAAACATACGGGTATTACGCCCAATGAGGCACGCAACTCGGCGCTTCGGACTGCCTGAACGGTGGGGAAGGCAATGGCTTTGTAAAAAAAGAGGGCTAAAGCAAAACATGCGTTTTGCTTTAGCCCCATCCTATTCATCAGGCGGTATCATTCCAACAGAAGATAATCCACGCCGGCCTCCTGCATTTCGCCCCGGCGATAGACCAAAGCGACGGTGGCCATTTCCGGAATATCCACTTCAAAGGCGCTCAGAACAAATCGGTCAAAAGCACCGGTGTTGGGGAGGGAAAGCCGGCGGGAGGGCTTTCCGTTGATCATCAGTTCAAACCCTGCACCGTCATACGGACTGCCGGCGGCCAGTGTCAGACGCCGGGCGGCCGGAACGTTATGAAAGTACAAGCCGGAGGCGTTGTCTGCTGCGCCTTGAGCCAAAACGTCGAACCAGCGGGTATAGCCGCCGTAGGAGGCGTGAGGGCAGATTTCCCGCACAAGATTGATACCGCCGCTGTTTTCTTGAACGCTTTGAGCGGCTTCGCCCATGATGTTGCCGAAAGGAAGCATATGTTCCGCTTCCAGCTTCCATGGCCGGGAGCAGGGAAGCTCATCCCCGGAAGGCAGCGGCGTCGGATCACCGTCGGCAAGGGGCTGCCCCAACAGGGGAAGCGTGTAGTCGCGGCCGTTTGTATGCCGGTAGGTTTGCCACTGGATTTTTTGCAGATGGATGCGGCGCGCCCACATTTCTTTGGAGTTTTGTACCTCCTCGCTGCCTCCGTTTAAATCCCATGTGTGGAACATTTTGGTGTGGTAATACATCCAATCCTCCCGGCCGTCCCGTGAAGGGATAACGGCGGCTACACCCGGGCCGTAGATACCGCGTTCCATATTCCACTGAAATTCCGGTCCCGGCTTCACAGCCTCGTTATAGTCGATCCAGTTGGCGCCGTTTTCTATATCCCCTTGACCGGCGTAAAAGCAAAGCCCTATCGCGTAATGCACTGTCTGAGCGCCGTCGCCGGAATACAGGATCGTGATGGTGCCGTTCTTTTGCACGACACAGGGGGCTTCCGCCACCGCATCTTTCCAACTGCCGGGATGATCGGCGGGAACGGGATAAGGCTGGGGCTTGGCGATATGAGGGCGATACCGCACTACGCAGTTGGTTTCCTCCGCATCGGGATGGGACAGCTGCGTCGGGGACAGCATACGGGAAATATAGACGCTTTCACATCCCCAACCGAAGTTTCCTTTGATCCCGTTGCCGGCCCAAAGAAGATACCAATCCCCTTGACCATCCGCCTGTTGTACCTGAAAGGCGTGGTGGTCGATGGCCCAACTGGTGATGCCGAAGCTGCCCAAACGCGTCCATGTGCCGGTAAAGGGATCGGCGTCGCATTCCCACGCATCGTTGCCAAAGGCATACCACTTGTTGTGATATACCCCGTTCATATATCCGACGAAAACCGGCGCGTGAAGCGGAAAGCCGGCCGGCAAAAGCCGGACTTCCTCCCGCCGAACCAGAGAACGGCTGCGGTACAGATAACAGCCGTTGGGTGTGTTTTCCACGTAATAATAAACGTTTCGGACAGGATCATAGGAGCAGCGGGGGTCTTCGCCCTTCCAGAGTCCTTGGGTAAATTTCGTCATAGTTATCAGCCGCCTTTTGCAATGCTTGCTTCGTTTTATACTAAAATCTGATGGAAAGCTTTCATCCGATTTTAGTATTATAGGCG
>X371_Linnaeus_Two_toed_Sloth__coassemble_1438_pt1 | contig 8948 bp, 6 predicted proteins | sample X371_Linnaeus_Two_toed_Sloth__metabat2_high_PE_002 | metagenome-assembled genome bin X371_Linnaeus_Two_toed_Sloth | reverse complement strand
CCCTGGCTCTTGAGCATCCGCCCGAGCTTGGCGGAATGGGTGGTTTTGCCCGACCCCTGCAGGCCGCACATCATGAGAACGCAGGGCGGGTGATTGGCGGTCGCCAGGCGGGCGGCCTCGCCGCCCATGAGCGCCGTCAGCTCTTCGTTGACGATCTTGATGACCATCTGCGCCGGCGTCAGGCTTTCCATGACCTGCGCGCCGATCGCACGCTGCGTAACGGTCGCGGTGAAATCCTTTGCAACCTTATAGTTGACGTCCGCCTCCAGCAGCGCCAGACGCACCTCGCGCATGGCTTCCTTCACGTCCGCCTCGCTCAGCTTGCCTTTGGAGCGCAGCTTTTTAAAGGCTGCGGACAGCTTGTCGGTTAATCCTTCAAAAGCCACGGTTTTGCCCCTTTCCGGTTCATCCCGTACAGCGGTCAATCCTCCGCCAGGCGGCGGGCGACCTGCAAAATCCGCTCGGAGCGTTCGCGGATTTCCCGCGAATAGCCGAAGCGGTCGTTGAGTTCCTCGATTTCCTGCGCGGCGACACAGATGGCGTCAAAGCCCTCCCGCATTTCGCGGAACCGGCGCGCCAGTCCGAGCCGCTCTTCCATCTCCAGCAGCTGCGCTTCGGCACGCTTGATGGAATCGCGCACGCCCTGCCGCGTGATGCCCTCGTTTTCGGCGATCTCGGCAAGCGACAGGTCGTTGTCGTAATACAGCTCCACCACGTCGCGCTGTTTGTCGGTCAGCATGTCGCCATAGAAATCAAAAAGAAAGGCAATTTCCATATTTTTTGCCATGCTACACCGCTCCTTCCTGCGTTTCGAAGTGTAAAGCGTTTTACTTTACAGAGATTATACACGAAAAGTCGCCGTTTGTCAAGAGGCAGAATGAAGAATCCCCCACGTTTTTTCGCGGCGGGAAAACGGTTTTCGGATTGCCCATTGCCAAATTCTTCGGAATTCGCTATACTGAAAGGAGGAAAAGCGGAAATTTGCCGCGAACGGAGGGGCTTGTATGTTTGCACGCCTGCATAGCATGGGCTTGATGGGAATCGACGGCTTTTTGGTTGAGGTGGAAGCCGATATTGCGCAGGGTTTACCCGGTTTCGACGTGGTGGGTCTGCCCGGCACGGCCGTGCGCGAATCGCGCGACCGGGTTCGCGCCGCGCTGAAAAACTGCGGCTTCACGTACCCCGTCAGCCGGATTACCGTCAATCTCGCACCGGCGGACGTGAAAAAAGAAGGCTCCGTATATGATCTGCCGCTGCTGCTGGCGCTGCTCAAAGCCACCGGTCAGCTGAGCGTGCCGCTGGACACCGCCGCCTTTCTGGGTGAGCTGTCGCTGACCGGCGAGGTGCGCCCGGTGCGCGGCGTACTGCCCATGGTGATCGCCGCGCGGGACGGCGGTATGCAGGCGGTGTTCGTCCCCGCCGCCAACGCGGCGGAGGCGGCGGTCGTGGACGGCATTCAGGTCTTTCCCGTCTCCCACGTTCTGGCTCTTCTGGAGCATTTAAACGGCGTGACGCCTCTCGCTCCCCTCCCGCCAACCGCCTTTCGGCAAACGGCAGCCGCCGAGGAGCTACCGGATTTTTCCGATGTGATGGGGCAGGCGGCTGCCCGGCGGGCGTTGGAGGTGGCCGCTGCCGGCGGTCACAATGTGCTGCTCATCGGGCCGCCCGGCTCGGGCAAAAGTATGCTCGCCAAGCGTCTGCCCTCGATCCTGCCCGATCTGACGCGGGAGGAAGCGCTGGAAACGACCAAAATCCACTCGGTCGCCGGCGTGCTGCCGGGCGGCGTAGGCCTGCTGGAGGCGCGCCCGTTCCGTTCGCCGCACCACAATGTTTCCACTGCCGGCCTGATCGGCGGCGGCAGTATCCCGCACCCCGGCGAAGCGTCGCTCGCCCATCATGGGGTGCTGTTTCTGGACGAGCTGCCGGAATTTTCGCGGGATGCCATGGAATGTCTGCGCCAGCCGCTGGAGGACGGGCGCGTGACCATTTCCCGCGCGTCCTCTTCCTCCTCTTACCCCTGCTCGTTTATGCTCGTCGCCGCCATGAACCCCTGCCCGTGCGGCTATTACGGACATCCCACCCGCTCCTGCACCTGTTCGCCGCAAGCGGCGCAGCGGTATCTGGCGCGGATCTCCGGGCCGCTGCTCGATCGGGTGGATCTGCATATCGAGGTGCCGCCGGTGGAATTTGCTCAGCTCTCCTCTGGGCAGCCGGCCGAAAGCTCGGCCGCCATCCGTGCGCGTGTGAACGAGGCACGACAGCGGCAGCTGGAACGCTTCTGCGGCACGTCCATCCGCAGCAACGCCGCCATCCCGCCCGGCAAAATCCGCGAGTTTTGTCCGCTGACGCCCGCCGCACAGCAAGTGATGAAAAACGCCTTTGACAAGCTGGGACTATCCGCGCGCGCCTATGACCGGCTGCTCAAGGTGGCGCGCACGATTGCCGATCTCGCGCACAGCGACAGCATTGACACGGCCCACGTCGCCGAAGCGGTGCAATACCGCAGTCTGGACCGCAAATACTGGCAAACGCGTTAATAATGACAATCCCCCTCCAAACGCATAAAACGCACCGCTGCGTGTCTGTAAAACACAAAGCGGTGCGTTTTTATACTAAAATCTGATTGAAAGCTTTAAAATATTTCCGAGGATGAATTGTGCCAGAAAAGGCAGACGACGCCGCTGGGCGGTCGCCCAGCAAGGAGGATAACGCATTCCGGTGCAATTCAGCCCGGAAAGAGTCAAAGGGTTTAATCAGATTTTAGTATTTATACGATTCTTCCGCTCCCGCGGTTACAGCGGGAAAAACTGCGGGCGGCGCCGCTCAAAACGGCAAAGATACGCGAATCCGCACGCGCGCAGCGTATCGCACGCGGCGGCGAAGCCCTGCCCGACCGCGTCGGGGCGGTGCGCATCCGAACCGTAGGTGACGATCTCGCCGCCCAGCTCCCGGTAACGGCGCAGCACCTCCGTTTTCGGAAAAAACTCGCCCGGCGTGCGCAAACCGGAGGCGTTGATTTCCAGCCCGATGCCGCGCTGCACCGCGATATGCAAAATGTCGTCGATACACGCCGCGTGATCGGCAAACACATAATTGCCCTTTTCCGGCGGCACATACCGTTTCATCAGGTCGAGATGCCCCAGCACATCGACATCCGCCGTGCGCACCATCGTGCGTACCGTATCAAAATAGGTGCGGTATGCCTCGGTGGTGTCCGTATGCGCCTGAAATTTCCGAAGCGTTTCGCGGCCGATGTTATGCAGCGAGCCGATCACAAAATCCAGCTCCAGCCCGGCGGTTTCCCGCGCGATTGCCGCCGTTTCCAGATGCGGCTCGCCGATCTCCAGCCCGCCCAGCACCAGAAGCCGCCCCGCATATCGCTCGCGGCAGTCCGCCAGTTCCCGTGCGTAATCCGCCGGGCGCAGCACCCGGTAGCTGGGATCGTACTCCAACACCGAAAAATGCTCCGTAAAGCACAGCGTGTCCATTCCCTGCCTGACGGCGGCGGCGCACGCCTCCTCCATGGTCATTTTGCCGTCAAACGAATGGACGGTATGCACATGAAAATCACCGAACATCCTCAGTCCCTCTTTCCTCCAACCGCCCATTGCGCCAGCGCAGCCCGCTGTACCACGCCTCCGGCACCGGCTGCTTGTCTATAAACAGCTGGGGATTGCGCGCCAGACAGCGCGAGGTCAGCTCCGCCATGCCCGCCGCGTCGCACAGCACACAGTGCGCGTCGCCGAACCGGCCTTCCACCGCGATGCCGGTGGCAAGAAACGGGCGCTCCATTTTGTCGTACTGCTCCGAAATGTCGATGCCGGGGCAGTCGTGGCGGTAGCTGGGGCGCTCCAGTATGCGCCCGTCCGGCAGCACGATACGCAGCGCCTGCGGCGTCGTGCCGATTCGGCCGGGAACGTGATTCCATTCCTCCACGCCGTGCAAAAACGTGTTGTGCGTCAGCTCGCAGCCCAGAAACAGCACGCGCGCCCGCCTGTCGATCAGCCGGCCCCAGCAGCCGTTGCGCGGACAGGGGGTGTCGGCGTTTTCCTCTCCCGCGACATACGCGGCGGCGTCCCGCCCGTAAGCGGCGACCGAATGTGTCGGGTGCAGCGACCTCACCACGCCCGGCCGCTGCCGGAACAGATTGGTCAGCAGCCCCACGCAGGACGGCTCGGCAGCGGGATCAAAGGTCGGATAGTCCGGCCCGATCTGTGCCCAGGTATGCGTTGGGAAAAGCAGCAGCCCTTCTTCACGGAAATAGTCCATCCACGCATCCAGCACCGTATCGGCGCCGCCTTCGACCGGGCCGATGGATTTCATAGACGAATGGATCAGCAGCGTTTCATCGGGGCGCAGCCCCATCGCGCGGATATGTGCGGTCAGTTGCGCTTTGGTATACATAACATGCCTCCTGTTGCGGCGTAAACAGCAGTATTTTTCCTTATTATTATAGTGAGAGCGCGGTGAGAAAGCAAGAGGCGGATAGCGTTAAGAAAAAGTCTCCCTTTGAAAAGGGAGACTTTTTCTGTCTAATCGTATCGTTGATTAGGCTTTGCAGCGGCGCCGGCCAAGGAAAACGACACCGGCGGCAGCCGAAAGAACCAATAACAATGCTCCGACAAAGCTCTCGTTTGCACCGGTATCGGCGGACGCGGGAGCTTCCGTGGTCGAACCGGACGTCTGCTCGGTCGAACCGGAAGGCTTTTCAGTCGAACCGGACGTCTGCCCGGTCGAAGAGGTATCCGCCGGTGCAAAGGTCAGATTTACACTGTCGAGATAGATGGTATAGTTAATATACTTGGCGGCAAACTCGATTTTCACGGAAACTACTTTGTCCGGCAACGGTTGAGTCGGCGTGATCACCGAGGAATAGTAATTGTAGGCCGGCACCGAGTTTTCATACAGCAGCGTTCCGGACGTTTTGGTCATGGCGATCGGGACGTCCTGATCGGAGCCTTCCACCCGGGCAAAAACCGTCAGCCAGCCGTCAACATTCTCGGGCAAAAAGCCCTCGATCAACGACGCATTCAGCTTCAGGTCGGTAATGTAACAGTCTTTCTGGGCATAGCGGAAATATCCGGCAGGGCCATGGCCTTCTTTCACGATAACGGACTGCCCCACAAAACCGTCTTTTAGGACGCGTACGTTGCTGCTGTCCACCACATGGGAGAGATCGTCGAAATCGTCAAAGCCATCCCAGCCTTCGGTCATCGTAACCCCATCCCAGGTATCCGTGTTGTCCGGCTCGGGATCCGTCCACTCGACAACACTCTCTTTGGGTCTGTAAAGGATTTCTGCGCCGCTGGCCATCATATACCAGTTGGTATAATCCGCGGAAAACGTATAGCGCACCGAGGTTACTCCTTCGGGCAAAGAGGCGGCCGGTGTCAGCCAAACCGTCGAATACGTATAGGAGCCGCCGGAGATTTTTCCAAGAGTCACCGGTTTGCTGGTGTTCAGCGCAACGGGGGTCCAGTCTCCATCCGCTCCCGCTTGTACTTCCAATCGGATCAAATCATTGATGGAGCTATATCCCTTGATCGCCAGATAATAGGCTACATCGTCATACATCAGGGTGAGCTGCAGCCGGGCATCGGCGATCGTGTTGCTGCCCTGCGCGGTATACACAATGTTGCCCTCTCCGGCTGCCCGAACCAAGCAATTGACCTTGGTATCGCCAAAGCTTTTTCCGGTTTCCACACTCACATTCTGATAAGAGGACGCCTTGCTCAGATCGGCGTAATCCTCCCGGATGCCGGTTCCCTGCGCAAACAGCCAGGGGAGCATCTCTTTTTCCTCAAAAACCTTAAACCAGATCCCGTGATCCAGCCCCTCGTATTCGGTGTACCGCGCAACGCAGCTGCGCGCCGCCTCCACAACGGCGTACATTTCCTGTGAACAGGAAACGGAAACAGCAGCGTCCGCCGTTCCGTGGAACATCCAGACCGGAAGATCCTTCACGTTCGCGGCCGTTGCGGGATCGCAGCCGCCGCAGATAGGCACGGCGGCCGTCATCAGATCCGGGTAGCGGGTCACTAAATCCCATGTACCGTAACCGCCCATCGAAACGCCCAGCACATAGCTGCGAGCCGGATCGGTATGGCAGGACGTCTTGGTGCTCTCGATCAGTTCCTTAGCCGCCAACAGCGCCGGCGTAATGGAAAAGGAGGTCTGGTCATAAGTCGTACAAGGAGGTGTCTGCGCCAACACGCCGGCATAATCGATCCAGGTTTGACCGCCTTCCCAATTCGCCAGAGGCGCCAGGAACACACAATTCAGCCCGCGGCTGTAAAGCTGTTTTTTCAGCGCTTGATAACCGCTCAGATCGGTGTCGCCGCCCACTCCGTGAAGATAAACCACCAGGGGATACCGGCTGCTTTCATCAAAATCCTTCGGTTTGACCAAATAGTACACGAGCGTCTGTCCGTTTGAAGCAGTAAACTCCAGCTTTTCCTCTACGAAAGGCGGATCGGAAGGAGAACCCTCGGCCAGCGCCGCAGGGGAAGAAACCATCCCGCAAACGCAGGCTGCCGAGAGAGCCACTGAGGTGATGCGGGAAATCCATTTTGTCTTTTTCATGCTTTTATTCCACCCTTTCCTTAATACATGCTATATAAAATAGCCTTTTCACGTGCATACTTTCAATTTAAATTTTACAAGGATTAAAAACATTGTCAATTGGTTTGATTTTTGCTTCTCGTAATCTCAAATTCATATTTTGATACTAAAATCTGATTGAAAGCTTTAAAATATTTCCGAGGATGAATTGTGCCAGAAAAGGCAGACGACGCCGGGCTGTCGCCCGGCAAGGAGGATAACGCCTTCTGGTACAATTCAGGCCGGAAAGAATAAAGCGTTTAATCAGATTTTAGTATGACACATCAACGGCAAAAGGCAGCAAAAAACCGAGCTGCGAAGATCCGCAGCCCGGTTTTGCCGTCTTTGTATTCAGTATTTAAAAGGAAAGCGACTCTACGAGCAGGAACGTGTCCAAGCGGTAGCTGGCGATGGCGCTTGACGTCACCAAATAGAGATAGTCGTCGATATACAGGCCGCGCAGCTGATCAGCCCAACCGTATACGTTGTCCGGCAGCTCCAGCGCCTCCAGCATACGGAATCCGCCCGCCGCGTCATACGTGAACAGCACATACTGCATCTTATCCGCGCTGACCGGGAGGCCGATCAGGTTGCGCTCCGGCGAAACCAGAATGGCTTTATGATTATACGACGCCTCGCTATAGAAAAAGCCCGTGCCGAACGGCCGCTTGTGTACCTCGGTCACGTTTGCGGGATCGGAAACATCAAACATGGACAGCTTCATACCGGTGACGCGCCCGTTCTCATCCGCCTCCTTCCCCACTCCCAGCAGCAGGCCGTCGCCGTAAGGGTGAAGATATTCAGAAAAGCCGGGGATCTTCAGCGCGCTGAGCACCGTGGGCTTTGCCGGATCGGACAGATCCACCGCAAACAGCGGGTCGGTCTGCCGGAAAGTCACAAAGTAGCCGGTCTCACCCGCAAACCGCACCGAATATACCCGCTCGCCCTTTGCCAGATCCTCCACCGCGCCGACGATCTTCAGATCGCCGTCCAGCACATACAGGTTGTTCGACGTGCCGCCCGCGGTCATGGAAGCAACCATGCCGTCGGTGTATTCCGTCCACTCGTTCGCAGTGGTCACAACGCGGAAATGCCCGTCGTATTCGTCCATGGAAAACTGGTTGAGCAGCGTACCCTTGACCGTGCCGCTCGCTTTGATTTCCAGCTTGCCGTCCTGCGCCTCGATGCGCAGCAGATTGGTGCAGGAGGTCGATTTGCTGCCGGTTTTGACCGTCGCGCCGGTGGCGAGCAGAATGTTTTTGTCGTTGGCGTACAGCTCTGTTCCGCCGCTGAACACCGCCTGCGCGTCGATATGCTGCTGCGGGCGGCGGACATCGATGCCGGTGATCACGGTGTAGCTGACGGAGGCCGGCTGAGGCGGCATGGCAATATCCTCCGCCGGCAGCAAAACGGCTTCTTCCCCTCGGAACAAGCGGGGAATGTAGGTTTCCGGTTTGCTTTTATCCACTGTCATACCGCTAACGGTCGTGAACAGATACAGCGTGTCTCCCACCATGCGCGAGGTGAAATAGCCGCCGCTTTGTCCGAGCTGCCCGCTCACGGCCGGCGCGGCACGGTCGGAAATATCGTAAATCACGGCATAGGTGCGTGTCGGCTGCCCATACCAACCATAATAACAGCCGTCCACAATTTCCGGGGCAATATCGGGCTTTGCCTGACCGTCCGTGGTCTTCGGCTGTGCATCGGGATCCGACATCTGCCGGAAAACCACAAGCCGATCGCCGGCGATATACAGCTCCCGCGTCGCCAACCCGCTGTCGGGTGCGGAAGGCAGCGCGGTACGGGACACCTCCCGCAGCGCCCCTTGCTCGGCTTCGGCAATGATCAGAGTGCCGCCGGACAGCGTATAGATATACCGTCCGTCGGTTTTGACCACATCCGCCTCCTGCACACCGGCGACCTGCAGATTGGTGTCGCTGTAATCCGGTGCGGCGGAATCGTCTGCCGTCGTCCCGGTAGTCATCTCCGGCGCGGCACCGTCCGCCACCATCGCTTCGTTTTTGGCGAAACCGCCGGGCAACAGCTTCTCCCACAGCGACGGCTCGTTTCGTTTTTGCAGCGTGCGGATGACCGCGTATATCTCGTCATAGGAGCCGGACTTTTCAACGGCGGCCGCCGGAAGCGGCTCCGAGCGGTTCAGCAGCCGCCAAGCGGCATATCCGCCGCCGCCCAGCAGCACGGCGCCCGCGCTCAGCAGCGCGAGCAGGCGGATTTTCTTCCCGCGGGAGGGGGCTTTTTGCGGAGCTGCCGGCGGAACCGGCGATGCTGTCGGCAGGTTCATAGTCTGACCAGTCCTTTCTTTTAAAAGAGTCGTTCTGTCTAATAAG
>X371_Linnaeus_Two_toed_Sloth__coassemble_1423_pt1 | contig 9125 bp, 6 predicted proteins | sample X371_Linnaeus_Two_toed_Sloth__metabat2_high_PE_002 | metagenome-assembled genome bin X371_Linnaeus_Two_toed_Sloth | reverse complement strand
TGGTAATACAGACAAACATTGCCGGTGTCCGCCGCCAAAGTATAAGCGGGATCCACCTCGTTCAGCGGTGCAGCGTCAAAAGAAGGCATCCCGGCCACCAGCAAAAAAGCGCAGCAGAGCAGGCACCCTATTTTTTGATGAAATGGCAGCTTTTTCATTCTTTCACCTCAGCCTCCCAACGCCGTCATACGATACTCATTGACCACCTCGGCGACAAACGAGAACAGCTTATCGCCCAAAATATACAGCAGGAACAGCACCGCCCAAACAAACAGGATGGCGCAAATGGCCATGATGGCGATAAAAATCGTCTGCGCCAACGTGTAGGTATTCATGTGCATCACACTGTACAGAATCAGTACAATGCACCATCCCAGTACGGCGGCCTGCAGCACCCGGAAAATCCCCTGCTCCTCCAGCGACAGGATATTGCTGAACAGCGCCACGGGAAGTGTCAGCAGGATATACGGCGTCATGGAATAGGCCACGGCTGTTAAAGTCTCGCGGAAGGTGGTTTCTCCGCTGCGGATCGTCGTCACCAGGTACAAACCCAACGTCCAGGAGATCAGAGGCAGCATCAGCCCCAGCAATTCGCTCCCCAGATTGGCATTCTCGGGCGTTGTGGAAGTCAGCGGATAGTGTATGATGTAAATCCGCGCCACATGAACGGCCATACACAAAATAAACAGGACAAGCGGAACCAATAAAGGGGTTCGGGTCCGGCGCCGTTTGATGAGCGTAAAGGCATGCTGGGGCTCATAAATCATCAGCAGTGCCAGCTTAAAATAATACGCCATTGCCTTTCCTCCCTGAAATACACCATAAATACTTGATACACGGACGGCCCGCAAGAGCCTGTCCACATCTCTTATGCGTTTTCTACATTTTATCCAGCTGCTTGCGGCTCCAGCGTTTTCCCGCACGTACCAGGAAAAAGCCGCCGATGAGCAGTGCTAAACCGCCCAGAACGATCCAACCGAATTGACGGCGAAAAACGTCATGACGCAGGCCGGTAAACGCCTCGCTGTAGCCTTGGCGATAATCCGCGAGCCGATATTGCTCCAGAGCCTCGTCGTACCGTTCCTGCCGCATGTAGGCTTTTCCCAGACCTATGCGTGCCACAATATAATTGCGGTCCACCGAGAGGACCTCCTCCCACGGCTGGATGGATTGCTCATATTTCCCCTCGTGGTACAGCTCCAGCCCGTCATGCACCTTTTTGATGAAGGCTGTAGGCTGCAGCACGGTGACGGCGCCCGTACCGGCGTCTAACACATAAAAATTGCCTTGCTCATCTTCACACAAGCTGCTGGCCGACATGAACACGCCCGACCAGTTGCCCGCGCCGCCAAAATTGCACAGGTTAACCCCGTCGCTGTCGTATTGAAACAGCTCGCCGGTATCGCTTTCCAACAAGGTCACGATGCCGGTGCTGCTGACGGACACATCCACCACATTGGACTGCTCGGTGCCGTATCCGAAAACGCCCTGAAAGGGGAAAATGTTTTCGCCCACCGACAGGAATTTTTTCAGCTGCGCCGTGGATACCCGACCGGTCGTGACATAAAGAGCTCCTTCTTCGTCCATGACGAAATTCGTGTGCATCGGCGGCTTTTTCTTGTCCAGCTGTTCTTTTTGCTCCGCGGAAGCGAAAAAGCGCACCAGACTATCCATGAAAGTGGTTTCCACTTTGGTAGGAGCTACATAGCCCTTCAGCTCTCCCAAGGCGTCCATCACGATAAATCCGTGATAGTCCTCGTAATTGATAATATAAAATTGCCCGATATTGTCGATACAGAGCTTCATAGGCTTAAAATCATAGATTTCGTCGTATAACTCGGAAGCCGGCTTGCCGAAAGATTCCACAAAAGTGCCGTCCGGCGCCAAATGCACAATAAGAGAATTGTTCGTGTCGGCCACAAAGATATCCCCATCTGCGTCCGCATAAACACCGTTCGGAGAATTAAACGGGATTTCCCCGCCGGTATATACCCCTTTTACCTGACAGGCGGTGTCCATAACCACGATACGGTTATTACCGGTATCCGCGATATACAACAACCCGTCACGATAAAAAATATCCTGCGGATTTGACAAGGTTCCCGCCGCTTTTCCGAAGTACATAACCGTATCGACGGGCACATAGGAAACGGGCATGGGGCCCCACTCGCCTTGCTGATCCTGCACCCAGTGGTTTTCTACCGTGGCCGCCGAAACCTCTGCGGCCAGAACCGCCGTCAGCAAACAGGAGAACACAATCGCAACCAATTTTTTCATGCCTGTGATTCTCCTCCTTTATCCTTTGATACCGGCAAACACCATGGTTTTCATTACCTGAGCCTGCATGAGCAGGTAGACTAAAATTGTCGGAAATGTAATCAGCAGCGAAGCGGCAGCCGCCGCTCCCGCCCGTGCCAAGCCGCCGGAAGTAATGGTGCTCAAGGCATACGGAAGGGTTTTCATGGCCTGATCCGTAATATAAATGGCAGAGCCGCCGGAATTATTCCAGTTGGCAATAAAAGCGAACACGGTGACGGTGGCCAGCGCAGGCTTTACCATGGGAATAATCAGAGAACCCAGAATACGGTATTCCGACGCGCCGTCCAGCCGCGCGCTTTCCAGCAGCACCTCCGGGAGCTGCGAAATAAACTGCCGCAGCAGGAAAAAGTACATCGGCGTAGCCAGCGAGGGGATGATCAACGCCCAATACGTATCCAGCATACCGGTCTGCGCCACCACCATGTAGATGGGGATCTGGGCGGCGGGCGGTGAAAACATCAGCGCGTAGACCACCACCGTGCCGAACAGACTGCTCCCCCGCATCCGCACCTTTTCGATCGCATAGGCCCCCATGACGCACACGGCCAAGGTCAGCACCACGGTCACCACGGTGGTAAAAAGGCTGTTGAAAAGATAACGCGTGAAAGGAACCGTCTGACTGTCCAAAGTCTCGAACAAATCGGAAAAATTGGTCAAAACCGGATGCTTAACAAAAAATCGCGGCGGAAAAAGGAGCAGCTCCTCAATCGGCTTAAAAGCGGTTACCACCATATAAATCAGGGGCAACGCCATCACCAGCGCCAAAACGATCATAAAAGTATAGACCGTCACCCACCCGGGAGTTACTTTTTTCAGGCTCCGGCGGAGCCGTTTGACAAGAGTTGACAATGCGGTTCACCTCTAATCGGTTGACAACACTTTCATAAAGAACCTGCCCAGCAGGAAATTCATCATAAAGAGTACGAAGGCAATGGCCGACGCGTAGCCCAGTTCAAAGCGGATAAATCCATAATCATACATATGCGCCACAATGGTATGCGCGCTGTAATCCGGGCTTGGGAAGCCTGCCACCGCTACGGTAATATCGTATACGTTCAAGGAATTCACAATCGCCATAATGGCGTTGAACAGCAGATACGGTTTCATCTGCGGCAGCACGACGTAAAACAAATCCTGAAACCGATTCTTGATACCGTCGATTGCCCCCGCCTCATTCAGCTCCGGATTGAGGTTGGACAAGCCCGCCAAATTGGTCAGGAAGCCCGAACCCATACTCATCCACACCGAAATGAGAATAATCAAAGGCATGATATACTGGGGATCTTTCGTCCATAAGATCGGGCTTTTAATCAGATCCATCTTCAGCAGCACGGTGTTGACCAATCCGTATCGATCCGAAGAGAAGAGGTACAGCCAAATAACCGATATGGCCAAGCTGCTGACGATGGAGGGTGCATAAAAAGCCAGAGAAAACGCGTTGCGGCAGCGAAGCTGATTGATCGCCCAGGCAAAGAAAAATGAGGATAAAAATCCAACCGGCCCTGCCACCACGGCAAATCCAAGGGTATTGCTCAAAGCCTTGATAAACAGATCATCGTTGGTAAACAGCTCCACGTAATTCTTCAATCCGGCAAACCGCATGGGCTGCACGATGTTATAATGAGTAAAGCTGAGAACCAGTCCCCAAACCACCGGTATCAAGACAAAAAGCAGGAACAGCAATGCAAAAGGCAGCAGCATGGTATAGCCTTCCACCTCGCGGCGGTTTAGCTTTTTATGTTTGGCTTTTACCATCCTCAGTTGCCTCCTATCCCGTATTCTTCCTGCTTGCGTTTCAGTTCCCGCTCAATTTCTTTGACAGCTTCTTCCAAGGCGACGCGCGGCTCCTGCCCATTCATCACCGCTCGCGTCCAAGCATTGTTCAGCTGACGGCCGGTGATGTACCCGCCCAAAACATTGCGGGGATTGCGCATATCCTGCATCGCTTCTTCAAAGATCGCCAGATCTGCTTTGTCCCACGGCAGGCCGCGGAAAGCCGTTGTATTCGCCGTGAACCATCTGGCCTGCAGCCCGACGGTCGCTTCAATATCCTCGCCATAACGCTGCTGCACATCGGCGCTCATATACCATTGAAGGAACTCCCACGCCGCCTCGTTGCCCGTTGGTTTATCAAACATAATGCACGAGGTCAAGGCGCCGATGGCCTGACGGTTCAGCTCGCCGTTTTCCATACGTGTGCCCGGGATACGAGCCACCGTCCATTTTCCGTAAAGCTCCGGCGCCGCCACTTTCAGCGTCAAATATTCGTTCAAGCCCCCCACAAACAGGGGAATATCGCCTACACGAAAATGGTTAAAGGTGTTGACCTCGCGGGGTAGATTGTACTGTGTATAACTGCGAACCCATTGATAAAAGGCCGAGTAGGCGGTCTCGTTATCCAAAAGCGTATTCAGCCCCGCCGCATCGTACAGATCGCCGCCCCGCTGATATAAATAGGTGTAAAAGGCGCAGTATTGATACTGGGCGGTCAGGCTGGTGGTAATCGGTATGTAAAAGTTGTAGTTATTCTGCTTCAGAGACGGCAGCACTTTGGCATACAGCGTATCCCAGTCCTCCGGTATTTCCAATTTCAGCTCATCGAAAATATCGGTACGCACCATCATGAACTGAAAATCCATGGTTTCCGGCAAAGCGTATACCCCGCCGTTATACGAAAACGGTTCCAAAGCGCCATCCACAAAATTGGACGCCAGCTCCTGATAACCGGGCAACCGGCTCAGATCCACTACGCTCTCGCGGATGGCCAGCTCCACAGGTGTACTGGAATCGCTGCCGATAGCCAAATTGGGGGAATTCCCGGTAACAATCGACAAAAGCAAAGGACTGACGCCGCCGATGGCCCCCACCGATCCGGAGGGCAGAATGTTCACGCGGAGGCGAATGCCTGTGCGCGGAGTAAACTCCTCGTCCGCCATTTGCTGGAGCAGCTCACCCCATTCCCGTCCGCGGGCGATCCAAAGCGTGATCTCCTCCTGCACATCGGTTCCCGCGCTGTCGCCGCCCAAACGGTTATAGTCCTTGACGAAGGAAGCCAGAAAATTCATAAAAGTGGCTTTGGTTCTCTGCCAAAACGTGCTTTTCACCGCTTTGACTTTGCTTCCGGGGGATGTGAATTCCAGAAAATCCAGAGTCAACGGCGTTTCCAGCATATCGGTATACCAAGTGGAAAGATTGGTCTGCATGGTGGTGAGCGAACCATCGGAGCCGCTGCTGACCGGAATGGTTTCGGGATGCCGCACATAGCCGTCCAGCTCATCCGCTGCGCTCAATAAATTTGAAATAATGGTGGCCTGCTTACCGCTGATGTTCAGCAGCTTTTCCGCCTGCGTGCGGAGCTCGTCCCGCAGACTTTCCAAAGTAGAAAGCAGCCACGGGATCTTGTCCTCCAGTTCATATTCAAAATTGGCATCCGGCGCGGAACCGACGATTGTCAAAATATCCCGCAGAAGGTCGGACAGCACACGGCCGCATTCCTTCAAGCTGTTCTGCGCATCCCGCAGCTCACCGCTGACCACGCGCAGGGTGATCTCCTGCTCGCCGGCCTCCAAATAGAGGCGGCAGGGCTGCTCTGCCGTGCCTAAAGCGGCGGTTTGCCAGCTTCGTCCGTAAGCAAAGGGCAAAGCATCGGCTTCCCGGAAAGGTACTTCGCCGTTCACCAGCAGCTGGCGATAAATCACCAAACCGTTGCCCGTATTCTGCAAAAAGCGGGCGTTGATCTGATAATAGCCGGTTTGGGGGATCTTGACTTTCCATGTTAAGTACTGACCGCCTGTCTGCCAACGATCGCCGCCGATGGAGTTGAGGCGGATTTGCGAATATTCAAAAGGTGAAGTCGCCGGATCGGAATTACTGCTCCGCCGAATGGTACGGTCGGAACGGTACGCGGCTGTTTCCGCTTCCAGATACAGAGGTTCTCCCGTATACACGGGCGCATCGTGAAGCGTCAGATACTCCTCATATGTAGGCAATACCGCCGGCGCTTCCACATACAAAGAGCCCACCGCCATATTGCCGGATACATGCATCAACGTCACGGTATGCTCCCCAGCTGTGAGATACACCTGCAAAGGCTGGGAATAAAAGGAATTGGTATCCCGGAAATATTGCTTACGCCATTCGCACACCTGCTGCAGCTGCGAGGAACGCTCGTCACCGTTATAATCAAAAAACGTATCGCCGGACTCCTGCCATTTGCGATCGAAGGGAATGTTCTCACTGTCCGCGCATACCGATACTCCGTCCAGACGCAGACTCCGCTGAATCGCAGTTACTTCGCCGGAAAAAGTCAGGTAATCCACTGCCAGAACATAAAGCCCTTCCTTTTCCACATGCACCGTGGTCTGTATGGACTCCTGTTCCTGATTCCAGAGATAGGCAAGACCGTCGTAACCCTCTAAGCCTTCCGCCGGCTCAATGCCCTCCCAAGCGGTAATACGCTGGGAGCCGATGCCCGGCTGCGCTCCTTTTTGCGCATAATCCTCCAGCAATTCCCAATAATTTCGGAGATCGGCGGCGGTCTCCGTTTCGGAACCGCCGCCGACATCGTATTTATCCTTCATGGGCTGTCCGGGAGCTGCCATAGCCGGCAGCCCCGTCAGCAGCAAGAGGCACAGCGCAAACGCCATAGCTCGCTTGGAGACATTTTTCAGTTTTCCCAAATGGACGCGACCGGCCATGTGGCGCACCTCCTGAAAATACGCGATGAATTATTCCGTCGGGGGAATCAGAGCCAGCTTATCTTCGGTGAATACCCAACCGTCAGCCAGCTTCTGATCCAACCATTCTTTATGGAGTTTTTCACCCAGTTTTTGAATCTTGGCACAGTGATCGGTGATGGTCACCTGCCCTTGATAAATTTGTGTTTCCGCCGCCCAAATAGTGGGATGGAACTGGCCCTCAATCACATCCGACCACAAGAACATGTTGGCCTGTTCGTACATTTCATCCCGCTGCTCCCAGAGCTTCAGGACGTTTTCGTTGGTAACCAGTGGCTTAAATTTCGCATTCACCTGTTCCCGCAGCTCTTTATTGGACTGATACTGCGGAATATAGCCGTTGGGATTGGCGTTGAACTGGGATTCGTTAAACACGTCGCCGATGCCTTTGGTCACCAGCCAGCGGATGAACAGCCAGCCGCCGTTGGGATTGGCCGCATTCTTGGGAATACCGTATTGCTGCGAGCTGTATACGCAGATTTTCGGATCGCCCTCATAATCGTCCGCTACCGGCCAGGGTGCCAGCCCGATTTCCAGATTCTCGTCGATAAACTGGCTGATTTGCTTAAGGTTCACATAGAACAGGCCCACATGCCCCGACTTGGGATTCCAATAGGATTCGTCATCGGCCATCGACAGCTTGTTGTTGTAGAAGCTGGGAACCAGTTTGGAGAATTCAAAGGATTTGCGGATTTCGGGCGTATCGAACTCCACGGTGTAGCCGTCCCGGCCGGTCACATAGCGGCCCATTGCCGATGAGAGCGCCCAATAGCCGATATTGCCCTTGTAGCCGATCTGGGTGGCTTCGCCGTTGCTGTTGTATTTTGTCAGCGCTTTGGAAGCGGCTTCAAATTCCGAATAGGTTCTGGGCGCCTTTTCCGGATCGAGACCGGCTTCTCGGAACAATTTCTTATTCCAGCCCAACGCGCACAGCTCCAAGTCCTCGCAAACGAAATAGGTCTTGCCGCCGAAGGTGTTGCCTGCCAGCGCCATCTCGTTAATGTCTTTCCGATTATAGTTGGGATCGTTGTCCAGATAATAATCCAGAGCCTGATACAATCCCGTATAATAGGCGTCCGCCGGACGAGGAGCCACCAAAATAGCGTCCGGGATTCCCTGTCCTGCTTGAATCGCCTGAATCAGTTGGACATGATCTGCCGTGGCAGCCGTCATGTAATCCAGAGTGTAATCCGGATAATCCGCCAGGAAGCCATCATAATACGGCTTGAATTCCTCCGAATCGCCTTTCATCCAGACCACGATTTTTTTGCTGGTCGGCTGCATTTCTTCCGGAATCGGCCGTTCACCGATGGGGGCAGAGCTGTCGCCGGAAACGGTGCTGCTGCCGGAAGAAGCGGAGGACGTTGTGGATGAGCCCGGCGTATTGGATTGACAGCCGGCCGTCAGCGCCGCTGTCATCAGTACCGCCGAAAAAAGCGCCAGAAATCGTTTGCTCTTTGTCATGGTTATCTATTCCTTTCTTTATGATACATGAGTATTCCCCTAGGATAAAACATTTGTTAACAGCATTATACCGTCTTTCTTTTGACGATGCGTCGGAAATACTGACCCGTTCTTTTTCGCTTTTGTATAAAATACTAACCTTCCTCCTTATCCGCATCCACCACTCTTTGATTCAGAACCTTCCTGTAGTCTCTCGGAGAACAGCCGTAGGTCTGCCGAAATACCTTACTGAAATGAAATTGGTTGGAAAAGCCCAGCTCCTCTGCAATTACGCCCACGGGCTTGTGGGAAACCGCTAGCATATCGGCGGCCGTTTCCATACGCAGCCGGTTAAACACCCGTATGGGGCTGCTGCCGATATACCGGTAGAACAAATTGCGCAGCGTGCGTTCGTTGACATGCATCTGTTCAGCCAACCGTTGAACCGACATATCCGCCAAATGCCGCTTCATGTAGCCGAGCGCCTGATCCAAAAATAAGCTCTCCTCCCGCTTATCGGCGCCGCCGCAGGCCACATACCACAGATGAACAACGGCCGTAAACAAAGCGGAAGCACAGTCCCAATGTTCCAGCAGCATCTGTTGCAGACACGTATCGCACATATCC
>X371_Linnaeus_Two_toed_Sloth__coassemble_1409_pt1 | contig 9273 bp, 7 predicted proteins | sample X371_Linnaeus_Two_toed_Sloth__metabat2_high_PE_002 | metagenome-assembled genome bin X371_Linnaeus_Two_toed_Sloth | reverse complement strand
TATGACACGCAAGCCTATGCCGCCCTGCTCAGTGAAACGCTGGGGGCTGTCGCCACCAATCTGGCCGTCAACGGTGCGACCAGCGGTGACTTGCTGACGGCGCTGGAGACTGAGCGCTATCAACGCGCCGTGGAAGCCGCCGACTTTATTTTCATCAGCATCGGCGGCAACAATTTTCTGCGCCGTCTGGCCGATTGGGTCTCTGCTATACCCGGCGAATTGCCGTCGGATTTTGCCGCCGTGGTGGACGACGGTGTCGCGGCGTTTGAAAAAGAGTTTCCCGCTATTCTCCGTACGCTCAAAGCGCAGAATCCCGCCGCCACCATTGTGGTGCAAACCATCTACAACCCTTACGCCATCCTGCGCATTCCGACCGGCGACGGACTGCTGTGCGACTATCTCGAACGGCAAATCAATCGTCTGAATCTGATCCTGCGCGCCGTGCATTTAAAAAATCCGGCGGCCTTTTTGCTGTCCGATGTGGCAAAGGCCTTCAAAGAAGCCGAGGATCCGCAATTATGCAACAGTACGCTCGTCCCTTTTAATTTGGATCCGCATCCGAGCGCAAAGGGGCACCGGCTGATTGCCGATACGCTTTTAGCTACACTGGAAAAGGAAGGTTTTGTTTCCGTTGTCAGCCCTCTCCCCTCCTCCACAACAACTGCTGTTCTGCCGGCGTCCACCGTTCCATCAACGCTGACTTCAACCGCTCCCGCACAGCCGCAGCAGCCGTCTGCCGCTTTTCCGTGGATACCGGTCGGCATCAGCGGCGTTTTACTGATCGCTGTTATTCTTGTTCTGTTGAAATGCCGTTTCCGGCGAAGATAAGATTAGGGAAACTCTGCATAAATTGACATGGCCTCCCATATTTTGGTATAATGATAATAAATTCTGAAAGTCAACCACCGTGAAAGAATAAAGGAGGATGTCCGTGCCGATATACTTACTAATGGCAGCGGTTGTTATCTTTGCATGTGTAATACTCAACAGAGTCTCCAATAAGCTGGGAATCCCCATGCTGTTGGCGTTTATTTTATTGGGCATGTTTTTCGGCTCAGACGGTTTGCTGAAGATTCCCTTTGACAACTATGCGTTTGCGGAGCAAATATGCTCGATTGCGTTGATTTTTATCATGTTTTACGGCGGATTCGGAACCAACTGGAAAGAAGCGCAGCCGGTCGCTCTGAAAGCTGTTCTGTTATCCACTTTCGGCGTCATTCTGACCGCCGGTCTCACAGGACTGTTCTGTCACTTTGCACTTCGGATCGGATGGCTGGAGAGCTTTCTGATCGGCTCCGTTATCGGTTCCACCGACGCCGCCTCGGTATTTTCCATTCTCCGTTCAAAGCGTCTGAATCTGAAATATAACACCGCATCGCTGCTTGAAGTGGAAAGCGGAAGCAACGATCCTTGTTCTTATATGCTGACAGCCATTCTGATTGCCGTTTTAAAAGGCTCCGCCAACCGAAATGCGCTGCTCTATGCCATTTTTGCGCAAATCGTATATGGGGTGCTGTTCGGCATTGTCATTGCGGCCGCCTGTGTCTGGTTTCTGAAGCGCGTTAAATTTACCACAGCCGGCTTTGATGCCATATTCGTCGTGGCAATCGCCCTGCTGTCGTATGCCGCTCCCGCCGCGCTAGGAGGGAACGGTTATCTCAGCGCCTACATAGTCGGCATCGTCCTGGGCAATTCCGAAATCCGGAATAAACGGTCGCTGGTGCATTTCTTTGACGGTACGACCGGTCTGATGCAGATGCTGATCTTTTTCCTGCTCGGCCTGTTGGCATTCCCGTCCCGACTGCCGCAGGTTGCTTTGCCCGCCTTGCTGATCGCGCTGTTTTTAACCTTCGTGGCGCGTCCGGTGGCTGTATTTGCGATTCTGTCTCCGCTGCGCAGTAAAATTTCACAGCAGATCGTGGTTTCCTGGGCCGGGCTGCGCGGTGCTGCGTCCATTGTGTTTGCCATCATGGCGGTCATGGCCGTAGACACGCAGTATGACATATTCCATATCGTCTTTTTCATTGTTTTATTCTCTATTCTGTTGCAGGGCTCCTTGCTGCCGACACTGGCGAGAAAACTGGGGATGCTCGACGAAAATGCGGACGTTTTGAAAACTTTCAACGACTACAGCAATGAAGTACCTATCCAGTTCATACAATTCAGCCTGACGCCGGAACATTCGTGGTGCGGCCGCGCGCTGCGGGATATTGAATTGCCGCCGGATACGATCGTCGCATTGCTGCAAAGGGACGGAAACAACCTCGTGCCGAAAGGCAGCACCGTCCTGATGCAGAACGACACGTTGATATTGAGCGCTATTTCACCCGGTGAAATCGAAGGCGTCCAGCTGTCGGAAATTAAACTGAATAAACATAATGATTATATCGGAAAAACGCTGGCCGAATTACCCAAAACAGAAAATTCGCTGGTCATCATGATCCAACGTGCCGGGAAAATTATCATTCCCAAAGGCGACACAACGCTGGAAGCAAACGACATATTGGTGATCAATCGTTCGGAATAGGCTTTCCGCTCGTCACCGAAAAAGGGTGAACCCTACTGACGAAGTGCGAAAACATCAAATTATTTTCTTTTTTAGGAATTCTTAAGATTCCCGCCGTACCGGGCACTTGCACCCCGTACCGTTTTATAGTAAAATAGAAAAAAATATACGCCATGGTTAAAAGCAAGAAAGGATGTGTCTCCTATCATCGACCGGTTAAAAATCGGGGAATTTAACGATTCCTTCCCGCCGACCATTGACGGCGTGGCACAGGCTGTAAAGAATTACGCCAGCGTTCTGCACGAAAAGTACTGCGACGTAACCGTTGTTACGCCGGAATATAAAAATGTGGTGGACGATTATCCGTTTGAGGTATTCCGCTATCAATCGGTTCCGCTCGATCGGAACATTGGATACCGTGCCGGCAACCCGTTCAATCCGGAAACGCTCATCAAGCTGCGCAACAAAAAATTTGACCTTATGCACGTTCACGCGCCGTTTGCGTCGTCCGTACTGGTACATAACATCAATCACCGCCACCGCAAGCCGGTGGTGCTGACCTATCATACCAAGTTCGAAATTGACATCGCCAAGCGCGTACATCTGGAGGGCTTCCGCAAGGTGGCGCTTCGCTTCATGCTGGAAAACATACAAGAAGCAGACGAGGTTTGGGTGGTGACCGAAGGCTGCGGAAAATCGCTACAGGCCATCGGCTACGAAGGCGAATACCGCGTCATGGAAAACGGCACAGATTTTGCCTATGGGCGCGCCGATCAGGCAAAGGTTGACGAGCTGCGCGCAAAATATAAGATTCCGGAGGACGATTTCGTTTTTCTGTTCGTCGGACGTATGATGTGGTATAAAAATACCCGTTTGATTTTGGATTCGCTGCAATATCTGCGCGACAAAGGCGTGCCGTTCCATGCGTTTATGATCGGGGACGGACAGGATGCGCCGGAAATACGCTGGTATGCCTCGGATATCGGTTTGGGCGACAATGTCATCTTCACCGGCCCGATTTACGACCGCGAATATCTGCGCGTGTTTTACAGTCTGGCGGATGTGTTTCTGTTCCCCTCCACGTATGATACTTCCGGCATCGTGGTCAAGGAAGCCGCCGCGTGCAGCTGCCCGACGCTTCTGGTACGGGACAGCTGCGCCGCCGAGGGCGTGGAGCATGGATTTTCCGGCTATCTCGCAGAGGAAAATGCCGAGGATTGCGGCCGTGTGCTGCTGGAGGCGTGCCAAAGCCGTTCGGCGCTCACACAAGTCGGTGAAAACGCCGGTAAACACCTCTATTTATCATGGGAAACCGCCGTGGAACGCGCTTATGCGCGGTATGTGGAAATCCTGAAAAATTGGTCCGGCCCTAAAAAATAAAGGGAGTGTGGCAGAATGAAAAAGCTCATTTTTTATCGCATTCTATCCGTCGCCCTACTGGCAATCAGCCTTTCACTCTCTATGATGTGGTATGGTTCTCATCAGGAAGCCGTGCGGCTGAAGGAGCAGATGGCGCAGGAGAATCTGAATAATTGGTCTGATCTGCTGCTCATGACCCAAAAAATACAGAACAATGTAAAAACTGTGGAGGATGTACAGGATTTTGCCTTTTACCAAAATACCGTTCTTTGTTTAACAGCACGCGAATTGTCTCCGGCGTTCAACGGTGAAGGCCCCACCCGCAATTTCTCGTTTTTAACCACACGGTACGATCCGCTCATACAAGATCTTGCCGTTAACAATATTCCCGAAAATGCTCAGCAAGAGGGGCTGGAGCTGTATCGTGCTATGACGGCGGATTTACAGTCCATCTGCCGTTACGTTGCCGAAATATCCGAAGCATCAGATAAAACAAAATACGATCTGCTAAATACCAATTCCGATGCGAGCAAACAGGTCGGAGAAAAAATCCAAGATTTCTGTCGTACATATGACAGCAAGCTGCTGGGGTTCTATGCAAAGATCGACCAAAAATCCACCACATAAAACGAAAGCGGCGAAACGAGAAAATCTCTCGTTTCGCCGCTTGCTCTTTATGTGGACTGCTGCCATGGAAATAAAAGTTCCTCCTCGGTATACAGCCCGATGCCGCCGACTTCCTCACATACGCGCTCGGCCAGCCGTCGTGTTTCGGCATCCATTCCCGCATCCAGCAACAGGACACGGGTGTGCACGCCGTTCCCGCCCCAACGCTCGCAGGCGGTCACGGAGCGCACTATGTATTCCACATCCGTGCGGTGTCCGGACAACGGAATGACCAACACACCGCCGGTATCCTTCGGCGGCCGCAGAATGCGCAGCACCAGCCAGCGTATTCCCTCCGCACAGCCATACAGTGACAAAAGCAGCACAATCGTCAGCAACACATACTCGCCCATCTGTCAGAGCGGACGTCTTGCATACCCGCGTATACAGGACATCTTCGCCCGCGTCACCGCCTTTCCTAGATTCCGGCAAAACGGTACTATCCCACCGCATCCCGCCCCGCACCGTTTTGCGTCTTTACTCTATCGTATGCGGCAGGGGCGGAAGGGGTGAGAACTATTCTTTTTCTCCGGCGGATGCGTTTTCCTCCAATTCATAATGTGCTTCTTCGTTTTTGATTTCCCAGTGGATTAAAAAAGTCAGCGCGGCGCGCAGCGCAATGACCGCCGCCACCGTCAATATTTCAGAAAACTCACGCACCACCACCGTGCGCAAAATTTCGCTGCCCAGCTTGAATTCCAGAGCCGTGGCCATTCCCTGCGCCAAGCGCAGCCGCGTCATGGGGTTTCGGCTGAAATAGCCGACGATGCCACGCAGCCCGGCCAGCACGATGACCACCACCCCTACAAATTCAAACAGCAAAATCGCCACATCCACGACAGCCATCAAAAAAGCGTGCAACGCCTCCATGTACATTCCTCCTGCCATAATAGCTTGCCAATTTTTTGCGGTTTCATCCGTCATATTCCGCCTGGATGCAGTCGTATATATAGGTAAAGCGATCTATCCAATATGGCGGCGGGAGGAGACGGCGTGCAAAAATCGACTTTTATCAAAAATACGGCGATTCTGACGGCCACCAGCCTGCTGCTGCGCACCATCGGTATCTTTTTCCGTGTATATATGTCCAACAAAATCGGCGCGGAAGGCATGGGCCTGTATCAGCTGATCTTTTCGATCTATATTCTGGCTTCCACCTTCGCCTCCTCCGGCATCTGCACAGCGGTCACCCGCATGGTCACGGATGAATTGGTATGCGGATCCAAACGCTCGGTTCTGCGTATCCTGCGCCGGGCTGTTGGGCTGAGCGTGCTCATCGGCGGCCTGTCGCTGCTGCTCATCCTGTTCGGCGCCGATTGGATCGGGCAGATCTGGCTCAAGGACGTGCGCGCCATCCCGGCTCTGCGCGTCATGGCTTTCAGTCTGCCGTTTATGGGCGTCTCCTCCTGCCTGCGCGGGTATTTTCTTGCCCGCCGCAAAGTGGCCAGCACCTCACGTGCGCAAATTCTGGAGCAACTGGTGCGTATCGGATTGATCATGCTGCTGATCGATCGTTTTTCCGCACGGGGAGTGACCGCCGCCTGTATCGCGGTCATGATCGGCGACTCGCTCGCGGAAGCCGCCTCCTGCCTTTACCTTGCCATCGGCTATTGGCTTGACCGCCGCCGCTTGCCTGCCGCCGCCAGCAGCCGGGCGCCGTACACCGGTATTCTCCGCAAGCTGCTGTCCATCGCCGTCCCCATCACGGCAGGACGGTATCTCAACACGCTGCTGCGCACCATTGAAAACATCCTGGTTCCCGATTGCCTGACCAAATATACCGATTCGCGCGAAACTTCCCTGTCGCAGTTTGGTATGCTCAAGGGAATGGCCATGCCGCTGCTGTTTTTCCCGTCCGCCTTTTTGTCGGCTTTTTCCACCTTGCTAATCCCCGAAATTTCCGAAGCCAACGCCCTGAAAAAAGAAAAAACGGTGGAGCGCGCGGTCAACCGCACACTCCACCTGACATTTGCTCTGTCCATTTTGATCAGCGGCGTTTTCACCGCCTTTGCCCGTCCGCTCGGCCTTCTGCTGTACGACAGCGCTGAGGTCGGATTCTATCTGCAGGTTCTTGCCCCGCTAATGCCCATCATGTATGTGGAAAGCGTCGTAGACGGCATCCTCAAAGGGCTCAACCAGCAGGCAAGCTCGCTGCGATACAGCGTTATCGACTCGGTTCTGCGCATCGGCCTGATTTTCGTGCTGGTACCAGTGCAGGGAATGCAGGGTTTCTTACTCATCATGGTCATCAGCAACATCCTCACGTCATTCCTGAACCTGCATCGCCTGCTGAAAGTCACACGGCTGCATATGCAATGGAGCAACTGGCTGATAAAGCCACTGCTCTCCATCGCAACCGCCTGCGCTTTTTCCCGACTGATTTGCCGGCTTCCTTGGCTGTCCGGTCTGCCGCCGCTTGCGTTCCTATTGATCGGCGGCGCGGTCATCAGCGGCGTTTATCTGGTGCTGATGGGGTTGTTCGGCTGCGAACTGCGTCCCTCCGCGCACACTATACCGCGTGAGCCGACGACTTTGCCTCCGACGACTTATCCTTATGCGTAAAAGTCGGCACGATTTGCTGAAGAATACGGATAACCGCTGCGCTGTCGTTCATCTTTGCGCTGGCAGACAGCTCCACCATTTGATCGATAAAGCGGTCGATGTCTACTTCAATTTGATTGCCGATAAAAATTTTCTCATTATACGTGGGTTTCAGCCCTTCCTCATCCATGAGCAGCTCTTCAAACAGCTTTTCTCCCGGACGCAGACCGGTATACACGATTTGAATATCCACATTCGGCTCATAGCCGTACATCCGGATCAGGTTTTCCGCCAACGTGACAATTTTAACGGGTTTTCCCATATCCAACACAAAAATTTCGCCGCCATGCGCCATGTAGCCCGCCTGCAGCACCAGCGAAACCGCTTCCGGAATGGTCATGAAATACCGGATGATATCCGGATGCGTGACCGTGACCGGGCCGCCGTCCTCGATCTGCTTTTTGAACAGCGGAATCACGGAGCCGTTTGAACCCAGCACATTGCCGAAGCGCACGGCCACAAACTCGGTACTCTCCGACTGCTGCGCCATATACTGCACGATCATCTCGCAGCAGCGTTTGGTCGCGCCCATCACATTGGTGGGATTGACGGCTTTGTCCGTGGAGATCAATACAAATTTTTCGCAACTGTAGGAATCCGCCAGCGCCGCCGTATGCAGCGTGCCGATCACGTTGTTTTTGACCGCTTCCTCCGGCGAGGTCTCCATCAGCGGCACATGCTTATGCGCCGCCGCATGGAAAACCAGATGCGGACGGTACATCCGGAACAGCCGATCCATCTTTGCAAAATCCCGCACGGACGCAATATGCACATACAGCGACAGCTTATCGCCGTACACATGCAACAGCTCCTGCTGAATCTCATAGGCGTTGTTTTCATAAATATCCACGATAATCAGCTTGTCGGGCTGAAAAGAGGCGATTTGGCGGCACAATTCCGAACCGATGGAACCGCCGCCGCCGGTCACCAAGCACACCTTGCCCCGAATAAAAGCCGACAGCTCCTCCACATTGAACTGGATCGGGTCACGCCCCAGCAAATCCTCCACCCGAATGGTTTCCGCCTGCTTGAGCAGGCTTTCCTTGTCGATCATCTGATGCAGATAAGGCAGTGTCTTCACGGTACAGCCCGTTTTCGCACAGATGGACGAGATCCGCTTGCGCTCCTGCACGGTGCAGGAGGGAATCGCGATCAAGATCGTCTCAATGTTTTTGGCGCGGCATATCTGCGGAATATCCTCCACCTTGCCGACGACCGGAATGCTGTTGATATCGCGCGACTGCTTTTTGGGATCATCGTCCACGATGCATACAGGATAATACTGGCAAACATCCGCAGACATCTACAGCAGAATAATCCGGGACGCCATGCCGGCGCCGACGATCAGCGTACGCTGCCGATTGGTATTGTCGGTACGCATTTTTACCGCGTTGCGCACGATTTTATAGGCAACGCGTATCACGATAACGGTGGCAACGCTGGCTGCGAATACGGAAAAATTATAGATTTTGGAAATCGGCAGCCGCGCCCAGAACGTAATCGTCCACGATACCGCTGCACCGGCAGTCACGCCGAAGATGCACACCCAAAAGTCCTGAATGTTGGCGTATTTCCACAGCTTACGGTAGGTGCCGAACAGCACCATGCACGTCAGCACCGACACGATATAAATCGCCATCGTAATCAGTACCTGCTCCAAGGTCATGTCCAATATGCCGGTGGAATCCACCAAAAAATAGGACAAGGAGCAGCACAGCAGCAGACCGATAATATCCCCCAGCAGCAAAAGTGACCGCAGCTGGCGCAGCGTATCCAGTGAAAAATACCGACTCATCTTAATGAATCCTATCCTTTCTCAGGGCGTTCCATAAAATCCGCTCTCATGGCAAAGAAACAGGCTTTTATATTATTTTGTTAGTATAACACAAATGCACAAAAAATGCCACCACTTTTTTCTTCCGCAAGCGGTCATACCTTGAAATACCGTTTTTCTCCCGGTTTTTATACAAAAAATAGCAGAATAAAAATCGTCATTACTGGTATTCAGACACCATTTTAAACACAGCACGGACGATTTTTATTCTACTATATCATTGGAGATTTCCTACTCCTTCATACACGGATCTTGTGCAATATCGGCCAATTGATCGCTGGTAAGACGATAAATGGTCCATTCATCC
>X371_Linnaeus_Two_toed_Sloth__coassemble_1406_pt1 | contig 9290 bp, 6 predicted proteins | sample X371_Linnaeus_Two_toed_Sloth__metabat2_high_PE_002 | metagenome-assembled genome bin X371_Linnaeus_Two_toed_Sloth | reverse complement strand
CTTCTACATTCGGCACAGCCTTCGGATCCGGTTCCCGTTCGCCGGTACTGACATAGACGCGGATCATCGTATCCACCGGCACTTTGTTCGGGTATCCCGGTTCAATGCGGATGACAAATCCTTCGGCAACCTCGCTGCTGGTTTCTTCAATAATCTGCGTGTTGGTGAAGCCATTCAGCTCCAACAAAGCTAAAACCGACTTTTGGTCTTGACCGGGCTGAACCGACGGGATGTCCACTTTCTTTTCGCCCTTGCTGACATACAGCGTAACGGTATCCTTGACCTTTATACTGCGTCCCTGCGGAGGATTCTGGTCGATAATCGTACCGGCAGGCGCTTTATCCCATTTTTCCTGCCAATCGATGGTGTAATTTTTGATATACTCCGCGTTGTTGGCGACATCCTCATACATCTGCCCAACAAAATTATCCACTGTAATATTTTCGCGTCCCTCATTCTGCGGTTTGCCCAGCCACAACACCAGCGCCACAACACCGAAAATGAGCGCAACCAGCACAAACGCACCGGCAATTGCCGCCAGAATCGGCAAAACCGGCGGGCCTTTGCGTTCTTCTTCCTCGTCCTCAACATCGGCCGGTTCCTCGACAGGTTCCCCTTTGACGCGGGTGATCGCCTCGACAAAACGGGTCGGCGTTTCGTCTACAAAATATTTATATTCAAAATGAATGCTGGGATTGCGTTTGAACTCGTCGATGTCGTACAGCATTTCGGCCGCAGACTGATACCGGCGTGCCGGATCCTTCTGCATGGCCTTGATCGTGATGTCCTCCAGTCCCTCCGGGATCTGCGGATTGATCTCCCGCGGATGCTTCGGCTCCGCCTGCAGCTGCATTATCGCGATGGAAACCGCGTTATCGGCTTCAAAGGGCAGTTGACCGGTGAGCATCTCATAGAGCATGACACCGACGGAATAAATATCCGCCTTTTCGTCCGTGATTTCGCCGCGTGCCTGCTCGGGACTGATATAATGCACCGAACCGATCGCTTTGTCCGATGCGCTGGTCAGCCGCGCATCCGTTCGCGAAAAACGTGCAATGCCGAAATCCGTCACTTTGATGGTGCCGTCCGGAAGCAGCATAATATTCTGCGGCTTGATGTCGCGATGTACGATTCCTTTGTCATGGGCGTGCTGCAGGGCGCGCAGGATCTGCACGGTGAAATGCACCGCTTCTTTCCAACGAATATCCTTCTGCTGGTCGATGTACTCCTTGAGCGTAATACCGTCGATGTATTCCATCACGATATACTGCAACCGTTCACCGAAGCTGACATCATACACCTTGACAATATTCGGATGAGACAGGATGGCGATGGCCTTGGATTCATTTTTAAAACGGCGGGTAAATTCCTCGTTCGCCAGATACTCTTCCTTTAAAATTTTGACCGCTACGATTTGATCATCGATCGTGTCATAGGCTTTATAGACATAAGCCATACCGCCCACGCCGATGAGCTCTCGTATCTCATAACGTCCGTCCAGTCGTTTGCCAATATACTTATCCACGAAAACATCACTCCCGAATCACATTATTGCGCGATGGTCACAACGGTAATATTGTCGCTGCCGCCCGCTTGGTTGGCCGAGGCGATCAAGCAATCAATCGCTTCCTGCGCGCCTGTGGATTTTACGGTATTATATATATCATCGGACTCTATCATATTCGTGAGTCCGTCAGTACAAATGAGTAACGTGGAATCTTCCGGAATGGTCAGCTCGGTATAATCGCATTCCACCGTATCCTCCACACCCAATGCACGAGTAATAAAATGCTTACGCGGATGGTTGCGCGCTTCGCTTTGCGTGAGCTGCCCTTTTTCCACCATATCCTGTACGATGGAATGGTCCCGGGTGATTTGTGTGATCTGCTCCGGTGTAATGAGATAGGCCCGGCTGTCGCCTACGTGCGCAATATACGCGGTCTCCCCGCAAATCAGCGCGGCGACAACGGTCGTCCCCATGCCGCGCAGTTCCGGCTCCGCCATGGCGCGGTCGAAGATTTCTATATTGGCCGCCGAAATTGCGCTTTCCAGCATATGGTAAATCGAGCTGTCCTGCATATCTTCGCGAAAGCCTTCCGCAATCCGGCCGGAGATCACCTGGATAGCCATGGCGCTGGCGACATTGCCGCCGTTGGCACCGCCCATTCCATCGCAAACGACCGCGAACAGACAAGTATCCGACAACTGTCCTAGAATATAAGCATCCTGATTGGTTGGGCGAACACTTCCCGTATCGGTTTTTCCAAAAGCTCTCATAGATGTCTCCCCTTTCTTCTATGAGATGATCGATTTGCGGTTACAGTCTCTGCTCTTGCTTCTGCGCATCCGCTTCACGGCGAAGCTGCCCGCAGGAGGCGTTGATATCCGCGCCCAGTGTGCGGCGCACGGTGACGTTGATCCCCTGTTTTTCCAGCACTTCGCAAAAGGCACGCAGCCGTTTCTGGCTACTGCGATGATGCGATTTCCCAGCCACTTTGTTGGCGGGAATCAGGTTCACATGGCATAACATCCCTTTGAGCCGGTATGCCAGCTCTTTGGCACAAGCGTCCGAATCGTTGACCCCGTCGATCATGGCGTATTCGAACGATATGCGGCGGCCGGTAGCCTCTATATAATCGCGGCACGCCTTCAGCAGAGTTTCCAGCGGCCACTTGTGATTGATCGGCATTAAACGTGAACGAAGTTCGTCGTTCGGCGCGTGAAGAGAGATGGAAAGCGTCAGTTGCGGCTTTTGTTCCATCAGTCGGTAAATCCCGTCTACCACCCCGCAGGTGGAAAGTGAAATATGCCGCATCCCGATGTGTACGCCGCCCGGTTGGGACAGCATCTCCAAAAAGCGCAAAACATTATCAAAATTGTCCAGCGGCTCCCCCATACCCATCAAAACCAGCGACGACACGCGGATCTGATGATCCGCCTGCGCGGTTTCAACCTGCGCCATCATTTCCGACGGCAGCAAATTCCGGGAAAGACCGCCCATGCCGGTTGCGCAAAAGGAGCAGCCCATACGGCAGCCCACCTGCGTGGACAAGCACTGCGACCAACCATGATGGTACTGCATGAGCACGGATTCCACGGTTTCGCCGTCCGTCAGCCCATACAAGTACTTAACGGTTCCGTCCAGCGCGGAAACCAGCTTACGCTTAATCACGACGCCGGGGATGCAAAAATCCTGCGCCAGCTGCTTACGCAGGGCGGCCGGCAGATTGGTCATTTGTTCAAAATCCGTTACGCCCTTGTCCAGCCAGTTGGAGATTTGCGCGCCGCGAAAAGCGGGAACCTCCATTTGCCGGAGCCGTGCCTGCAACTCTTCAGCCGTCAGCGATTTGATGTCGATGCGATTCAAAGATTCACCCCGTTTTGACAAAGCCGGCAATATAAAATCCATCCGTATGGTGCACGTGCGGCAGCAGCGTCAGCTGCCACGAAACCGGCAGGCCCGCCGCCTCAAACCACGGCTCCAGCGGCAGCGGCCGAGGCGAAAATTCCGGATGCTGCGTCAGAAAGAGCGAGGCAACACGTTCATTTTCCGCCGGATTAAGCGTACAGGTCGAATATTGCAGCACACCGCCCGGTTTGACAAGCTGCGCCGCCTGCTCCAGAATACGGTATTGCAGCTCCGGCAGACTTGCGAAGGAGGTCAAATCCTTATACCGTATTTCGGGCTTACGGTGAATGACGCCGAGTCCGGAACACGGCACGTCGCAGATCACACGGTCAAAACTCGCGCGCAGCGGTTCCGGGCATGGAGCCGACGCGTCGCGCACGACCGTTTTCAGGATGGTGATCCCCAGCTGCTGCGCTCGTTTTTCCATGGCATCGCATTTGGCGGCATAAATGTCGCCGGAAAGAAGAGAGCCGGTATTCTCCATATATTGCGCCGTTGTAAAGCTCTTGCCGCCCGGCGCGGCACAAACGTCTGCAATACATTCGCCCGGCTGTGCGGACAAAGCCGCGCAGCAAATTTGAGAAGCGGCATCTTGATGATAATACCAGTTTTTTGCATTTTGTGCAAGTCTTTTTAATAACGGCAGTTGCGAAACCCGTATACATGCGGGCAAATGCGGCTCCAATTCATAGGGAATCTGCGCTGTTTCCAGCATTTCCCTGAAGGAAGCCACGGAAGTCTGCAGCAGATTTATCCGCAGGCAGGTATCCGGCACATCGTTAATATGTGTTACCAGTTTATGCGCCGTTTCCGTTCCGTACGCCTCCCGCCAAAGCGCGATCAGCGCGCGCGGGCAGGAATAGCGCAATTCGAGCCCTTCGTCGTTGTCCGGCAGCTGTTCCAGCAAAGCCGCCCCTCGCCGTTGCACGCCGCGCAAAACGCCGTTCACGAAACCGGAAGCCGCCCCCTGCTTCATAACACGCGTCAGCTTGACCGCCTCATTGACAGCCGCCGACGCCGGGATCTTGTCCATAAACAGCAGCTGATACGCACCGGTGCGCAAAATATCGGCCACACAAGGATGCATCTTTTTGAGCGGTACGCTCGCGCACTGACTCAGTACATAATCCAGCGTCAGGCGGCGCTCTATCACGCCGTAAAATAATCGGGAAGCCAGCGCTTGCTCCGGCGGAGACAGCGCTGTCGTTTTCAACAGGTTATCCAGCACGATATTGGAATAGCCGTGTTGTTGATGCACCTGCACCAGAGCAGAAACAGCAGCCTGCCGTGCACTTGCTGCCATCAATCATTCCCCCGGCGACGCCCGATGATGAGCAACAGCCGCAGCAGACTCATCAGTGACACGAATAACGCGGCAACATACGTCATCGCGGCTGCCCACAACACCTTTTTCGCCGCCGCCAGTTCCTCGTCGTTCAGAATACCGCCCGCATCCAGCGCGGCGAGCGCTCTGGAACTTGCGTTAAACTCCACGGGAAGCGTCAGCAGCTGAAACAACACCGCGATGCCAAAGCAGGCCACACCGATCACCAGCAAAGGTTCAAACGAAAACAGAAAACCAAGCAGCACCAGATACGGCGCAGCGGTGGAGGCAAACTGCGTTACCGGCAAAATACCGCTGCGCAGCTTTACAAATCCATAACCGGTCGCGTATTGCATCGCGTGACCGGTTTCGTGCGCGGCTACGCCGATCGCCGCAATGGAACGTGCGCCGAAGACCGGCTCGGACAGACGTATGACATCGGCGCGAGGATCATAATGATCCGTCAGTGATCCCTTTGTCGCCTCCACCGGCACCGCAATGCCCCCCTGTTTTTGGATCAAGCGGGACGCTTCCTCGCCGGACAGGCCGCTTCGCGTCCCTATCTGGCTATACTTTTTAAAGGTAGACTGCACCTTGAACTGCGCCCATGCTGCCAATAACACAGCCGGCAGCACCAGGATAAAATAATAGTAATCTCCTAAAAAAAGCGGCATGGGAAAACCATTCCTTTCTTCCGAATAGCTTGGGATAAATCCGCAACGGTTAATCAGCCGACGCCGGCGGCAGCAACGAATCGCCTACAGCCATCGGATGCCCGCGCAGAAAATCCTGTGCGTTCATACGTTTCGAGCCTTCCGCCTGCACCTCCAGCAACTCCAGCGACGTTCCTTCGCCGCAAGCAACCGTAAAAGGGTTGAGCTTTACAATTGTTCCAGGCAGGCACTCGCTGGGGGTTCCTACGCGGCTGGCGTGTACTTTCAGCGGCTTTCCCGCAAATGTGCAAGCAGCCGACGGCCACGGGTTCAATCCGCGCACCTGATTATGCAACACCGTCGCCGGTTTGTTCCAATCCAGTGCACTCATCGCCTTGCTGAGCATGGGGGCATAACACGAATCGGCATCCTTTTGCGGGGTGCGCGTCAACGTGCCCGCTTCCAATGCCCGCAGGGTGGCGGAAAGCACATCCGCCCCTATTTGGGACAACACGTCATGCAGCTCACCGCCGGTCATGGTGTCGCTCACCGCGCATCGCCCGGTCAACAGCATATCGCCGGTGTCCAATCCGGCGTCCATCTGCATAGTGGTCACACCGGCCTCGGTTTCGCCGTTAAGCACCGCCCACTGAATCGGCGCTGCACCGCGATAACGGGGCAGCAGCGACGCATGTACGTTGATACAACCGTAGGCAGGCAATTCCAGAAGCGGAGGCGGCAGGATTTTCCCATACGCCACCACCACGATCAGCTCTGGTGCGTAGGCGCGGATATTCTCAAACGCCTCCTCGCTTTTTAAGCTGGCAGGCTGAAAAACCGGGATGCCGAGTGACAAGGCGCACTCCTTCACAGGAGGAGGCGTCATTTTGTGTCCACGCCCCTTGGGCTTATCCGCCTGCGTCACTGCAAGCACAACCTCGTGTCCATCTTCTATCAAGCGTTTTAAACAAGGAACCGCAAAATCAGGCGTTCCCATAAATACAATCCTCATGCTTTTCCCTTTCTTTTCGGGGGCGTTTTTATTGCTCCGGCTCCAGCATACGGATAACGTGCTGTTTAAAAATAATGCCGTCCAAATGATCGGTTTCATGACAGATACAGCGCGCGGTCAAATCTTCTCCTGTCAAGTAAAACCACTTGCCATATCGATCCTGCGCCTTGAGCTTAACTTTTTTCGGACGTTTGGTCACGCCGTATTCCCCGGGGCAGGACAAGCAGCCTTCCACTTCCTCCTGCGTACCTTTTTGAGACACAATCTCCGGGTTAATCGCTTCGACCACTCCGTCGCCGACATCCATCACGAACAAGCGGCGTAAAATACCGACTTGCGGTGCAGCCAGTCCGACGCCGTCTGCCTGATGCATGGTTTCTACCATATCGTCCAACAGCTGCCAAAGACGCTCGTTAAATTCTGTTACCGGGCGGCAAACCTTGTGCAGCGTCGGCTCTTTATCGTTCAGAATATTGCGAATTGCCACTGTGCATTCCTCCTATATCAAAGCATGGATGCGGGATTAATGTCCACAAAGACCGAAACATTTTTGTTTTCCGGCTGCCGGCTGAAAGCGGTGATCAGTTCACCCAGCATCGCGCGCAGCCGCGCGGTGTTGACGGTTTTCATCAGCAGCTTATACCGATACTTTCCTGCCACGCGGGACACGGTTGCCGGCATGGGATCCAGCACGATAACCGGCAAACCGGCATACTCACCGGTCACCGCCGCATGCAGCTGCCGCAAAAAGCGCTGCGTCCCCTCCTTGACCGCCTGTTCCTGCACACCAACAAAACCGAAAAGGCACAAATCGGTATACGGCGGGTAACGCATCATTTTGCGGGAAGCGATCTCCATGTTGTAGAAACCGATATAATCCTGCTGTGCCGCCAGCTCGATCACATAATTTTCCGGCGTGTAGGTTTGAATGACCGCTTTGCCGGGAATATCACGGCGACCGGCGCGGCCGATCACCTGCGTAAGCAGCGAAAAAGTGGTTTCAAAGCTGCGAAAATCGTCCGCATACAACGACTGATCGGCAGACAGCACCCCAACCAGCCCAACATTGGGAAAATCCAGTCCTTTTGCCACCATTTGGGTGCCGATCATAAGATTATATTGCCCGTCTGCAAAGGATTTAAACTTTTTTTCGTAGGCAAAGCGCGACATAGTCGTATCCGTATCCATACGCAGGACAGATGCCTGCGGAAATAATTCCGCAACCTCCTGTTCCACGCGCTGTGTTCCCAATCCGGAATAGCGGATCTTATCCGAACCGCATGCCGGACAGACAGTTACCGGTTCCTGCATATGCCCGCAATAGTGGCATACCAGCTGCCGATTTGCGCGGTGGTAGGTCATGGAAATGCTGCAGGACGGACACGTCACGACATGGCCGCAGGAACGGCAGGATATAAACGTGTTGTAACCGCGGCGGTTCAGCAGCAAAATCGCCTGCCGCCCTTCCGCCAGACAGGCGGTGATCTCCTGCCGCAGCTTACTGCCAATGACCGATGTTTCACCGGCTTCCTCCCGCATATCCACAACCTCTACCTGCGGGAGCTGGGCATCACCGAAGCGGGAATGAATTTCATATAACGCATACCGGCCGGATTTGGCAGCGTGGTAAGTTTCTATGGAGGGCGTCGCGGAGGTCAGTAAAAGCATGGCCCCATGACGGGCGCAGCGGAACCGGGCGACATCCCGCGCGTGATAGCGCGGCGCGGATTCCGACTTATAGGTATGCTCCTGTTCTTCATCCAGAATCACCAATCCAAGCCGGCTGCATGGAGCGAAAATGGCCGAACGTGTACCGATCACAATCGAGGCGTCGCCCCGCTTGACACGTTTCCACTCATCCATACGTTCGCCAATGGCGAGCGCACTATGTAAAACGGCAACCCGCCGTCCGTATCGCTGTAAAAAAAGCGCCATCATCTGCGGCGTCAGGGAAATTTCCGGAACCAAAACCACTACCTGCCGTCCGTCGGCAACCACTTGATCGATCAGGTTCATATACACCTGCGTTTTGCCACTGCCGGTCACACCGTACAGCAGCGCCGCGCTGGCTTTGCCGGAACGATACTGCGCAAGCAGCCCGTCAAAGGTACGCTGTTGCTCCTCGTTGAGCACGGTCGAGGTTAAAGGCGGCAAAGCGGCATTGTGCCCATGGGGCGAACGCAACACCTCATTGTCGTAATACTCCACCAACCTTTTTTTGACCAGCGCCTGCACAACCACATTGGTACAGGAGGAAAAATAACAAATTTCTTTGACCGATGCGCCGCCAACCTCTTCCAATAAGCGAATGACCGCTTTCTGCTTTTCCGTACAGCTCTGCATCTCTTCCGCCAGCGCATCGCCGGTAAGCGCCAGCCGCGCCATGCGGATCGTTGCATCGCCGATCAAACGGCTCGCGCCGTCCTCGCGCACCAGCCATCCTCTGGACACCAGCTGATCCGGTAAATCGTTATCCGCTGTTAATCCGCCATGCCGCAGCAATTTATCCAGTTCGACGCCTTCGGGGTGACGTGCCACGTATTCCAGCAGGCACCGTTCGCCTGCCAGCAAAGGTTCCAGCTCGCCGTCAGGCGGCGCAGACGCCGCTTTATAAATCGGCTTGATGCGCATATACAGTCCGGTCGGCAACATCGCACGCACCGCGTCGAACACGGTACAAAAGGTGCGCTCTTTCATCCAGAGCGCCAGGTCCATCATTTCATCATCCAAAAGCGGCTGAGGATCCAACACCGCGCAAATCGGTTTCAGCTTCGGCAGCTCCGCCGGCACATCGTACGCGACAACGATCCCTTGCCGTTTACGGTTTCCGCCGCCAAACGGTACCAGCACGCGGCAGCCGCGCTGCACCGAACCGAGAGAATCCGGGATCGT
>X371_Linnaeus_Two_toed_Sloth__coassemble_1375_pt1 | contig 9682 bp, 9 predicted proteins | sample X371_Linnaeus_Two_toed_Sloth__metabat2_high_PE_002 | metagenome-assembled genome bin X371_Linnaeus_Two_toed_Sloth | reverse complement strand
TTGGTAATCACCGACATCCAAACCTCTACCCTTCAGCAAGGCAACTATGTCAATAGGATATGTATAGGTCTTGGCAAATTGAATACTCATAGGTATAAAAATAAAGCGACCCCCGATTTGAGCATCGTTGAGAGGCTTGGGGGTTCTAGTGCTGCAAAAATACAACAACTTTTTCATACCCCAAAACTTCCGAAGATATTTCTTTCCATTATTCCTTTTCCCAATATGTCAAAGAACGCTTCTGTTTTTTTCTTTATTCAATTCTTATATAATGTCTTTCTTTATTCTTCGATGCTTGGGAAAAAGAAACCGCCTTGCTTTGTGACGCTTTGTAGTCATGGGGCAAGGCGGAATAATGGGGATGAAACGGGGACTTACAGCAAGTCCGTAATGGCTTTCGCCGGAATTTCCAGCTTGGAGAAGGCGAACATCTTCTTTCCTAAATCCTTCAGCGAGGCTCCGATGTGATACACATCCGTACCGTCTATTATCAGAAAGCGGTCGTGGCTCTTTTTGTAGGCATGTATCTTTATCGGAGGGTATTGGCTGTTGTGGCGGTTCAAGTCCAGTTGAAGCCGGCTGCTTATTGTCTCCGTATAGATGTCGGCTTTCACTCCGTTGTTTCGCTTGCTGAGCATCAGCAATACCGATTCGTCCACATAATTGTCTATCAGCAGGATGGATTTCTTTGCCGTCCGTATCAGGTCTGTGGCGAACTTGTAGGCATCGAACAGCTGGCCGTCATAGAATATGCCTTCTATCGGTGGCAGCGAGGTGCGCACGAAGAAGTCTATCTTCTTGGAGTGTTCTGCAACGGTGTGCTCCAATTCTGTCAAACGACGATTAACGGAATATCCCTTCAACAAATATTCTTTTAATACGCTGTTCGCCCATTGGCGGAACTGTGTGCCTCTTATGGATTTTACCCGATAGCCTACTGTGTTTAACACACAAAGCATGAAGTATTTCACCTGATATTTTTTGCCATCCGAGGCAGTTGTCAAGGATTCCTTGACAACTGAATTCCTGTCTAACTCATTTTCTTTAAATATATTATTCGTATGCAGACTTACATTCTGTTTGCTTGTTTGGAAAAGTTCTGCCATCTGTGCCTGTGTCAGCCATACGGTTTCCTCTTCCAGCCGCACTTCCAGTTTCACCTCGCTGTCCGGCTGATAGAGTATGATTTCTCCTTGATTCTCCATTTATAATGTTTCTGTTTTGTTCGGAGGACAAGGGTACTATATTTTATCTGTCAGTCAATTGTCATTGCTTTCTTTTCCCTATTTCAACCCACCGGATTCATTGAAGAGAAACGGTGCATCCCTATCGTCGTATTAACATTCTTTAGTCTGTAACTTTTGCAAGGTTATCGTATTCTGCCGGATACCCAAACAACTTCCCATTATTCCTTTTTCCCAATATGTCAAAGAACGCTTTTCAGTTTTAGACTTAACAGGACTAAACTGTCTAAAGTCTGTATATTCTGTTTTCGTTCAATCGGATTTTTAATCCGAATTATTATTATTCCAGCATTATCATTTTGGATTGCAAATCCTAATACACATAACCGTCGGATTACAAATCTGACGTAATGGGCAATTTCGAATCCGCTGATTAGGGATATTAGAGTCCAAGTATATTCCTTCTTGTTTGGTCAAAATTATTACGTAATGCAAATGTCTGTGCTTGATTTTGACTCAAATATCTCTCACCAGGTTGCTGATTTGTTCGTGAAGAATTCTGCTCATTTGTTGGATATCTGTCATTCGGAGTAGCTCCTAAAACCATCTTTATTTGATCACTGTTAAATGAAGGGCTTGGACAATATTTTCTACACACTATAAAATATGCGTTATCGTAGATATCCTTTCCCTTTGGAATATTACAAATATCAGTATATCCGGCATGATCTGTATATTTTAATCCTCCAACACCATGTACTCCATCCATTATTTCATGATATGAGTGATGTCCATTAGGAGGAAGTAAATTAGCCATGGTCACCAACAAAGCATCTTGAATTGAAGGGGTGGAAATTCCTTTACTTGTTATCAAACAAGCATACGCGTAAATGAATCTGAATGCCGTACCGCTCGGTCCAGATAACGTAGGTTTCTTTAACGAATTAGCATTATCTTCATAAGGTTTGAATGTAATCAAATTATATTGTCTACCTGAATATGACTGCCGATATCCAGACTCCATATTAGTCATAGAAGAGATTGACGATGAATTATCTCCCGCGAGATTAGTACTCCTGCTTTCTCTTATGTGTATCTGAGACATTATCTTTTTTCGTTCATCCTTCGAATGACTTGATAAAATTGAAATAAACTCATTTTGTTTTTTATTACCAAAAATGGGAAAATGCAAATATGCGGCATAAAGATTTGCTTTGTCTTTTTCCTGCCACATATAGGGTTCAGAGTCTTCAATAGCCATGTCAAAAGAGAAATTTGGTATCATATTTCTCATTGCCAATACACTATTTGAAGGATAATTTTTTCTCCATTCAGTAGACATCATAGCCTCTTCGTACTGGGTAGCCGCATATACTTCCCCATCAACCGTTTTTAGGTTCTGCTTGGGGTGATAGTAATCTTGAACAAAGCTGTCCGCTCCTGCCCAAAAATGAGTATGTGGTAAAGCACCTTCTTTTGCTGGTATACAGGCCTTTATTGCGATTTTCTCATCCATATTACCATGTATTAAACTTAGATTTGAATGAATTTGGGTTGCGGCATTTAGCACATATCCATCCTCTAACAAAAGAGTTCCCATAGCATCTTCTAATTCTAAATTCTTTGAAATATCATTAAATCCATGAGCTGAACTCGTCGATTGAGACTGGCCGTTTCTTAATTTTAAAAATAATAATAAATTATCAACATATGGATAAATATCATTAATATGATAATATCTTTCAGATGTAATCAATTCTTCTATATAAGGTTTTATTTGTTGAAACAGAGATTGATTTATTTTCAATTCTTTGCAAACAGAACTAAAATCCAGTGATTTTCCTTCCATTGTTATTACACGCTGAACTATATCGGAAATATGTCCACTATTTTGCTTCGTTTTCTTTGAGCTATTTCCGGTAATAGTTCTGCTTATTGCTTCTTGTTTTTTACAGTATTCAGCCATCCTATATAAATTTTATAGAAATTATTATTATCATCTGTCATGGTTAAAAAATATTCCCTTCAAATCATTTCAAGGTAGCTACCCCAGTAATCATCGGGGTAGTTACCTTGAAGTGAACGAGGAGCGTTACACCGTCGGGGTTTTCTTCTTCTCCGCTCTTGTGCTTCTCCCTGCCAGCACCGCATTCGCCTGATCAATAATCACATTCACATGATCAATGAACGTGGCATACGCATCTTCGCCATTTACCAGCGCAAGCGCATTCACACGCTCCGCCAGCGCACGGAAAGCATCATCGGCATCATTGCGAGTCTGCTTCACAATGCCGGTGATGCGGAGGGCGGCTTCGGCATCACGGGCGGCGGAGGCGGCAGCGAACTCGTCACAGCGGGTCTGAAGCTCGGTGACCCAAGCGTCGATATAGATTTGCTTCTGCTTCTCGACACCGAGGGCGGCGAGGTCTTGCAGGAGATTGTGCAGACGACCGTACGCTTCGTTGTAGGCCATGGCGGGGTGGTTGCCGTACTTGGCGATGAGGGCGGCAGCTTCGGCGGCAACGGTGCGGAGGGCTTCGACGGGATGACCCAGCATCGCCTTTGTCTGGGCATTGAGTCCGCTCCATGCGGCATCCGCCATTTCGTCGGCACGGGTCACGGCGGACGACAGAGAGTTGCTTGTACTGCCTTTCAGGGCATCATCGAAGGCGGTGAGGGCGGCTTTGTAGGCGGCTACCATCGGCTTGTCGGTCTCTACGGTGAGCAGGGCGGTTTCGGCCTCGATGCGTTTCTGGAAACCGAAGTCTTCTTCGGTACGAAGTTTCTTGATATTGAAGTTTTTAATCTTTGCCATAATTTTCTGTTTTTAATGGTTGTTTTTTTGATGTTATTTTAAACGGACAGGACAACTTTCTGCAAAGTCGGGCTGTCGCTGATTGTGATATAGCTTCTTTTAACAAATTCGGGCTGTCGCCGGTGGCGACAAGGTATCTTTTTACATTTCTGTACTGTCGCTGACAGCGACGAAGCAACTTTTAACAAAGTTGTGCTATTGCCCGGAGTTTTTATTCTCCACTGAATCAGAGTTCCCACTTCATGGGCTGCACGGAGTCCGTTTATCTTTGTCTCACTTTGCATCCCCCGAAGTCACGCTTCGGATAGCGGATTATAAATCCTTATACGCATAGCCTGCGGATTGCAAATCCGCAGGAACGGACGGGGGCAGTCCGTTCAATAGAATTCCGTTCAATCGGATTTATAATTCGGATTGCCCGAGTATAAGAATTTTCAATCCGATATATTCTCTCTATCATGTTACAATCACTTCCCTATATTTGTATATTATATTATGTCTATTCTTTAGCCATTGTGGTACTTTTAACGCTGAATTAGATGATAGTCTATTCCTATAATACTGTCTCGTTGTTGAGCTCATGTTGTTATATACACTTTCATCCATGTTAAATTCATTATTAGCAATAAAATCTAAAGTGGGTTCGCAAAAGTCTGTTTTATTTCTAAAAATAACTTCTCGTAAATCAACAACTACAATATTGGGTGCATTCCATAATGCATAGTTGTAGATTATATCTAAATTATTAGAATAAGTGTATTGTTCTATTCGACTATTAAATGTATTCAATGTAATTCCTATTTTGGTATTTTTTCCCAAAGATGTATCCCTTTCAAACTTATGATATGCTTTTGGGTTGGACGAGTTGTCAAACTTAATAATACCTGTTTCTGAATCAATTCCTACAGAAGTAGCTCCATTTAGCTTTAAAAGCAATTTATAATCAACATTTCTTTTGTATTGTTCCTCGTCTTTATTTTTTGTATAAGGTCTAAAATACTTTAATTTTTTTATGTATCTAAATTCCACTAGGTCTTTAAGTAAATCAGAACCATTTCCATTTATTTCCACCATGCTTTGACTATCATTCTCTTTTCTATATTTAAAGGCACCATCATTTGCGACATGTGCTACATAATCTACTCCACCTTTGATTTCCCCAATGTGATGCTTGCAATGGAAAATAGCCATAAGACAACCCGAAAAACCTTGTGATACTATTTTTTTTGTTCTGTCAGTGTATTTTTTGCATGAAATATTATTCTGTGAATAATGTACATTTAAAATTTTGTCTTTATCTTCATTTGTATTTGTATCTAATACTATATGTCCTTGAGGATCTAACTGCTTTCTTGTTTGAATAACTTCACATATCGACAATCTATATTGTTTATGCCTCCCATCTACTAATGGGAGAGTACGAGAGGTGAGTGCTTTCTGTTGTCTTGTTTCGTACATGGTTGCTTGATTTTTGAGTTGATACTATATCTCGTTTCTCTATGTTTCACTTTGTTTTTCCCGAAGTGTTACTTCGGAAAAAACAAGATTATCAATATCCGTCACTACTGCCAGAAGCCAGTGTATTCCCATTAAATGTGACACCTTCCCAACTTTGATTGGAGTAATTATTCGATGATTTCCCTACCTTATAACCCAGTACATTGAACCTATCGTTTGCGAAAAATGTACTTTCATTTTCGTTGGAGGTGATGGTTATAGGACCTATTGATTGTTGTTTGTTATCATTATTACTACCAAAACCAATGCCGGCTCCTTCACCTGTCACCGTGAGGTGAAGCTGGGAACCTGTAATGGTGATAGATTTGATAGTACCTCCATCATAAACTTTGCCAAAACCTATGGCTGCCGCATTGTCTTGCGCTGAGGCAAAGATGATACTGTTCTCAATTATGATATTCCCGCACTTAGCAGAAAATCCTGCACCTGTTCCTATGGCTGCACTATAATCACCGCCCTTATTTTTATTACCGGATGCTGTAAGAGTGATATTGGATATCTTGATGTTTCCACATTCATTATGTCCTCCATAACTGCCTATGGCAGGCGAGCCTGAACTATTATTTGTTGCATTAGGTACTGTTATCGTCAAACTACTTTTATCCGTGCCATCCCCCGCTATTTCTACATTGGCATCGCTTCCATCCAAAAGAATACCTGTTGTGCCGTCTTGCGTGGTGAGCGTGTTTGTACCTGTTACTTTGATGACTGGTGTACCACTGACGATTTTAATGGGAGTGTATGTATTGCTTGTCACATTCCTCAACTCAACATTAGCTGTTCCATTAATGGTAATAGTACCTGAGACTGTTCCTGTAATATATACATTGTCCCCTGCATTGATGGTGTAGCTTCCATCTCCGTTTGGTGTTGCTCGTTTTTTCTCCACTTTTACCTCGAAATTATAATATCTCGCAGCATCCAACTTAGTGAGTGTTGTCTCAACATTCACAGCAGTTCCATTGACTTGCAAGAAAGCGGTTTTGTTTATCGTTCCCGGTATCACATTGGCTTCCCAATACTCACTGTTCCCTTCCGGCTTTTTCATGGAAATGTAGCCTTCGGTGCCAGAACTTGAAACGACGCCTTCTGTAACGGTACATTTCGTGTAACCCTTTACGCTGACAGAAGTCACAGCAGATGCTTTTGTTCCTGTCAGTTTTACTCGTATTTGGGCGAGTTGATGCTTGAGTTTCAATTCCGGTTTGGTGTTGTAACTCACATTGCTTGCCTCCGATTTCAGCACATACGCCAACCCACTGTTTGGGTTGTTTTGGTTGCTGAGATCTACAGTGTTGTCACCGGCAGCAGCAGGGTAGCAATACCATGACGTAATGGTACTTTCACTTGTGGAATGCCAATAAAGTTCCTTGCCTATTACGGGGGCAAGGCTTTTTTTATCATCCATAGCCACTTGGTATTCCCCTGTTTCCGTATAGGTCGTTCCATCTGCCAGTGTGCCACTTAGCTGCACCGTTATTATTTCTTCGCCTACCCAATGGCTGCCTTTTCCATCCGTATCTTCCGCCACGCGTGTCTGTGGAGTATCCGCCCCCCACGGCTCGGCATTGCTTCCCGCCGTTATACTTACGCCTGCTATTTGCAAGGGGTATTTCCCTTCGGGCAAGTCCTGCACCGTGCCGTCCGTCAGTTCATCGCTTGCACAGGCGGCGAGCATGAGGCACGCCAAAGCGGTGTAGGCTGTCTTTATCAATCTTAGTCTGTTCATATATTTTCGTTTTTTAAATTTGTTCCTTCATTCAGATAAAACGGGTAAACCATATTGTTGCGGTTGTTCGTGCGGATAACCGTGTAGGCGAGGTGTATCAGCAGCACTCCCTGCTCCGGCTGTTCCTCGAATGACACTTCCTCCAGCGTGATGCGCGGCTCATAGAGGATGATGGCCCTCGTGATGTCGTTGCGCATCCGCACGGTGGTTTCCGTGGTTATCGGCTCGAAAGCGTAGCGGCGCAGAGGGCAGCCGTAGTCGTAGCGGTTGACACGCTCGCCGGGCGAGGTGCTGAACAGTACGCGCAGGCTCTCCTCTATGTCCTGCTCGTAGGCGGACATCCGCACGCCTCCGTCGGTAACCTGTGGCGGAAAGCTCCAGCCACGGCCGAGGAATGCCTCGTTGTTCAAGATGGTTTTCAGTTCGTTCATATCGTTTGTCCTTTCCGTTGTTTCATTTCTATTGTTTCCGGTTCAAGGTGACATATTGGAAAACAAACGTCCCACAAAGGAGCAACAGGCTTCTTTGTGGGACGAGAAACATTCTTTCGTATTTTATGAATATCAGTCTTGCATACTGTTCTTGTAATCTGCCAAGTCAAAATAGAGCAGGCGTGTCATTTCGCTATCGTCTTCTTATGTTAGTCATCTTTCCCTTTTTTAAAGATATTCATGGCTATACGATAATGCTCGCGCACGCGTTCTATTTCTTCTTTCGGCACGGTACGCTTCTGCTTCATCCGCTCCTCAAACCGTCGGGCATCATTGCCGAAAAGTATCGGAGTTTCTTTTATTGGTCTTGCCATAACTGTTTTCCTTTCTTTGTTCTTTCGTATGCCGGGATATTACAACAGAGCCGCGAATTTGCGTATTTGTTTCAAACGCTCTGTGAGCGAGGGGTCGTTCATGGCTTGCTGCATGTTATATTTCAGTTGCAGTCGCATCAGCGAATCGGCAGGTATGTCGAGTGCCGCCTCAAACATCATGGCGGTGGCAATGGTCAGCGTGCGTCGTCCGTTCAGCAAGTCGTTGAGTGCCTTGTAGGAGATGCCCATTTGCTCTGCCAGCTTCCGCTGTGAAACCTTGCGGTATTCTATTTCATCCTTCAGCACTTCGCCGGGATGGGTCGGAGTATATCCAAATCTTACGGTTGCCATATCTGTTGTTTATTTATAATGATTAGACAATTCTATAATGTTGCACACGGTGACTACAATTTCGGAAACCACTTTCGTCGTTTTAAATTCTATACGATACTGATCGTTTACCCTCACCGACTCTAAACCTGCCTTATCGCCAACAAGCACTTCGTAGTGCAATGAGTGGTATCTGAAAAGGTCCTCTACAGTCGATACCGATTCCAGCAAGTCTATCGTCTTGCGGTATTTGGTAACGATTGGGGGCTGAAAACGATGTTTTTTATCGGAGGTCTTTCCTTTGAGGTATAGTTCCTCCAAATAATCTTTTTCGAACTTAATCTCCATGCTTCAATTGTTATCTTCAACTCTGGCAAAGGTAGTATAATTTGCTCTAAGTCCACAATATATGAGGACTTTTTTTGAAAGTTTCTCGTTTTCCAATATGTCAAAGAACGCTTCGTTTTCGCAATCCTCTCTTTTCGGGAGGGGATTGCGGAGCTTATCCTCCTATCATCACCGTAGGGCATCCGGCGGCTATCGTTCCGCCATGCGCCGTACTGTCGCCCATGCGTGCTGCCGGTCGTCCTCCTATCATCACCGTGGACGAGCCTTTCACTATCGCATCGGGCGGACCGACGCATACGCACATATCACCCACTACCGCTGCCGGTAGTTTTCCTATCAATACATTGGGCACACTGGGACCCACTACGGGACCACCCACATGAGGTATCGGCGAGGGAAACGCCGGGGTCTGCATGGGGCAGGTGTGCATATCGGTTATTCTTGCTGCTGGAGGCATAACTTATTTTTTTTAATTAATTAATCATTACCATCGCACCTTTTACAGTGGTCTGGCCGCTTGCCGAGAGTTCCGCCGTGGCGTTGCCCTTGACGGTGGCTCCGATTTTCGCCTGCACCTTTACGTTCAGCCCTTCCAGACTGATGTCCTGCTTGGCGGTTCCGCTGATTTTCATCGTGGCATCCATCGTGATGCCGCCTTTGGCTTTCAGCGTAATATCTTTGGCGGACGAGAGCGTGATGCCGTTCTTGTCCATCGTTATTTCGTTCTTGTTCGGGTCGGTCAGCCTGATGTGCTTTCCGTCGTCGCTCAGTTCCACCGTGTTCTTTCCGGGGGTGGACACCGTGATTATCTTCTTCTCCTCGTCAAACTCGATGCGCATCTTCTCGCGCGTGACGATGGCTTTCGTGTTTTTCTTCGCCTCGTATTCGTAGGGAGGTTTGTGCTTCTCGCCATACAGCGAGCCGAGTATCACGGGGTGGACGGGGTCCTGGTT
>X371_Linnaeus_Two_toed_Sloth__coassemble_1348_pt1 | contig 9972 bp, 6 predicted proteins | sample X371_Linnaeus_Two_toed_Sloth__metabat2_high_PE_002 | metagenome-assembled genome bin X371_Linnaeus_Two_toed_Sloth | reverse complement strand
CTTTCTTGCTTGTTTTTCCCGCAGATAATCGGTGTGATGATTCCTCCGAAAGTCAGAACCGCTACTCCAACGCCGGCGGCAAGGGAAATCTCGGTGTCCTCGATTAAATATAAGCACAGAAAGACACATAAGAAAAGTATGGAGCCGGACACAAGAAGCTGTAAAAATCTTTTCAGGTTTGTACTGATAGATTCGTAAAGCTCAAACGACTCGGTCTGCCAATCGTAAAACTCGTTTTTAATAACGGCACCGCAGTATTCACAGGTCACCTGCTGACTATCAAGCTTGACTCCTGCACCGCAGGACGGGCAGGTTATGCTTAACATATCGAAATAATAGCTTTTCTTTTTTTCTTTTCGGTCGGCGCTGCGGACGTGTCTTGACTGAAGTATTCTGAGATACGAATTCTTGCGGTATATCTCATGCTGAACCTTGTTGTCTTCGGTTGACTCAAAACGCTCCAGTGTGCTGCACTTTAAAACCGATTCACGCCATTCTCTACCATCATCGTTCCATGTTTCAAAGTCATTTTTAGGAACGGGAACAACATCCGTAATGTAAATTCTGCGGCAAAGCTTATTCCTATTAAGTCTGTTGATTTGACTGACGATTTTATTTCGGAATGCCATATCCATTCTTGCCGGAAGGAGGTCCTGATCCGCATTCCCCAGCGGTATCAGAATTCTTTCAAAGGCTTTTCTTATATCTCTTCGGATTTTTGAATTCTGAAGGGGAGTGCCCTTTTTCACAAGCAATCTTTCCAGTTTGGCTTTTTTAGAGTTTTTGGAACTGTATTCCGAAAAATCTATGGTAAGTATTCTTTTCCCGATATAGAATGTACATAATATCGCAAAGGAAGCCGCAATAATCAGTGCTACTGATAAATCCATAAAAGCACCTCTGATTTATTCCTTGCTGATCATTTCGTTTTCGCTTTTCTTTTTTCGGTTGTCTTTTGCAATGTCGCATATCATTATAACAACAAAGAACAAACCGACGGGGATTGCCGCACAATAGAGCAGAAAACCAACGGGATTTCCCTCAGGAGCAAGCTTGTAATCACCTTTTGAGGTTTTATAAACCTCGACATCTATTGTGTCGCCTTTTCTCAATTTATCATAGGTATATTTTTTTGTGTAGCTGCTCGAACTTGACCAGACGCGTTCTTCATATTTTCCCTTATAGGTTTTTCCGTCAATAACATATGAAACTTTAAATTTATATGTTGTATAACGAACATCACCGGAATCATCCTTATCGTCTTGGGTTGAAAAGTCAACAATGACAGCAGAAATTTTCCGTATATCGGTTGAGCTTTTATATTCCCTGCTGTCGATTCTGCTTGTAACAATTCCGATTACACCCGCAACTATCAAGCCGATGCCGGCGACCATGATAAATATGGTCATTTTAATGTCTTTATTTCTTTTACTCATAACAGGATCTCCTTTTGAAAGCAAATATAAAAACCGCTCCTTAACAAATCATACGAAAAATTCTTTGTCGTTTCGCCGGCAGGAGAACCTATCCTGCCGCGCAAATGCCCTTCGGCGGTATGAACGGCTTTTTTGCTTAAGCCGTTCATACCTAACCGAAATAACACTTCCGTTAATACAGTTCCTTCTAAGCGGCAGTTTTATTTTTTATCGTTATCGTCGAATATATCTCCGCATTCGGGACAGAACCTCGGCGGATTAGTCGGATCCTCCGGCTCCCAGCCGCATTTATCGCAGCGGAAGAGCGGCGCGCCCTCGGGTTTTTTGGCACCGCAGTTCTGGCAGAATTTCCCCTTGTTCACCGTACCGCAGGTACAGGTCCAGCCCTCGGAATTCGCCGGCTTGGGAGAGCCGCACTCGGGACAGAATCTTCCTGTAGCCATGGCGCCGCATTTGCATTTCCAAGCACCTGCCGCAGGCTGTGGCTGAGGCTTTTTTCCGCCGCAGTTCGGGCAGAAATTGCCACTTACCGTAGCTCCGCATGCGCATTTCCAACCGTCAGCCGCAGGTGCTGCGGGTGTCGCCGGGGCCTGCTGCTGCGCCTGCTGTTGCTGCTGGCCCATAGCAAACAGATTTTGCGCATTCATTCCGCCGCCTGCATTCATTGCCATGCCCATGCCCATAAATCCGGTCATGGCGCCTGCTTCGTTGGAAGCCGCCGCCTTCATAGCGTCTGCCTGCGCACCCACGAGTGTTGCCGCCGCCATAGTCGGGTCCCGCATAATAGCCGTGCGCTGAGCCTGCTTGATCATCTCCGCATCCTCGTCCGGCAGCGTGACCGATCCCAGAGCGATGCTGACAACCTTTAAACCGCGCAGCTCTCCCCATTTTTCCGAAAGCGCCGTATTCATGGCATTTTCAAGTTCGGTATTGTGCGTCACAATTTGATTGGGGCGAAGCTCCAATTCGGAAAGCCGTCCGAACGCCGGCTGTAAAGCGCTGACAAATTCGGTTTTTAGCTGGCTATCCAACTCGTCCCTGGTATACTCCTTCTCCACATTTCCGCAAACATTGGTGTAAAACAGCAGCGGGTCTGCGATTTTATAGGAATAAACGCCTGAACAGCGCACCGATACATCTAAATCCAGACCGATTTTAGAATCAACCACGCGGAAGGGGATAGGGTTCGGCGTACCGAATTTGTTGTCGATAAGCTCTTTGGTATTGAAATAGTAAACGCGCTGATCCTTACCGGTGTCTCCTCCGTAGGTAAAGCGTTTACCGATAGTCTTAAAGGTTTGCTTTATGCTATCGCCCAAGCTTCCCGAGAAAATTGAAGGTTCGGTTGAAGTATCATATGTAAATTCGCCCGGCTCGGCGCAAACCTCCACGATCTTACCCTGTTCAACGATAATCATACACTGACCGTCGGCAACGGCAATCCCGGAACCATTGGAGATGATGTTGTCATTTCCTTTCGTATTGGAGGAACGGCCGCTGACGCGTTTTTGTCCTTTGGTAACAAGTACCTCCTTAGGCATAGACTCGCAGTAGAAGAATTCCTTCCATTGATCGGCAAGAGTGCCTCCCAACGCGCCGATACCTGCTTTAATAAGACCCATAATAATTGCTCCTTTCCAAATGTAAGAAAGATCTGTATATTCCCCGACCGAGGCCGGCAGATCACTGTTTATTTTCCGTGTTCCCTACGGAATACGGATTTTTGTTTTCTTTCGGCAAATCGCGCGCCGAGCCGCATTTACCTGCCCAGCCGATAAAGACCATCCACATGATCAAATATAAAATCCATGCGATAAATGCACCGACCGACCACCACACCGATATTTTTAGCCAAAAATGTAAAACCAATAAAATCACAGCCGGCAGCAGTCCTTCAATATTCATTAGTATATTGATGAAGAGACAAGGAAAAAAACTGCCGCTTCGTTTTGAATTGCGCATTTTTTCCTCCTTTTATCTTACTTCCTCCCGAGAACCGCCCATGTATCGCTCACTGCGTCATAGACATAGATGAGATTGTCGCACACGCCGTAATAGCGCTCTCTGACAAACTGATCCTCGCTGTCGGTTCCGAGAGCGAACAGCAGACAGGTTCGACCTTCGATCATCTGCGTATTTCCGGTATACATGATCTTCATTCCGTGTTCGATAGCATCCTTCACCTCATCGGCTTCAAGAAGGATCTCTGTTGCGATCTGGACAGAGCGCTCGTCCGGTGTTTCCTCGTATATTGAGAAATCGTACACCCCTGCGATTTCCTGCAAATGACCGTTTTCCATAGAAAGCGACGGGCGGAAATCCAAGGCTCCTCCGCCATCGGTAACGGCGATCAACACATTGGCGTATATTTCGCTGAGGTTGCATCGCAGCAAAAGTGCCTCGCCGGGTTCCCCTATACAGAGCGGGTTACTCTTATCATCTGCATACTCGCCATCATCGGTCATCGTGGATGGATACACTATTATCGTTCCCTTGTCATTCGGCGGGATGATCGCATACAGCTCCTGCCCCTCAGCCATGTAAAGCGGTGCACGCACTAAGTCGGGATAGGCCTTTCCCGTTTCGCTGCCTGCATAATAGGCGCGCAAATCGACCTCGGAGCTCTCGCTGTCCACATAGCCGATAAAAGCGACGCCGGCGCCCTTGCTATGATGATTTATCTTCTGCCGCAGCGCCGTCAAAGCAGGGTCTTCCGCGTTTGTGCTATTCGGTTCCTTCGGGGAGCTGCCATCGGAGACCTGATTTTCATCCGGGTATGAGGTCTTTTCTCCGGGCAATACCGAGCATCCGCATAAAAAGCAGACAAGTAATACTGCTGTAAAAAACAGACAAAATACTTTCTTCATACGAGATCCTCTCCTCTTGTACAATTATTCCGAACAATACCCGCTGAACCCGACTGATATCTGTCGTATCAATTGAATTGCTGGATATATATCGGCAGCTTTCAGGCGATATTGACGGAGAGATGTCTCTCCGATTTATTTTTCGGGTTCCGGCATCCGCGCGTATGATCACAGAGCGGAAGTCTCCGCATTAAGACAGAATTTTACCAAAGAAGATTTACTTTTTTGGCGTGAGAATTTATTTTGTTAACGTCCACCGTAGATATCTTTCCGTCCCATATGGCTTATGGGACGGAAGATACAGTATTAAGACGTTTTATCGGCATTCCTTATGACCAGAGTGACGTGCCGCTGATGTGACCGAATATCAGCTTTTTATCCTTTGCATTTATCGCGCCATCCTTATTTACATCGCCGACATCAAATATATATCCCGTAAGCTCAGTAGACGAATCGTTTATATGGCCGTATATTATCTTTTTATCTTTTGCATTTATTGTGCCATCGCCGTTGACATCGCCCAGCAACCAAATTTCCGCGTTTTGCATCTTCGTGTCGCCGCTTACCGTCACGGTATACTCTCTTGTGACGTGGTTTTTCTTCGACACCTTCATGGTGTAGGTGCCGGGAGTAATGCCGGAAATGGTGTAGGAGGCGGAATTTCCCTTGACGGAGGTGTTATACGCCGCCGCAGAGGAGCCGCTCTTGAACAGCTGCACCGTCACCGGGTCGGTGGTGGAATTAAAACTTTTCACCGTGCCGCTGAGCGTCCCGCTGGCGTTGGGGTCAACTAACTTATAGGAGTCATACATCTGCCAGACATGCCCGTCTGTAGAGTTCTCATATTCCATCCATGCGTTTACGCTCTTACCGTTCACCTTGAAATCTCTATAATTTTTCGGGTATACATAACCCAATTCTTCGCCGCCCTCAAATCCGATACGAAGATCGAGAAAATACGATTTTCCGATCTCAAATTTGTCAAATTTCCTCATTGGTTTTTGATCGGGTCCCAGCCATTGCATCGACAGCACCTTCATATTATACGGCAGGCTTGTCGGTTTTTCATAGTCGGCAAAGGCAGCGGGGCGGTCCCCCGCCTTAGGCTCCTGTATAAGGATATTGGTCCCGTATACCTTCATCTCGCTGGTTGGCTCTAGCCAGCGTTCGGTTCGGTATTTCCGGATTGGCGCCGACTCTTCGATCCAATTGTCCTTATAGAGTGTGCTGTATGTCAACGGATCGTGCTCTGTATGGTTGCCGTAGCCCGCGGGCCGTATCACCTTCACCGAAGCGTTCTTGGGGAGATAATAGCCAAAACCGGGCTCTACATTGAAGTAGATTTGATACATACTTTCTTCGTCAAAAAAACTTGCCTCCATGTTATAATCGTCGTATACCAGCACATTTTTGAAGGTATACTTTTTCGGCTCATTCGAAACGATCTCCGTATTAGAGGAGTCGACGCCGTAGCGGAAGTTTTTGAGCGTGCCGCGCACATCGGTCAGCCTTCGCTTTGCCACAAGGCTGATAGATAGCTGTCGGTCAGAGCTGCCTTTGACAAGTTTTTTGTTTGAAACCTCTGTATGCTGCACATTCAGCGTAATTCCTTTGGACGACAACACAGACGACCCGCTGAATTCGTATCCGTGCCGTGCTCTTAAATAAAAGTCCATAACATACGCATCATCTATGGAACTATACTCCCACTCGGAGGGGATACCATCCCACGGAATGTGATAGCAGTTTGCCAATGTCTCCGGATGCATGGAGATCTTGTGGGTGGCGCTGGTCTCTTCGGTAAATTCGCCGTTCGCCTGCTGAAGCTCTACTTTATATATGTAGCGTGTACCGCCGACCTTTTTGTCCATCTGCACATCAAAGTAGAAACGCTCATAATAAAGGGTTCCCGCATCTGTGAGTTCATAATCCTTCAGCAGACTCGCAAATCTGAAAGTATCGTTGTCCGGATCGGTCGCCGACTTGCAGACCCAGTAGAACTCTATATGGTGTTTTCCGATGCGGTCCACATAAAAATCATACAAATAGGCGTCTTCATAGCCCACTTGCACGCCCGGATTGCACAGGCGGCCGAAGAAATGGAATTTGATTCTTCCCGCATCCTTCAGCTTTTGCATCCACTGGGGCAAATACAGGATCTCCGCAGACATCTCATAGCCCAGACCCGCCTCCAGATCCCTTACGGTCTGGTTCTGCTTCACCTCCGTGAGGTTGAGGCTGTAGCGTATCCGCGGTTTATCGTTGCCGTGATTCAGGGTCAGAACATAGTGGTCTGCGCTGTTGGTTTCTCCGGATATATTCCATTCGCTGCCGATCTTGCCGATGCTCCTGTAATACTTAAACATCTTCACCGGGTCGGATTCGCCGTTGCTGCCGAAAAATATCAATACGTCGACTCCCCGATTCGCGGAGACGGTCAGCTCCTCCGCGTTGAGGATCTTGAAGTTATTCATATGGCAGCCCCACGGGGCGGCGTTAAACTTGGGGTTTGCGATATTAAGGTTAACACTCTTGGTGGTGTCGATGGTGAGTGTGATTGTCTGGATCAGGCAATTCACATCTCTGTGGCTGTTGCCGCAGGAAATACCCAGCGCGGTATCCTCCAGAACCGATGTGTTTTTCGCCACGATGGCATAGTCGGGGCTGGTTTTCTTGGGGGAATCCTGCGTGAGTATACGGAGCTTTCCGTTTCCAATCAGCTCAAAGGTGCCGCAGCCGTTCAAGCTTCCCTCCGACTGCGCCAGATCGATGACCGCGCCGGTTACACCGTTTTGGGGACAGTAGGCGGTCTTGTTCTTATACCGGGTACTGTGGCGGAAGGTGACATAGGCGCCGTCGGTCAGCATCAGCTTCAGATCGACGCCGGGGGCATACAGGGCGGACAGCTCCAGATGGTCGAACAGAACCAGCGTCAGAGACCGACCCTCAAGCCCCGAAAGATCCAGAAAATCATTCTCGGTACGCGTCCAATACATAAGAATGCCGTTATCGTATGACACGACCCGCTGAAGATTTGTATCGCTCTTATAGCCTTCGAGTAAGCTCTCGTTATTCCTGCAATCCGCCGGGTTTATATAGACCGAACGGCTGTCTACCCTGCCGTTTTTATAGAAAAAATAGACGTGACCGTAGATTATCTCCGTTCCCTCGACCAAATTGGTCAGCGCGGGATACTCCGACGAAGAGGCCAGCGCTGCGCCCCGTGGAGCGCCGACCGCATTCTCACCGCCGCTTTCAGCGCCGATTGACAGCACAGAGATTGGCAGCATGCCGACCAGCATAATCAGTGCCAGTAAAAAGCTGAGCCCTCGATTTCGTTTACTTGTTTTCATCTCATTTCCTCCTTCACAAAAATACAGATGGGTTTTTAAAGCCGAGTACCTTCTCGGGTCACTGCATAACATTACCTTTCCAAAGAAAACCAACCTTTGATTTTCTTGATTTTCTTTGGAAAAGCAAAAGGGCGATGGCGGATGGCTTCCGTCCCGCCCTTTGCTTAAAATCCTTTGGCTCGGTTTTTCGATATTATTGGTTAGTTACTCTCTTTTTGCGAAAATACAGTGTTGTTCCCGTCAGCGCAGCACCGGATACAAACAGCAGTGCGATCCAAAGTCCCGTCATACTGTTGTCACCAGTCTCGGGAGACCCGGGCTGCGGTGCGGGGGGAGTTACCGGCTTCTTGGCGTTGTAGCTGTTGGTGAAGCTGATTTCTTCGATCGGGTTGTTGTAGTCGAGCTCAGCGTTCTCGTCATACTTTAAGAATCTCCAGCCCGCAACGTTTGTGTAGGTATCGGCAAACATCGGAATCGCATAGAACTTTGTCTCGTCGTAAGTCCAGCCTTCCGCATTTCCCTTAACCTGGCGGATAACGAAGCCCTCGGACAGGTTGCCTGCCTGATTTGCTCCGATCGTGAATATGAATTTACCTTCATAGGTCTTTTCGCCTTCGGTCTCAACGGTATCCTGAACCAACACATATTCGACGGGGGCTCCGAATCTTTCAACGACAAACTTGAAGGTTTCTTTGCCCGGATCCATTTCACCGGTCTTCTTGACATCGAGCTTAAAGGGAACCTCAATGCGAATGTTGCCGGCCTCTAGTTGCGGCTCAATCACATAATTGCACACAGAGCATTTTACAGCGTAGTCGTAAGTTGCTCCGCCCTCATGATCGGGTGTATGGGTCTGCACTGTGTCATGATGCTCCGCATTGCGGCTGCAGACATGTGCGTGTCCGTCGGCCTCCTTGTATCCCCACTCGGAAGTATTAAAATCGTGGTCATTGTTGAGTGGTCTGTACGGAATCTCTGCAATGGGATTGTCACTCATATCAAACAGTTTGCCGCAAAGATTGCACTTCTTATAAGCGTCCCAGCCTTTCTCCGTGCAGTTTGAGGCTTTCTCCGCAACGGGCTGCAGGGATGAATGGGCACAGGTTACGGTTACCGTGCAGGTATCGGTGAAGTTTCCGTCAGCAGTTTTGACGGTGATGATTGCAGTACCTTTGCTAACGCCGGTCACTTCACCGGTTGTTGCGTTTACGGTGGCAACAGCAGGGTTGTCAGATGTAAACGAAACAGTTTTGTTTGTTGCTTCTGCAGGTGCAACAGTGAAAGACGGGGTCTTTGTTTGACCGATATTGACGGACAGTGTCTCGTCAATTGTTACGCCGGTAACGGATACCGGTGCTGCTGTGACATTGACGGTTGCAGGAGTAACCGTATAGTCTAATTCAGGATACGGCGGATCGTTGTCAAAGAAAGTGTCTACATTAATTGTAACTATCTTGTCCCCTGACGCTCCGTCGTCAACAGTACAGGCAAAGTTCAGAATTACTAAATCCGATGAACCCGTGTAGCCTGTCATCTGCGCGCTGTAAGACCACTTATAGCCGTTACCGCTTTTAGGCACTACAATTGCTCCGTCAGAGTCAATAGTGGTCTCAAGACCAGTAGGGATAGAAATGCTGTCGTCAACAATGGTCAGCCCGCTGGGAATATTCAGCCTAAACTCTAAGCCGCCCATGTTGGTTACAGCTCCGACAAATACCTTATAGTTTATGGTATCTCCCGGATGGGCCGAGGTTGTGTCTGCTGTTACTTTAAGCGCAACAGGTGTTGCAGCAAATACCGGCACTGCAGTTGCCAGCATCGTGAATAGCATTACCAAACTCAGCACAATTGATGTGATTCGCTTGTTCATGACCAAGCTCCTCCTTTAAGAATATATTTGCGGGACGTCCCTTACGCACCGTCTTCGGGGTCTCGCTTAGTCCCGAAAACGGCGGCGCAGATTTCTCTGCGATTTTATATTCTTAAACTGACCTTTCCTTCCCATATGGCTTATGGGAAGGAAGATACAGTGTTAAGACTTTTTATCGTATTACTTATGACCAGAGCGATGTGCCGTTGATGTGACCGAATATCTGCTTTTTATCCTTTGCATTTATCACGCCATCCTTATTTACATCGCCGACATCAAATATATATCCCGTAAGTTCAGTAGTCGAATCGTTTATATGGCCGTATATTATCTTTTTATCTTTTGCATTTATTGTGCCATCGCCGTTGACATCGCCCAGCAGCCAGATTTCCACATCCTGCACCACATTGCTGCTTCCCACCGTGACGGTGTACTCCCGTGTAACA
>X371_Linnaeus_Two_toed_Sloth__coassemble_1334_pt1 | contig 10162 bp, 11 predicted proteins | sample X371_Linnaeus_Two_toed_Sloth__metabat2_high_PE_002 | metagenome-assembled genome bin X371_Linnaeus_Two_toed_Sloth | reverse complement strand
TGGAAATACCTTGGATCCAGTGAGTATTCGTATATGGCTGTTGGTTGCGTATATGTCTTCATTCCGTCCTGTACTTACCTCTGTCGCTAACCTGTATCTGCGCAGACAAATCATTTTCGGGAGGATGTGATTATGAATAAACTTCGTGATGCGCCCACACCGTTAAGACGGAAACTATACTTAACGGTAATTATCGGAATTGTGTGTCTATTGATAGGACTTGCAATGTCTATATTCCTTAAAGACAAAATGATGTTGTTTTTAAGTCTTATCATTTGCACGTTTTCTATCGGTAAGGCGGTTGATTATTACCGTGTTATTGCCGGTAAGGATTATGAGATTGTCGAGGGCACTTGTGTTTCAATTACACCGAAGCCTTTGCGGAAGTACCGCAAGATTAAGATTATGGACGATAACGGCGTAGAGTCCTCTCTTCTGTTGAATAAACAGTCCAAGGTCAAGATCGGCTATCGGTATCGGTTTTACTTTAAGGAAACACAACATATTTCTCTTGGCAGTGAGTATCTGGATTCAGCTCTTTCCTCGGATTGCTTTTTAGGTTACGAGGAACTTGGCGAATATACAGAACAAGAAAACGAAACCGTAACCGCTGAATAACGTTCTTGCTGCACATACTTCGAAGTGTAGCAAGAATATTGGAAAACAGCTTGTCAAAGATTTTATTTTAATATTTTGCAAATTTTCTGCAAAAATAGAGGTTAAATATTGACATGAACGATTTTAATTGCTATAATATAAGCAAACAACGAGAATACTATGCATATCAAGGGAGGTATCCGTTTATGCTTATACAATTTACTATCGAAAATCACCGTTCTATTAAGAATAATGCGGTGATTAGTTTTGCCGCATCAAAGGATAAGTCGTTGGAAGCAAATCTTTTGCACCCTGATGAAAAGAAGACGCTTCTTCCGGCGATTGCTCTCTACGGTGCTAATGCCGCAGGTAAGAGTAATGTCCTTCATGCGCTTATGACGATGAAGGAAATGGTAATTGGTGAAGCATCTAAGGTATCTAAGGGACAAAAGTTGCCCTGGGAGCCATTTGGTGATACAACCACGCCCACTACCTTTGAAATCGTATTTATTTATCAGGGAGTCCGTTATGCCTACGGATATTCGTTTGACGATAAGAAGATTTACACCGAATATCTTTATTATTGGCCTAACGGTCGTGAGGCACTTATCTTCTCCCGTGAGAACGGTAAGTATGAGTTCCGCGAGAATGTGAATGAGCAGTTGACTTTGAGTAACCGCACTCCCGATAACAAGCTTTATTTGGTATCCTCTAACGATTGGAACCTACCGCAAACCGAGAACGCATATAAGTGGTTTTTGGAAAAGCTGACTTTCCTTATGGAAGAGGAACCTGCAACATCGGAAACCGTTGCGCAGATCATCAGCGGCGATGAAAAGAAGGCGCGTATCTTAAAGGAACTGCTTCTTGCCGACCTTGGTATTACCGATGTTACGGTAAAGAACATTTCCGGAAAGGCCCCCGTTATTACTACCACGCACCGCATTATCGGTGAAGATGGCTCGGTAGAACATTTCCAACTCCTTATGGATCAGGAATCCTCCGGTACACAACGCTTTTTTGCACGTATCGGCGGTTGGTTACAAGCATTGGAAAACGGTGCTCTGTTAGTCGTTGACGAAATCGAAGACAGCCTACATCCGCTTTTAACAAAGAGACTGATCGAAATGGTTCAAGATAACAGTGTAAACACCAATGGTGCACAGATCCTGTTCACTACTCACGATGCTATGCTGCTGGATCTTAACTTCCTGCGCAGAGATCAAATTTGGTTTGCCGATAAGAGCGAAAAGACCTGCGCTACCGAACTTTACTCTCTTGCTTCTTTCTCGCCGAGAAAGGGTGAAAATGTTCGCAAGGGATATTTGCAGGGCCGCTTCGGTGCAATTCCGTTTATCGGAGGTGACGCACAATGGCAAAGTTAAAGAAGGAATATAATCCCAATCGCCCTGATAAGCGCCTACGCAGACCGATTATCTACATCATTTGTGAGGGCAAGGAAACCGAAACTTTATATTTCAGAAACTTCCGTGCCCGTAATTGCTTGGTGGATATTGTCCCGATGCGTACAAAACATACGGCAGCAGAACATCTTGTTAAACATGCAAAGGCTCTTCTCTCACAGGCAGAGTATTCACCGAAAGACGGTGATGAAATTTGGTGTGTGTTCGACAGAGATGCCAATACCAATGAAGAACTTGCCAGGGCAGTTCAGTATGCCGATCAAAAGGGATACAAAATTGCCTACTCAAATCCGTCCTTTGAATACTGGTACTTACTCCACTTTGCAAAACACAATGGGTATCTCAAGGATTCAAATGCGGTAATTGATATTCTTAAAACAAAAGGATATCTGAAGGATTACGATAAGAACGTAGATTACTTTGCTGAGCTTCTTGCCCATCAGCCCGAAGCTATTCAGCGTGCAAAGGAACGCTTAGAACAGCTCTACAAAGATAATATTATTATTTTGAGCTGCGACAGCAACCCTGTAACAACCGTTCACGAACTCGTAGAATACCTCAACAGCAAACGAAAATAAACACTTTAACCCGAAATATCTATATATAGAACATTACAGACTTGACAAACACAATATGTAGTGGTATAATACCATTGTAATTGATTTTTGTGCGTCGCCCGCAAGGGTTTGGTGGTTCGTCCACATTGCACACGTTGTTATTTTTGTAAGTTAGTGCCGATAGTACAGTTATGCCCTTTTGGGCCCATAAACTGTGTGTCGGCACTTTTTTATATAGATATTTCAGCCGATAGGCAGAAAGGAGAAGAATGGCACAGGTTTATGTTATCGGTCGGATAACAAACGAATTGGAACTGAAACACGGTCAAAATGAGAATTCATATGTACGGTTTAGCTTTGCAGAAAATATCGGAAGCAAGGATCGTGCGAGAACGCAATACTATCAGGTATGGGCGTGGGGTGAGGATGCTGAACGGCTGATAAAAGCAGGCGTTAAAAAAGGCAGCCTCATTTTTGTTGCCGGAGCTATTGAGCTTGAAACCTATACCAAGCAAGATGGCTTTACCGTTGATAAGCGTTTGAAAGTATCACTTAATGACTGGGGTTTTATTCCGTTCGGAAATAGCAGGACTAACAACTCCCTGCACAACAAAAGGTCTACCGCAGATGTGACGCCAAAACCGGCGACCATTAACGGAGACAAAGACACTTTGCCGGAATAATCCCGGCGCCAAGGGGAACCGTTTGTGTTTACGAAAGAAGCACAGGCGGTTCCTCTTTTTTTATTTTCTGCAGAAAATTTGGAAAGGATGAATCGAATGAAACACAAAAAGAATCTATGGTCCGGCGTATCTTCATTGATCGTCGCAGTACTCGCCATTACCGCCTTCTTGCGCGGCTCTTGGCAATTTTGGATGCTGGTGGTATCGTTCTCTATCTTTGCGGTGTGGGCTTCTGCCCGTTTCCTTATCCCTTATATCAGGGATGTGGTGCACAGCAAAGAAGCTAAGAAACTTCAAAAGCATTATGAGGCACAGACAAGCCGACAAAGAACATTTATGGATATCGACATATCTGAACCGACGTCCATTGTTCTTCTCCGACATGTCAACCACCGTATTTCCGCTTATTTGCAGTCGGCATATCCCGAAGCAACTTGGGATTGGTGTGTGGATAACCCCGAAAAGCTCGTTACCAAGGGCGGTACGGGACGCATTAAATTAAGCGGTGTACCGGACTACAATTTTGCCGAAATCTCGCTTGATCAGAATGCGAAGATCGGGTGTCAGCTCCTTAAAATCGTTCCTTTCGGTGTTGAACAAAACGGCGCCGAGGAAAAAGCGACCGAGGAGAAACCCAAAACCGCACCAAGAGAGATTGACCCGCAGGTATGGTTTGAGAAGCAAGGAAGGGCTGTTTTACAGAACCTTATTGCCGATCTCAATTCCCGTGGGCACAACAGTCTGACTATCGAGGCAGACGGAAGTATCGTTATCGCACAGGGCGACAAGGCGTTGAAGCGACCTGCCTTTACCAATCTTCCCTCAAAGGAATATTGGCCGAGACTCGTAAACGTCTTTGCAAGGAACGGTATGTCGGGAGAAATCACCGATAGCGGTCTTGTCCTGTCATGGTGATAAAAACTGAAGGAAAGGAGTGAAATAACAGAATGAAAACCGGACTAACAATCAATGAGTTAGCCGCAGAAATTATGTGTCAGAAAGACCGTAAGGAAGATTACATCGTCAGCACGCCGAATCTGCGTATGGAAACCTGTGGCTCCGATATGTTGCTTCGCATATTGGACGAAGATGGCAATGACCGCATCGAACCCCTTGATGTCGGTCCGAACGCCCACCGTCAAATCGCCACGCATCTTTCTATCCCTATCAAGTATTACGCTAAGATGCAGGAGGAAAATCCCGAACTGTTGAGTGTCAACGTCAACAGTTGGTTTATGCGCTCCGAAACACAGCGTATGCTTCGTGTACTGGATGGCAGAGCCCGTGCATTTTTGAGTAACCGTTACAAGCGTTTGGATCATTACCAAATCGCAGAAGCGGTACTTCCTGTTATCGGGCAAATGCCTGATGTACGCTTTGAAAGCTGCCAGATTACCGAAGATCGAATGTATATCAAGGCAGTCAATCCAAGACTACAGGCTGAGGTAACACCCGGAGATATCGTTCAAGCCGGCCTTATTATCAGCAATAGTGAGGTTGGACTTGGCTCCGTTACCATTCAGCCCCTTGTCTACCGATTGGTCTGTAAAAACGGTATGGTAGTTAATGATGCGGCAACCAAGAAAAACCACGTTGGCAGAACAAACTCTGCTGACGAGAACTTTTTGCTCTATTCCGCTGAAACGCTCGAAGCCGACGATAAAGCCTTTTTATTAAAGGTGCGCGATACGGTTTCGGCGGCTGTGGATGAAGCAAAATTCAGTATGGTGGTTGATTTGATGCGTGAGGCAAAGGCTGCCCCGATGAATACAGCAGACGTACCGGGACTCGTACAGCTCGCAAGCAGAGATTTCGGCATTACGGAGCGTGAACAAGCCGGCGTGCTGCAACATTTGATCGAGGGCAACGACCTGACTCTCTACGGTCTTTCCAACGCTGTAACACGATTCAGCCAAGACGTAGACAGTTATGACCGAGCAACTGCACTTGAAGGCATCGGATATAACATTCTTTCGATGCCGGCAAAACAATGGAACCGAATGAACTTGATGGCAGCGTAAGCCATCACAAAATCTTAATGAATTAACAGGAGGACTACTTATGTCTTATACTAATGAAACTGCTTTGATGGAACTTTCCACTTTCGTACTCCCTGCGGCTGTAAACAACGGCTTTACCAACGAAGACCTGGGCGATGATTTCGACGGATTGCAGCTCAGCTTCCAGAAAATCAAAATTCCCAGCGGCGGTCAGCTTCAGTTTGAGGATCCGAGCGAAAATCCCGACGATCCTAAATACGAGAAGTATATTACCGGCGTAATCATCTATAACCACGCTACCAATGCTTATTGGCCTGCCGGTGGTGAATACGATGATAACGTTCCGCCTATGTGTTCTTCTATGGACGGTAAGACCGGCTTTGGTTTGCCTGGCGGTGCTTGTGCTGTCTGTGAAATGAATCAGTACGGAACCGATCTCGGCGGCGGTAAGGGTAAAGCCTGCAAGAATATGCGTACCCTGTATATTCTCCGCAGCGGCGAGGCAATGCCTATCCAGCTCTCTTTGCCGCCTACAAGTATCAGACCTTTTAACGATTTCGTTAACTCTGCGTTCGTTACCCGCAAGCGTCCTACTTGGGCATCGGTTGTTAAAATCGGGCTCAAGAAGATGGATAACGGCAGTAACGTTTACAGCGTTGCGACTTTCCAGAAGGTCGGCGACTTCTCCGGCGAACAGCTCACGCAGATCAAGGAGTATGCAACTATTTTCCGTACCCAAATCAACGAAATGCGTCAGCAGAGAGCTTTGGAAGCGGAAAACCGCAGTGAAGCGGACGGTATTCCCGATGCTCAGCCCCGTTATCAGACCTCTGAAAACGGCGGTGGGTATGAGGTAGTGCCTACTCCGACCGTAATCAACGGCGATGATGACGATTTGCCGTTATAAGCCATTTGCCTTTCTATTAAGGCTGTAATATTCAAAGGGATACCGTAGAGCAATCTGCGGTATCCCTATTTTTCTATAAGGAGGAACGAAATAGAATGATGAAACCTATGACAGCTGAACAGCGTAAACTCGCTGAAGCCAATCACGATTTGGTTGGTGCCTTTCTGCGTGAAAATAAACTGCCTGAAGAACAATTTTATGATGTGGTAATCTTTGGTTATCTCTGTGCTGTGCAACAGTACTGCGAGAATCCAAATTTAAAGAAAAAATATAGTTTAGCAACTCTTGCGTGGAAGAAGATGAAACGCGAATTGGTGCACTACTATAACTATTTGGGCAGTGATAAACGCTCATACCATACCGTAAGTCTGCACGAAAGTATCTGCGAAGGCTCCGATCTATGTTGGGAGGATGTTTTGCACGATGATGGCGATATCCTAAAAGACTTGCAGATGGATTTGATTCTGCACGAATTGGCGGCACGTCTGCCTAAGCGTGAAATGCGTATTATCCGCCGTAAAATCAACGGCGATAAGATGCACGACATTGCAAAGGCTGAAAAGCTGACCTTTCGTGATATTAACACACTGCTTGCAGGTACTTACGACACCGTGATTGAGGTGCTTTTGGGGTGATGCAATGGCAAGCCGAAGTATCACAGTAAAACTCAAAGGTGCAAACGACGAGTATTTCCGAGAGGTACAAAAAAGGCTATGTTTATACGACAGATTTGTCATTGCGAATGATAACAAGGCGTTAATCTTGTTTTCAAAAGATGATAAGAAGTCTGTTTACAGTATTGATGCCGGCGGTGTAACTTCGGAGCTTAATGCAGCACTTTTGGCGATTCACTATTATTTGGGTGACTATCAAAAGCACGTAGAAATATGTGTGCATTAAAGGAGGAACAGAACAGAATGAAAAAGAACGTATCCTTAAACGGCAGAGTTTTATTACCTCTGCAGGAAGGTCAACGAGCAGTAATCCAGTCGGGCGGCTCTATTATCCACACCTCATTGGTGGTGGAAATTATCGAGCAGAATCCGGACTTTGCTCATTTTGAAACGATGAACAGTGTGTATCAGGTTGCCCTGGCACCGGTCCCTATTGAAGCCGCATTGCCGACACCCTTGGCTATGTGTGCATAATGAAGGGAGATAATGACAAAGCACAGTCGGTTAGTTCCGGCTGTGCTTTTTTCGTAGGAGGAAATTATGTATTATTACAACATTTTTCAGATCAGTCAAAAACCAATCCCTGACGGAATGAAAATTACCGAAAGCGATTTCTATGAGTCCTCTTTTGTCGGCGACGTAGCCACAAAATTAGAGACGTTAGACCCATACGAGCAAATCAGACAAATCGGCTTACTCGGTCAGTGGTTGGAAGAAAACAATCTCGGCAAGATTGAGGACAATGTTCTCATTCTCCAACCGGAATTATTGAAGCAACCCTACTATGCTCAACGATATTTGGAATTTAAGGCGGCTATCGAGAAACTAAATGCCGTTGACAAGACAAAGTTCCTTGAGGATTTGGACGGTGTTAGAAATACCATTTTCGAGGTGGAAGGCAGTCTTATCAAACAGCAGGATCATTATGTGTGTTGGGATTCGGATAACGCTATCCCGCTGGATGAATTTTTGCGAACTGCCACCCCGGGGAAACCCTATTATATCGGTGGTGTATGCGGCTTCAAGTATTTTTAGGAGGAAAGAGAATGGATTTATTTGCAAAACTATCCGCAGTCGAAGTTAAGAACGATAACCGTATCAGCCCCGCTGACCGACATTTTTGTGAAGTCAACCAACAAGCCTACCATGATGCAAAAGAAGCCTTAGAGGGCATCTGTGAGCTTTGGAAAGGCATTGTGGATCACCAAAAAGATTTGTTGGCGGGCATTGGAGAAGACCACTACTCCCTAACGAAGTATGTGGATATCTCTCATATATCGGCTAAGGATTTTATTGAGAAAATCGAGGAATTGCCGTCCGCTTTTATTTCCAGCCTTGTGTCCTATTTTAACAGTACCTACAAGGTTTCGATTGAAAAATCGGAAATCGAAAAGGTGCTGCTCCCGCAAAAGCCGGACTATCGTGCTTGGGATCCTGACCATAAGGCAGAGGAAGAATATCACCATAAGCGGCAAACGATAAAACTGACCTATCAGCAGGTGTTGGATCAAATCTTTATTCAACTTGGCGGACGCACATTTATAGAGCGTGCTGTTGATGAAATCAAAGAAGCGTGTCATAACGCTGTGTGGAATACCTATCAAGGCAAACAGCAGTATGAAGTTAAGGGAGATACTATACGCCTATTAAATTATGCTTGCAGCTGTGATGAATGGCTCTCTCGTACCAAATGGAAAGCAACCGGTGAAGGCAAAGCCGTCCTTCGTGCTGTTTCTCACTTTGAAACCGGAGTTGTCGGTCATTATCCCCATAATATTGCTTTTTTGCTTGGTTATGAGGATAACCACTTTTCCACCGTGGTGTTTGATGATTGTGAAAAGGTCAAGCAGGTTCGTATGTTCAAAAACAACCGCATGGATATTAAATTTGCAAGCAAGGATCTCGCAGAGCAGTTTATAACCGAGTATCTTGGCCGTGTGTGCTAAGGGGGTGGCAGACTGTGAAATATACCTGCTATGATTCTATGGTTCCCCAGGATAGCCGCAAGGAGTTCAATGAGAAGATATTATACCTCATTGACAACGATCGGTTGGCGGAATTCCAGATCAGCGACGATGATATCTACAATGCCTATACGGGCATTGGCGGTCTTCACGGACTGAACAGGTCGGATTATGACAATTATGCAGAATACAGCGATGCTAAAAAGGAAATCGAGAACGGACAGTTTTTTACGCCGTACTTCCTTTGCAGGCTGGTCGCAGAATGTATCGCTCCCACAAAGGATGCGATTATAGCGGACCTGACCTGCGGTGCCGGTGGCTTCTTCAATTTTATGCCTACCGAGAGCAATCTTTACGGGTGTGAGATTGATACCGATGCCTTTAAGGTGGCTCACCATCTATATCCTGCTGCCAATCTGGAGAATAAGGATATTCGTACTTATGCACCTTCCACTCGCTTCGATTACGTGGTGGGAAATCCGCCGTTTAATCTTAAATGGTGGATCGAGGGCGGCAAGGAAATATCCTCACAGCTTTTCTACTGTCAAAAGGCAGCGGAATTACTAAAGCCCAACGGTATTATGGCAATCATTGTTCCGCAGTCCTTTCTTGCCGATGATTTTACAAATAAAACGGCAATTAAGGAAATGAACGAACGCTTTCATTTTCTCGGTCAAGTTGCTCTTCCTTATAGTGCATTTATGCGTATGGGAGTTCCGTATTATGAGACCAAACTACAGTTTTGGCAAAAGCGAATGGACGGCGATACCGGTAAGCCCTATCGGATAAAGATAGACTACCGCCTTTCCACCGATTACGACCATAAAACAGCGGTGGAATGGATAACAAGCAACCTGTTAGCAGGAGCCAAACGGTCATTGGAATCTAATCGTTATAACACCTTAAAAGAACTTGCCAAGGACAGAGAGTTATCCGAGAACTTTATGTACCAGGTTGAAAAAATGCTGTATCAGATAAAATGCCATCCGCGGCTAAAAGAGCATTATTCAAAGTGTTGCGAGTATGTGCATCGGTTCTTTACCCAAAAGCAACCGGAGGATATGCCGTATGAGACTTGGTGCAAAACAAGGCTGACCGAACCAAAGGTTATCTCATACCTGCAAAGGACACTGGCAAAACAGAACGCAAAACCGCCCGAGGATCGTATTGCCCTTGTGAAACGGGATTATGACTTTGTTTATAAGGGCTACAGTGCAAAAGCACGTAAGCAAATGTCCGATGAAATGAAAAATCCCGTGCCGATCTACGAGATAGCATCAACGGATGGGTTAGGTGAGTTTCCGGGATATGAGCGATTTGTTCGCCGTAAGCAACAGGAGTATGCCACTCAGAATA
>X371_Linnaeus_Two_toed_Sloth__coassemble_1317_pt1 | contig 10497 bp, 10 predicted proteins | sample X371_Linnaeus_Two_toed_Sloth__metabat2_high_PE_002 | metagenome-assembled genome bin X371_Linnaeus_Two_toed_Sloth | reverse complement strand
ATTTACAGCATGGTCAGAAAACGCGTCTCCCCCGAAATCAACGCGTTGTCCACGCTGCTGTTCGGCACCGTGATGATCCTGCTGCTTGCGGTCAACATTTATCAGATCCGGGACAACGCCCGGTCTAAGCAACGGCACTGAGCGGCTCAATCCGCTTTCTGCCCGGCGTCTGAAAGAGGCCGGCAATATAAAAAGCGTCCGAAACGGACGAAAAAAGGGAGATAGGTAGTTGAAAAAATTAGTGTCGGTCTTGATGACCATGGTGTTCGCTCTCTCGCTGGCAGCTTGCAGCGGAAAAGATGCGGATGAAAGCGCAGCCCCCAGCACCGGTGTTACGATCGATGTCTACAACTGGGGCGAATACATCGACAATGAAGTTGTAGACGTCAATGAGGAATTTGAAAAAGCCACCGGTATCAAGGTGAATTACACCACCTTTGACAACAACGAAATGATGTATACCAAAGTCAGCTCGGGCGCCGCCAGCTATGACGTGATTTTCCCGTCGGATTATATGGTGGGAAAAATGATACGGGAAGGACTTCTGGAAAAGCTAAATTTCGACAACATCCCGAACTATCAGTATATTGACGAAAAGTATAAAAACCTGCCGTACGATCCCACAAATGAATATTCGGTTCCCTATATGTGGGGTACGGTCGGTATTTTCTATAACTCCAAATATGTGGAGGAAGCGGATCTTGCACAAGGCTGGGTTCTGCTGTGGGACGAAAAATACAGCGGCAAAATCTTCATGTTTGACAATCCCCGCGATGCGTTCGGCATTGCTCTGCAAAAGCTGGGCTATTCCCTGAATACCGAAAACGAGGCGGAATGGAACGCGGCGTATCAAGAGCTTGTTCGCCAGAAGCCGCTGCTCAATGGGTATTACAACGATCAGATTTATGACAAAATGATCAACGAGGAAGGCTGGATCGCGCCCTATTACGCCGGCGACCTGCAAATCATGGCGCTGGCGGAGGACGGCAACCCCGCTATCAAGCTGTATGTGCCGCCGACAAGCACAAACTTTTTCGTGGACGCTATGTGTATTCTGAAAACCAGCGAACACAAAAAAGAAGCAGAAGCGTATATCAACTTCCTGTGCAGCACAGATATTGCCAAAGCGAACGCCGAATATGTCGGCTATTCCACTCCTCAAACAGAAGCGCGCAAGGTATTGGATCCGGTAATCGGGGAAAACCCACTGCTGTATCCGTCCGCCGAAGCGCTAAAGAACACTGAGATGTTTCTGTCGCTGCCGGACGCAATCAACAAATTGCAGGACAGCTTGTGGCTGAAACTGAAAAAGTAAGAAAAGAGCACCGCCCACGGCGGTGCTCTTCTTTTCTTATCGCATTTATGGCGTTGGGAGTTTTTCCAGTATGAGGGCCGCCAGATGGCGGGCTGCGGTCAGCTTTCCCTCCGTATCCATTTTCGGAGCATCCGGATGCAGGCTGATCATCATTCCTTTTCCGTATAGCAGCAGCTCGCCGCTCTCCTCGCTCCACTTCGCGGTCTCACCGATGTTCGGCGCTTCCTGCAAATCGCAGTATCGCGCCAGCGTATCCTCAAAAATCTCCCGGCTGGTTTTCAAAAAATTAATATCCATGCTGGCAGTGCTGTCCTCGGACAGAAAATAGAGTCGCGTGCCGTTTTCGTATACCTGCGCCTCCCCCATCGGTTTGCCCAGCGCGTCCGCCACCTGTTCCACGGTTAGCAGCGTACGCACATCCACATCATCCAAGAAGTTTGCTTCCGTCTGCTGTATCTCGCTTCCCGCTTCGGAAGAAGCCGGCGGCTCCGCCGGCTTACAAGCGGTAAAAAGCAGCAAAGAAAATATGAAAAAAACAAGCAGAAAAGGCATCCGTTTTTGCATACTGCCACCCTCTTTTCTTTATAAAACACCACGCGTATACTTTTCTCCCAATAAAAGATTCGCGAAAAATCAACGTTTTCGTGGAATAATCGTATTATACCACAAATCGGCGCGTGGGACAAGCCGGCGTGAAATATTGGCAACGGCGGCTGTGTATTTTGCTTTTTTCTTTTAAAATGCAGCCGTTAAGCTGCCGGACGATTACAGCATCCGTGTTTCATTGATCACCAGCTCAAAATCCAGCCCCAAAAATGTCGCGGCCGACCGGCACAGCGTCATACGTGTCAGAAAGATTTCAAAATAATCCATCACCGCGCAGATCGAGGTGTCGATCCGGATGCACAGCGTGATAAATCCTTTGTCCTTATGCACGGTAAGCGATGAATCCACAGCGGCATAGTTCACGCGGTCATGAATATCAAAGTCCTTCGCATCCAACGACGTACGGACGCGGCTGCGGCGCACATCACTCTTGTCCGCGAGGATCAGCGCGGCGCTCAGCGGTGTAACAGCGGCGGCTGTTTTTTCATCGTGATTGCCGATTGCGGTGATAATCGCGGTGATTTCGCGGATGTCCATGTCCAGTCCGCGCAGCAGATCAAAGGCCAGCAGCGCGCCGGAAAGCGCATGATTGCTGCGGTTGATGGCGTTGCCGATGTCATGCATATAGCCGGCGATACGCGCCAGTTCGCAGGTGCGCTCATCAAAACCGAGCGTTTCCAGAATGTCGCCCGCAACCTTGGCAGTCAAGCCCGCGTGCGCGTAGCCGTGATCCGTAAAGCCCAAGACGCCCAGCGCCGCATTGCCCGCCTCAATCAGCGCGCGTACCTCTTCATTATGCTGTATATCCTCATATCTTAGCAAATTCATCACCCTTTCCTGCCTAGTATAGCCGCTTTTTGTTAAGAGACTGTTGGAAAAAGATTTTTTTAAGAGTCTTCATCAAGAATTTGCAGATTGCGCAGCGGCACAGCGGCGCCGCGCCATCCGTAGGCCTTACCGCTTAATTCAGCGGTGTCCGCTTTGGTGAGCAGCGGTCGGTAAGACGAAAAGCACGGATGCGGTGCGCAAAGCGTGTCCGCATTGAGCGGGCAAACCTCCTGACAGGTATCGCAGCCCCACGCCAGCCCGTTTTGCCGCAGGCGTGCCTGCTCCTCCGGCGTGAGCGTACCCTTACGCTGCGACACCGCGGACAAGCAGGTGCTCCGGTCGCCCTGCGGCAGACAGCCTCCGGGGCAGGCAGCGGCGCAGCGCCCGCAGTGCGGACAGTAGCGGAGTGCGGCGGAGGAGCAAGGGAGCGGCGCGTCGGTCACAATCGTGCCGATGAACACCCACGAGCCATACTGCGGATGCAGCAGCAGCCCGTTGTCGCCGATGCAGCCCAGCCCCGCCAAAGCCGCAGCTTTGACCTCCGGGATGGGAGAATTGTCGATGAACGGTTCAAAGTGCCAGTCCGGCAGAGCGGCGGCCAGCTCCTGCGCCGTTTCGCGCAGCCAATCGCCGGCGGCGATGTGGTAATCCGGTACGCAAGCGTAGCGGGAAAGATTGCGTGCGCCGCTGTCCGTAAACCGGTAGGGAAACAGCGTGACCAGTACGCGTGCGGCGTTTGCCGGCAGACGCGCGGCCGCGCGGCAAGGGAGAAGGGCGTTTGCCACGTCAGCAAACGCGCACACGCCGTGGAGCAGCAGCTGCCGCCGCTCCAAAATCGTCTGTACTGTCTGCCACATGGAATTGCACCTCCTAATGAACCATACGGGCGGATGATTCATCCGCCCGTATGGTGCGTGTATAGCGTATCAGCGTACTTTTTCTGCGACTTCCTTCAGCGCGCGGCCGATAAAGGCTTCCACCGACAGCGTGCCGAGATCGCCCTCCTTGCGGGAGCGCACGGACACCTCGCCCGCTTCGACTTCCTTATCACCCAGCACGAGCATATAGGGGATCTTCTGCATCTGCGCTTCACGGATCTTGTATCCGATCTTTTCGCTGCGCACATCCGCTTCCGCTCGCAGGCCAACGGCCTTGAGCTGCTCGGTGAGCGCCTGCGCGGCTTCTGCCTGCCGTTCGGAGATCGGCATGACGCGCACCTGTTCCGGCGCCAGCCACAGCGGGAACGCTCCGGCGTACTTTTCAATCAGCAGCGCGAGCGTCCGTTCATAGCAGCCCAGCGAGGTGCGGTGGATAATATACGGGCGGCGTTTTGTACCGTCCACATCGGTGTATTCCATGCCGAATTTTTCCGCCAGCATCTGGTCGATCTGGAGGGTGATCAGCGTGTCCTCCTTGCCGTGGACATTCTTGATTTGAATATCCAGCTTCGGGCCGTAGAAAGCCGCTTCGCCGACGCCGATGGAGTAGGGCACGTGCAGATGATTCAGAATTTTTTCCATGACGCCCTGCGCCTCGTCCCATTGCTCCGGCGTGCCGATATACTTGTCGCGATCGTTCGGATCCCACTGAGAGAAGCGGTACGTCACGTCCTCTGCCAGCCCCAGCGTTTCCAGCATATAGTTTGCCAGCTCCAGACAGCCGCGGAACTCGTCCTCCAGCTGTTCGGGACGCAGGATGAGGTGGCCTTCGGAAATCGTGAATTGGCGCACGCGGATCAGGCCGTGCATCTCGCCGCTGTCCTCGTTGCGGAACAGCGTGGAGGTTTCACCGAGGCGCATCGGCAGATCGCGGTAGGAGCGCATCCGGTTGAGGAAAACCTGATATTGGAACGGGCAGGTCATCGGGCGCAGCGCAAAAACCTCGCTGTCTTTGGATTCGTCGCCCATGACGAACATGCCGTCTTTATAGTGATCCCAGTGACCGGAAATTTTGTACAGGTCGCTTTTCGCCATCAGCGGCGTTTTGGTTAACAGATACCCGCGTTTTTGTTCCTCGTCCTCCACAAACCGCTGCAGCAGCTGCACGATGCGCGCACCCTTCGGCAGCAGGATAGGCAGCCCTTGCCCGATCACGTCCACGGTCGTAAACAGCTCCAGCTCGCGCCCCAGCTTATTGTGGTCGCGCTTTTTGGCTTCCTCCAAGCGGGTGAGATGTTCTTCGAGTTCCGCGTTTTTGGGGAAGGAAATACCGTAGATGCGCTGCAGCATCTTATTCTTGGAATCGCCGCGCCAGTAAGCGCCGGTAGCGCTGAGCAGCTTAAAGGCTTTGATACGGCCGGTATCCGGCAGATGCGGGCCTGCGCAAAGATCGGTGAAATCGCCTTGGCGATAGAACGAGATGGGCGCGTCTTCGGGCAGCGCGTTGATCAGCTCCACCTTATACGGTTCCGCCTGCATAAACGCGAGCGCTTCCGTGCGGGGAAGCGTGAACCGCTCCAACGGCAGCGCTTCTTTCACGATTTTTTTCATTTCGGCTTCGATCTTGGTCAGATCCTCAGCGGAAAACGGCTGCGGTGCGTCAAAATCGTAATAAAAGCCGTTGTCGATCGAGGGGCCGATGGTTAGCTTGGTATCCGGGAACAGGCGCTTGACCGCCTGCGCCATGACGTGGGAGGTGGTGTGCCAATAGGCTTTTTTGCCCGCCTCGTCGTCAAAGGTGAGAATGTCCACCGTGGCGTCGGCTGTCAGCGGTGTACGCAGATCGACGACTTCGCCGTTGACTCGCGCCGCGCATGCCGCCCGGTAGAGTCCCATGGAAATGTCGCGGCACAGCGCGTCTACCGTGGTGTTTTCCGCCACCTCGCGCACGTCGCCGCCTTTGAGTGTAATGGAGATCATGTGAACCAGTCCTTTCTTCCGGCAGCCGCTTTCCGCGGCGCCGCTTTCAAAAAGTTTTTTTCAGGACGGACGCAAAAAAGCCCCGTCCCGGACAAGGGACGGGGCATAAAGCCACGTGGTTCCACCCTAATTTCAGCCGCTGAGACAGCGGCCCTTTCAATGGCGAATAACGGTGCCTGCCGTCGCGTCCTACCCCGCTGAAAACGGCTCAAACGCGCACTCCGGGGTGGTAGGCTGTTTCCGTTTGTCCTGCGCCGCTCACAGCGAATGCGGCACTCTCTGAAAAGACGCGGCGGAAAGCCGTCCCCATCGACGTTTCTGCTTTTATGTTACCACCAGTCAAGCGGGTTGTCAAGGGGAAGACGAGGAAAATACAACGTGGGCGAAATCGTGATTTTTGAATTTCCGAGATTACGTCTGAACGGTTTTCTTTTGAAAGCAGGAAAATAAGTAAGCCATGGCGGCTATGAGAATCCAGAAAAAGCCGACATACCAATACCACGTCAACAGCGGCGCATCCGAACCGTATATTTCAAAAATACCGGTCATACAGCTGCCGACGGTGAGCGTGGCCACGCCGGCGCGCCAGATACGACGGATCCATTGGGAGACAGCAGCATAGCGAAGAGCGGTGAATACAGCCGCAGGCAGGACGCCCCCGATCAACGGAAATAGAAACAGCCAAACCATGAACGGAGAAAAAACTCCGTGACTGAACGATTCATATACAAAGCTGAACAGGCCGCAAAAAAGCGTGATGCACAGCCAGATCAGAAGCGGTTTCACGTTGCGGCCGCTTTTTTTGCCATCAGCCGATATACACAATGTCACTCACACGCCTTTCGGAAATTTGTTTGCCGTTTGTAGTGGGATTATTGATGATCTGCCCGTTAAAGTACATTGTGGATGAGCCGCCGCCATCCAGATTGTAGGCAGTTTGCGCGCCGAGACGCTGTAAAAATTCCGCCAGCTGATACAGGGAAATCCCTTCGCTTTTGGCGGTGCGCCCATCGGAAACAACCATGAGATAATGCAGCTCTCCCATGCTGGCAATCGCTGTGCGCGGATTGCTTCGCATCGCTTTATCCACCTCGGTGTTTTCGGAAACGGCAACACACGAATTTTCCACCAACGCCGGCCCGAATGAAAGGATCTGCCGAACGCCCTGAGCGGCGAGCGCAGAAGCGGAAACAGTGCCCTCGGTTATAATGGAAAACTCGCCGTTTGCGCCGATTACCAGATCCTGCTGGGCGGAATTTGCGGAGGAATCCCGATACAAGGTACCATTGCGCAGAACATAACCGCCGCGGGCACTGTAATAATCGCCGTTAATGGCGAGAATCGCCTGATGCGCTTGTGCGATCTCGGAGGTTTTCTGTGTGATGTTTTTGCCATAGGCGTTATCCGCGAAAGCAGTTTTGAGATAATCGGCGCTGGAAAGCGTGATATCCGCCACATAAATATCGGTATCCCACTCCCGGTATTGTGTCAGAACAATTTGAATATGTTCATCCTGATAGCGGTTTTCCGTGATCGTAGCAGCATTTGATGCAGCGGCTGAGCTGCTTTCGTCGGCGGCAGAAGATGATGAAGAGGATTCGGTGTCTTCCACAATCACATAGCGGCGTTGAATAACGAAGGCGTCCAGTAAAATATAAATCGTAAAGCCGATGAGTAACACGGCATACAGAAAGCTAAACAGATGTCCTTTGATGTGCTTCATGACCTCTATCCCCTTGCAATGTATACTCTGCTTTCTTTCTGTAATATATTTTAACCGGACATTTTGAAAATTGGGTGTTGCCTGTGTGAAGATTTCCTCATAAAAGATAATCCCTTGCCAATTGCCGACCGCTGTGCCGTCCCTCGGCAGCTCGAACCCGGCAGAAGAAACAAAAAGAGAGGACACTCACTCAAGGGTATCCTCTCTTTTTGGCTCCTTATGGCGAATTGAAACCCCATGCTAAATGCGGGGACTTATTGCGATAACATCCAGTTTATTATTTTGTAAGTTCCGCTTAAATAAGCACTGGGAACATCAAAATGTGTTGCTCCATCTATTTCTGCAATTCTCACATTATGATTGATCCTCTTTAAATCGTTAATAAAGCTTATCGAACTCAATGGATCAACTATCGTATCTTCAGAGCCGACAAAAGCCCAAATCGGCATTTCCGATAATATGGCCCTGTTCTGTTCCGTATTTTTTATACTGCCGCTCATAGGAACAATACAGGAAAACAGTTTAGGATAGGCTAATGCTAATCCCCATGTGCCTGTTCCGCCCATGCTGTGACCTGTTAAACAAATTTTATGAGGATTAATTTGATATGTATTCCTTAGATATATAATGGCAGCAATTATAAGGAAAGCAACAATAACAGGAGAAAAAACAATAACAAGTAAAATAATCAATAACTTTATATACCATTTCATATAATCACCGCCTTGGGATAAGTATACTTTATTGGCGGTGATGATGCAAGGTGATAATAAAATATGGCTTCCATGTGAAATAAAATAAATCCCTCATACCCGCAGGTATTTCACACGCCGTAAGCGTATTTCACGACGGAATAGCACAATCAATTCCCGGTCGCAAGACATTTATCTTTAATTTTATTATATAACAGAAGATCAATTAACAATTTTGCATGTAAAAAAGCCGACAGTCTGTCTGCCGGCTTTCGATTATACGGTTACGGCTTGTTCACCGTAAAATCAGTGGTTTCTTTTCCGTTCCCACGGTAAACGACTGCCCCGTCCGACGCTTTTATCTCCGTGTACAGAACACCTTTCTCTGTTTCAAATTGGATTTGAAGGACATCCCCCTCGTGCAGCTTCAAAGTGTGCAGATCGGCGCAACGACCCAACGGGCAATACACGATGCTCCACATGGTCTTTTCGTACCGCAGGCTCATTTGAGGACGGTTTTCTTTTTATGATTCATCATTTGTATTCTCCGTAATTCTGCCGTCTGCGGTGACGGTCAGATACAGCTTTTCCATATTGGCGTCAAAGGAGAATTCACCGGTCGCCGCCACAGCTCCGTCTGCGTCTTTTACGGTAATGGTAAAGGGTATCGAGGCGTCCGCTTCCTTGGAAACCATCATGATATCGTTATCCATAAAGAAGTACTCACCACTGTCCATGGCTGTATAATCTGCGTGACTTACGCCTCCGTTGAAACCGTCGTAGGACATGGAGACGGAATATACACCGGTTCGTTCCAGCTTCACATACACTCCATACCGTTCCGACTGGGCTAGGAAGCCGGTCTGCGCATTCCAGACAGAGGTTTCGTTCATGCGGGTTTTCAGAATCACTTCGCTGATCTCACCCTTGACCGGGATCGTGATATCAAAAACTCCGGTCTCAAAAAAGCCAAACACGGCGCTGAACCGAAAGCCCACATAGAGCTTGCCGTCCTGCTCCTTTGCATAGTAACCACAGAATCCCTGTGAAAACGAGCCGGGGTAGAAACCTGTGATATGCACAGCTTTCTCGCTGACTTCCACAGAGGTGATACCCGCGCCCTGACAGGCGCGGAAACCGCCCAGTTTCCACCCATAGCGTCCGGCAAGAAAGATCGCCGTCAGAATCACCGCAGTAACCAGCAGCACAGTCAGTATTCTTTTCCATGCTTTCATTCCCGTTCCCTCCTCATGTGTTGTCTCATCATCACCCGCATTGTCTGCTACAGCGCCGCAAACAGGTTACAGCCCCTCTTTTTCAGCCAGAAGTAAAGTACGGCGCACAACGCCAACGTTACCACCCCGAAGCCGCTCATATACCCGACAAAGCCGAGTTTCCAGCCATTCATCAGCATAAAACCCGCGCACAGCAAGGCGGTATACCCAAAACCGCTGAACAGAGCAATCGTCACGCAAGCGCTCTGCTTTATGGGCGTGATTTCGCTCGTCCAGTTAAGGTTGGGCATTTTCAGCCCTAAAAACAGCCCGAACAGCGCGGAAAGCAACACATATGACATCGGGACAAGCACCGCCGAAAGCAGCTCTAAGGGAGTATAAGGATAGATAAAAGCGGTGCAGGCCGTGCAGAACAGCGCGGGAATCCCCGTCAGAAGCAGCTGCATACCGAGCTTTGCCCGTAGTACCTGCCACGGCGTTACCGGCAAAGACTGCATAAGCCACAGGCTCTTGCCCTCAAGCGAGACCGAGGGCGCCGCCATATCGTTCATGGATGCAAGCATACATACCATCGCACAGAGCAGTACCGGGGTACAGCCCGCCCGTTCACCGAACACCTCGTTTAATACCGAAATCACGGCTCCGCCCTGCCATAGAAGCATTACGCCGCCAATCGGCAGCAGCAGAATACCGAGACCGCAGTTGAGCATATAGTTGGGGCTGGAAGTAAACCGCCCGAATTCCTTTACCAAAAGTGTCGCGGCAATGCCTTTCTGCTTCATGGCGGTTTCTTTGTATACTTTCTTGGCAGTATGTCCCGATGCTGTCGCTATTTTAAGGAAACTGCGGGAAATGAGCGCCCACATCAGCGCAAAAAGTACCAAAATAACTGCCGATACAACTGCCATTGCAAACGCGTCACCAGCCCCGACACTGCCGAACAGATAGAGCGGATAGGCCGCTCCTTTAATTCTCTCGCCGTAAACGGCGGCATTTGCAAGCAAATCCTGAATCAGCGTCTGGGCTTTGAAATAGAAGAAATAGTATCCGCCGATAAACGCTAAGGAAACCACAACCGTGATAAAGCTTTTATTCTTCAGCTTCAGGCTGATTTTGGCTACCACCCACCCCAAAGCGCAGGAAAGCGTCAGAACAAAAACAGAAATCAACAGCATTAAAAGCAGACAGCCGAAAATCGCCCCCGCTGACACCGATACCGTGACCCAGTAGACAATAACCG
>X371_Linnaeus_Two_toed_Sloth__coassemble_1312_pt1 | contig 10537 bp, 5 predicted proteins | sample X371_Linnaeus_Two_toed_Sloth__metabat2_high_PE_002 | metagenome-assembled genome bin X371_Linnaeus_Two_toed_Sloth | reverse complement strand
AAACAGCCCGATCAGCCGGCCGATCAGGAAAAAATCGAAGAAGCTGTTGTCCAGATACTGCGGGATCAGGATGGCCTGCGGCGGCAGAATGATCGTAAAAATCAATACCGCGAACAGCGGCTTTTTCAGGCGGAACTGAAACCGCGCAAAGCCGTAGCCAACCAAACTGTAAACCGCCACCGAGATCAGCGAGCTGACCAAGCTGATCCGGATCGACTGCCAAAGCGACTCCAAATATTTCATGCCGGAAAAAGCCGAGCGGATATTTTCCAGCGTAAAGGTGCGCGGAATCCATACCACCAACGGGTCCAGCACCTCACTGCTCGGGCGGAAGGCCATCGAAAATATGTACAGGATCGGGTACAGCAGCACAAAAGATAAGCCTGCCAATACCACGCTGCGCGTCAGGGCATACAACAGTTCCCGCAAACGCCGCTGCCTTTTCTGGGCAGCCGCCTGCGCGTAGGCATCGCGTTTCATCCTTATCCCCCTTAGTTCCCGCGGTCGTCCGCATAAAATACCAGACGGCGCGTCAGTAAAAAGACCAGCCCCACAATCAAAAATATAACCAGTGAATACATCAGTGCCATGGTGGAGCTGTACTCGACGTCCAGCTGGTTCATATAGGAGCGGATATAATTCATCAGCACGTTTTCATAATCGATAAAGCTGTCAATCACACTATACACCAGACACAGCAAAATCATCGGCGAAATGCACGGGATCGTCAATTTCCAGAAGGCGCTCCAGGCGTTGGCACCTTCCACGCGCGCCGCTTCATACAGCTGCGGGCTGATGGTTTGCAGCGCCGCCAGAAAGATCAGGATCTGCACGCCCGATTTCCACGAAAGGTTGAAAATATTGTTGGCGGTGTTGACCAGCAGGTCAATGATCTGCTGCGGCAGCCCCAGCTCATAGAGCACGTCGCTGCTGCCCTTGATGGAAAACATGCTGCTGGTCTGCGCCTGCAGGAGCGTGTTTTCGCCGGAGGTGCCGCTGCCGTTGAGCACGCTGAGCACAACGCCGCTGGTCACGATGACCGGGATGAAGAATACGGCACGGGCAACGGTGCGGCCGCGAAACGGCTTGTTGAGAAGAATGGCTACCACCAGGCTGAAAAACACCACCACCGGCACCTGATACAGCATCGTTCCGATGCTGCCGGCCAGATTCTGGATGAATTTATTGTCCGTGCGCAATGCCCGATCAAATTCCTTGAGCCCGACAAAATCCAACCGATAGCCGGTATCGGTGAATACAATATCGCTCAGGGAATAGGCGACCATTTGGATCAAAGGACGAATGAAATAGAAAACGACACCAACCAGCCACAGAGCAATAAAACCGTACGCATAATACTTTTTCTTGCGCTCATAGGACAGCGGACGATGCGATTTTTGCAGCTTCACACGGCTCTCCTCCTGTCTGTCAGGCCACGGCGTAGCCCATGGCCGGTATCTCAATCGACTCCGCTGTCACAGCGCTGTCTCCGTAGTTGACGAAAATCCGAACCCCGTTTTCATATACGGTTTCGTACACGCCGTCCGCGACTTGGCGGTGTCCGGTGATTTTGGCGCCGCCCACCTGTGCCGTCACGGCCGTATAGTCCGCATACAGGGATTTTACTTCCTCTTTCCAGCTGGCGAAAACGCTGTAATACAGGCTGTCCTTCACCGTGTAGGTCATGGTTTCCGGATCCTGACAAGTGAAACGAAAATACAGGTTGCTGCCGGTTTCCAGCGCCTTGAGCAGCATAAAACGGCTGTTTCCGTTTTGGTTTACGGCCGGGATCGTCTTGTTGATAAGCCCGTCCAGCACCAGCGCGTAGAACGGCACATCCCGGGTAAACAGATCAAAGCCGGAGGATGTCACCGGCACCTCGGTTACCGTCTGCACATAAGGCAGCGCATAGGCGTTCGGTTCGCGCAGCGTCCAGTTCTTTTGCGAAGCGTCCAGACGGCTGCTCACCGCCTGCGCCACCTGTGTGCGGGTTGTAAAGTGCTTTTTGTCGAAATCGGTGAACAGCGTGCTGCCCAACGTAGCACTGTACAGTTCCGCTCCCGCACACTGGGCGGTAAACGAGCGCAGGAAGGGGGTAAAGGTTCTGTCCCAGCGCTGTGTGCGCAGCAAATACGCAACGGGCTTTTCCTTGTCGATATAGAGGGTGCTGGGCTTGTAGCTGTACAGCTTGTTCAGCTCGCCGCCGATCCGTCTGGCGGCGTCCAGATACTTCCAGAACTGCCAGGAGCCTTTTTCCACGGCTATCGGTTCATAGGAAAGTAGCAGCCGGCCATCTCCCAGCTCCTCCGCCAGCGCTTTGAGCTGCTTGGATCCGCCGAGCTTGCCGGAGGCCACGGCTTTTGTCTGCAGCTGCCCCCGTATCTGTTGAGAGGTCCAATCGGTATAGATGACTTTGGTCTGCGAAACAGGCAGCTCCTCCAGAGCCGTACGGATATCCGCGATCGTCGTCAGTGTTTTCTCGCGGTGAACATAAAAGCCTAGAAAGCTTTCCTGCCGCATAACGCCGCCCACAAATTCACAATACAGCGCGGTTTTGTCGATTGTCTGCGCGCCGGCGCCCCGCTCACGCAGGAGGTTTTGGTAAAGCGCGGCCATCGCGGTATAGCCGCCGCCCTCGGGCAGCAAATGGTAATCCACCTGCGCCATATCCACCAGCGAATTGCCGGTCTGATAGAGATTGGATTCCTTGACCGCTCCCTGGCTGCTTTCCCCGATCGTTACCAGACCGGAGCCGATACGGGTAAAGGACGCCCATACCGTTCCCTGCTTATTGAACATACCCGGCGCCCGGGCTTCGATGGAAGCCGCTTCCGCACCGGCGGTGATTTCCGCCAAAAAGGCGCTGCCGTTGCGCTGCACGCCGAATACCGGCAGGCGGATCGGCAGCTTCCGGCTGGTTGCCATATCGCCGGCATAGGCGGGATCGCTGCCGTAAACCGGCTGGCTGTAAGCACGGAAACCGCTCTTGTCCACCCCGAATTCGATCAAAGCGCCGCTGCCGTCGGGAATGAGCAGATAGCCGTCATCCTCCGCGGTGCCGCTGCCGAAGCAGGGAAGGATACCGACCGATTCCACCAGATAAGCGCCTGTCTGCGAAATCGCCTGCATATCCACACGGGCGGAAAACACATCTCCCTTTAACAGCAGATCCAGCGGTACGGTCAGCTCATTTTCCGGGAAAGAAAAGGACAGACGAACGCCATCCTGTATCCGTTCCACGGTCAGCCCCTCCCGCATGACCGATCCGGTATAGGACACCTTGACGGAGGGTTCGTGCGTTTCCTTGTCCAAGACCGTGACGGTGAGCAGAGAATACATGATGAAGCGGTTGCTTCCCTTGACCTCCGTATCCTTCTTGCCCTCCGGAGTGCTGCGGTAGCTCCGGCCGCTCGCACGGTGCGTCAGCACGAATTCGCCGGTGGCCGTATCCAGCTCCAGCGACAGAGCATCGTTTTCTGCAATCCAGTACCCATCCTTTTCCTGATAGGTCACCGCCGAAGATGCCGCCGCTGACACAGGCGCGCTTTCTCCCTGCGTTTGCGCGAGAGGAGCGGCCAGCAGGCTTGTGCTCAGCAGGCAGGCTGCTATACAACGCCAGAGGCGTTTCTTACATGTGTGCATATGCATTCCTCCTTTTCGGCGGCGCGGTCTACACCGACCGCAGGATGAGTTCGTTGAAGATCGTCATAATGAAAGAGAGCAGCTGCTGTACCAGCCCATAAACCAGCACCAGCACCAGACCGCAGAACAGCATACCCAACAGCGTCATCAGGATCGTCAGCAAGGTACGCGCCACCGAGAACTGGTGCGCCTCCTTGATACCGTAGAACAGCAGCCAGGCTGACCACAGGTAACCGATATACACCAGCGCCTGCAGCAGAGAGCCTTCCTCATAGATGGCGGCGTTGGACAGGAGGACATACAAAAATTGCGTCAGGATAAACGGCACCAGCGCGTAGGCGGAAACCAGCAGGATGCGCCGCGGCCCGCCCTCGCCGTCCAGCATGGCGCTGACGCCCGTGGAGGAGAGAAACCAGAGCAGAAAAATGCCAAGCGTACGCGCGGCGATCAACAATATATTCAGCTCGCGCGAGTTTTCCAGATTGAAGATAAAGCCGGTGTACTGCCGCATGAACAGAGAGGAAAAGAATAACAGCAACAGGATCAGCAGCGCTGCCACGACCGGCGCGCGCCCCGTTGAGCGGCGCAGCCCGTCAAATCCGGTAATCAAATGCCGCATCGGGTAGGTCGGACGTTCTTCCGCGGCCAGACAGGACAGGAGCGGCCGGCCGCGGGTGATGGCCTGCCAGATCCGACGGCGGTATACCACCAGCACCAGCAGCAGGACTATTCCCGCCAGTACGGGATAAAACCAGATCTGCAGGAAATTGCTGCGCACCACCTTGAAGGCTTTGGAGTAATTTTCCCGATCGCCGCCGCGTTTGAGATAGGGCAGCGCTTCGTCATACCGTTCCATGGAGATATAGGCTTTGCCGATGCCGCGGTAGGCAATCTCGTAGCCGGCGTCCATGCGCAGCACCTGCTGCCACGGCTCGAGCGCCAGATCATAGCGGCCGAGCGCATTCTGAGTGGTCGCGGCCAGCACCAGTTTGCCGAACGGCGTCGGCTGAAAAATGGTCAGCGACTTTTTTTCTCCGTCCAGCACCACCAGGTTGTCCCCTATATAATCCAGCGCCGTTGTCTGCCGGAACAAACCGAACTGCTCACCGCTGCCGCCAAAGACAAACAGCAAATTGGAATCCTGATCGTATACAAATACGCGCCCGCGCTGATTGTCCAGCGCCGCGAAGGTGTCCCGCTCCGAAACGGCTATGTCGATGAGCTTGGAATCCGAGGATTTTTGCCGGTAAACCAGCTTATCCCGATCACCGTAGTCTCCGCGGTTCAGGGTATCATACTGCATATCGGCGCGCAGAATGTTTTTGCCGACTGTGTTCAGCTTCTGAATTTCATCAATGGTCGAGTTGCTCCGGCTGGTTGTCGTATAGATAAAGCCCTCCGAATCAATCGCAAAGGAGGAATAATCGACCGGCACATAGTTGGCGATATAGGAACGCTGCTGCTTGGTCAGCAACTTTTTCCAGAGCTTGTCGATCATCTGGCTGAGCGAAGCGCTCACCTGATTGGCCGCAAAAAAGCCATGAAAGCTGCCGTCCGCGCTGTAGCGCAGAATACCGAGATAGCAATTTTCCACCAGCACATAAATATCGTCCTGCCCGGCATACAATACCTTGATCGGGCGGAAATCCAGCTTTTCCAGATAGCCCTTGTTTTCTTCTCCCACACGGGTGGGCTTTTCCAAAATGCGGGATATGCGGCCGGTGTCGTCGCATTCGAGCACCCGCCGGTTTTCGGTATCGGCGATCAGAATATGCTCGCTGTCCTGCACGAACAGGCCGCGCGGACGGTTGAGGGTAAAGCTTTCGCCCTGATACTGAAACTGGGTGATGGTCTTGATCGGCTGTCCCTGCGTATCCAGCACGGCCACGCCGTTCCCCGCCAGCACATACAGGCGATCCTGCGCGCAGTGGAGATCCGTTGGCGCGCCTTCCAGCCCGATCGTACTGGTGGAAAAGGAGGTAACGGCCTCATAGCCGTTCGCCGACGGCGTGCTGTGTCCATAGGAATCGTAATTGTAAGACGTATACGGGGCCAAAGCCGCAACCGGCATGATCAGTAACGGCAGCGTCAGTAGGGCCGCCAAACCGCGGCATAGCAATCGTTTCAAACGGCTTTTCCTCCTTTATTCCTTGATGCCGGAACTGGCCATGGTTTCGATCACATTGGATTGTGAAAGTACAAACACCAGAATGGGCGGTATCATCAATATAACGGCTGCGGCCGCGGCCGCACCGGCGCGCGCCACGCCGGAAGCGGCGACTTGTTTGAGTATGGTGGGAAACATTTTAAGCTCTTCGCTGAAGATAAATTCCAATCCTTCCCGGTTCCACAGCGCTTGAAAACTGAAAATCACCAGCGTCAGCCATGCCGGCTTGACCTGCGGCATAATGATGCGCCAATAGATCGTCAGCGATCCGGCGCCGTCCACCCGCGCCGATTCCACGACCGAATCCGGGATTTGTTCCATAAACTGCTTCATCAGGAACAGTCCCATCGGTGTAGCCACCGCCGGCAGCAGCAGCGCCCAGAAAGTATCCAGCATATGCAGCCGGGACAGGATGACGTAATTGGGAATGAACGTGACCTCGTAGGTAAACAACAAGGAAACGACGACCAGATTGAACAGCAAATCCCGTCCGTGAAAGCGGGATTTGGCCAGCGGATAGGCTGCCAGAGAGCAGACCACGACGTTGCCCAACGTACCGCATACCGTCAGCAGCAGGCTGTTGAACAGATAGCGGGACAGCGGCACCCATGTGTTGGCGGTCAGCTGAAACAGCACCGCGAAATTGTTCAGCGTCGGACGGGATACCGTCAAACGCGGCGGATAGACGAACAGCTCATCCATGGGCTTGAGCGATTGCACGATGGAAAACAAGAAAGGGATCGCCGTAAAAACGCCCATAATCGCCAGAATCAGAAAGACGACCATATTTCCGATCCCGGAGCGGCTCAGTTTGTTGCGCGTACCGTTTTTCATGCACATGACCTCCCGGCTTGTCACCCTGTCAATACTAGGCTTGTGTATAATTCCGCAGAATCCGACGGATCAACTGGTTGCACACAAGCATCGCGGCAAACAATACAGTGGCAATGGCGGAGGCATAGCCCATCTCATAGCGCTGCGTGCCGTAGTCGATGATGTGGGTGATCATGGTGCTGGCGGAATAGTCGGTGCTGGGGTTGCCGGCCAATTCAATGCAGATACGGCCGGCCGAAAAAGAGGCGCTGATCTGCATAACGGCGCCGAAGAGCAGCTGAGGCCCCATGGAGGGAATCGTGACATAGATAAATTCCTGCCAGCGGTTCCGGATACCGTCGAGGGCCGCGGCCTCATACAGCGAACGGTTGACGCCCTGCAAGCCGGCGATAAAGGTCAGAAAGCCCGCGCCCATGCTCATCCATAGCTGGACGAGCATGATCACCGTCAGATTCGTGCCGGGATCCGACAACCATTGCACCGGTTCATCTATCAGCCCCATGTTCATCAGGAAACCGTTTGCCCACCCGTACATATCGCCGCTGAAGATCATACTCCAGACCACATACAGGTTGCCGGCGATGTTCGGCGCATAAAACAGAAAGGTCATACACGCCCGCGGGATCGGGGAGAGCTCATTGACCAGCCACGCCACGATCAAACACAAAAAGTAGCTTAACGGGCCCGTCACAACCGCAAACAGCAAGGTGTTTTTCACCACGGTGGGGAATACGCTGTCCTCCAAAAGCAGCTTGCGGTAATTGTCCAGCCACACAAAATGCGGGGTGGACAGCATATTGAAATCCGTCAGGCTCAACACGATGGAGCAGACGATCGGTGCGAGCGTGAACAGACCGTACAGGATGAAAAAGGGCAGAATCATGGCGTATTTATCCCTATCCTGTACACACTCTTTCCAAAAGGTGCGGCTAAACAGCCGGGCCGGCTTGTTTTCTTTGCGCATACGCCTTAATCTCCTTTGACAGACTTCCACTTCAGCTCAACCCGAATTCCCGCCGCTTACGCGTGATCTCGAGATTGATCTCCCGGTTATATTCCAGCAGCGCTTCTCGATAGTTGCGGCTGTAAAACACCGTGCGTCGGAATGCGTTGGTCAGATTGCGGTCTACATAATACCCGCCCGGTACCTGCGGCAAAAAGGCCACGTTGTCCCATTGCTGCTGAATGACGGCAGATTGGGACTGCGACCAGGGCAGATTTTCAAAAGCCTCGTGACTGGCCGGTGTAAAACGGCCCGACGGCCCCAATACGGTTTCCAGCTCGATGCCGATGGCCGTCTGCGCCTCGACGCCGGACAGCCACTTGATCACCTGCCAGGACGCGTCTTTGTCGGCGGCGCTTTTCAGCATAATGCTGCACATACCGCCGGCGATGGCGGTGTTGCGGATCTGTCCGTTCTCATCGGCAATGCCGGGAAGCGGAGCCATCTCCCAAAGACCGTCGATTTCCGGCGCGGCAACCTGCAGGAGCGTCGCCGTGGTGAAATTTTCGATCCCCATGGGCATATCGCCCATCCGGAAGCGCTGATAGAAGCTGTACTGCACCGGTAAGCTGTAATTTTTATACAGGTCGGTCCATTGCCGGAAGGCGGCCAGCGCTTCCTCGCTGTCAAAAGCGGTCGCGTCCAGAGCGTCCGTGTAATACTGACCGCCCCGCTGGTAGAGGAACATGGCGAAGATGGTGTTATTGGTGCTCATCTGGCTGCCCTGCACGTTCGGGATACCCACGGTCATGTTGTTCTTCTGGATCACCGACAGGACCTCATAAAACTCCTCCCAAGTGGCCGGCGGCTGAATACCCAATTCCGCGAAAATATCGCTGCGCCAAAACAACACCGGGAAATCCTCCGTAAACGGTACGGCGTACACGCCGCCGTTATAGGTATGGGGCAAAAAGGCATCTTTGCTGAAGCCGGCGGCGAATTCCGCAAAGCCGTCCATGCAGCTCAGCTCCTGCAGGCCGCCGCGGGCGGCCAGATTGACCGGATCTCCGGTGCCGATATACAGCGCCACATCAGGGCCGCTCCCGGAAAAAATCGCCGGAGCAAGCGCCTGCTGTACCAGCTTCAGATTAACGGCAATGCCGGTCTTGGGCGTAAATTGGCTGTCGATCACCTGCTTGAGTATCTGGGCCTGATCCCGTCCGATGGAACCGCTGCTGTTGACCCACAGCTCCACGGAATCACTGTCCTCCGCCACATTGCCGATGCTGGCATAGTCGCTGACAAAAGAGCCCAAAAACGCCTGCACCGCATAGCGGAGCTTTTCCGTCCAACCGGGGGATTCCAGCACACTGCCGGTGTCCGGCGAGGAGACGGAAAACGCGTCCAGCTCCAACGGCTGCTTTTTTAAGCCCGCGACAAAATCGCTGAAAGAACTGATGTTGGTTTGGAAGGTGCTCAAGCGCAGCGGGATGGTTTCGGTGTCCTTTAAAAACGCCGCCAGCTGGACGTAAAGCGTGCGCACGGTGGCGGCGTCATCCGTCAGGCTGCGCTCGTCGATCGCCAGAAGCTGCGCTTCGATCGCGTGCAGCGCCGCCTCCAGCTGCTCCAGCCGGTCGGGAAGATCCGGGATCTCCTGCGCCAGCATATAGTCGCGGTTGGCATCCGGATTCTGCCCAGTCACCATCACGATTTCGCGATACAGACTGCCCAGCTCCCGGGCGGTCTCATCGGCGTTGGCGATTACCCGGGCATATGGCCCGAGGCAGGTCTCCAGCTTCAGCTCGTTTTCCCCAGCATTCAAATAAAGCTCATATGTATTCTCGCCGCCCAGCCACGTGCTTTGCCACGAATCGCTGAACGAAAAGGATAACGCGGCCGCCTCCTGAAAAGGAATCGTGCCATTGACGGACAGGCTGCGGTAGACTTTTCGGCCGCGGGCGCTGTTCTGTCGATAGCGTATCGCGACCCGATACCAGCCGCTCTGCGGAACCGTGATTTTCCAAACGGCGTATTGCCCCGGCTGCGCCCAGCCGCTGCCGCCCAGCGTATTCAGCTTAAGCCGTGTCGGATCGCAGGGAGACACCTCCGGCCCGCTGCGATCCATATTCAGGCTAATGACCGAGCTGGAACGCCGCCATACCTCCTCGGCTTCTATCAGGCGGCTGAAACCGTTTGCGGTTTCCTCCGTGTGCTGCTGCCGGTAGGCGGCATAGGTCGGCGGCTCCGCCGTGTTATACAGCCGCAAGGCGCCGACGGCAACCCGCGCGGCCGGTATCTGCAGCGTCACGGTGTTTTGTCCGGCTTTCAGCGGAAACAGCAGGGCGCCGTACATACCGGTGGAATCCGCGACCGTGTGGGTCATCCACTCCGGCTGCATCGCGGTGGAGGGACGAATATCGTTGCCGCGGTTGTCCTGTGTCACAGCCGCCGCGGCATACAGTTTGGGGAGCGTAAGGCTGCCGGCCTGTTGAAACGGTGCCGTCCCGTCTAAAAGCAGGCCGCATTCAATATCGCGGATCGTGCTGTCCAACGGGAAATAGGCCAGCTCCAGCTGATAAAGCCCCGCTTCTTCGGCCGTCAACGAAAAGGTCAGCGCGGATCCGGCTTCAAAAATCACCGCCGGACGCCCGGAGCAGTCATCCTCATAAGCAACCGTTCCGCTGCTTTCGGTGCGCGCGGCATACAGCTCCCCGGCCGAGAGCGCGATCTCCCGTTCGGGACGAGCGGCCGACGCCTGCGCTTTCAAATACGCGGCATAGCCGGAAGCCGGGCCGGCGGCCGACGCCTCCGTTTCCGCAGCGCTTGCCGGGATCGCCGGAAAGCTGCCGATCAGCAGCAGGATCGCCGCCGTCCATAAAGCGCCCTGATAAAGCCGGGAAACCGGACGGCGGCTTTTTGCTTTTCCTTGTCTCATGATCCCGCTCACATCC
>X371_Linnaeus_Two_toed_Sloth__coassemble_1285_pt1 | contig 10947 bp, 10 predicted proteins | sample X371_Linnaeus_Two_toed_Sloth__metabat2_high_PE_002 | metagenome-assembled genome bin X371_Linnaeus_Two_toed_Sloth | reverse complement strand
TGCTCAAGCAGAACAACGCGATCCTCGCGCTGTCCGAAGAGGATGTGGACACGATTCCCGCTTCCGTGTGCATCCGTTGCGGCCGCTGCGTACAGGCGTGCCCGATGCATCTGATCCCGCCTGCGCTCGCGGCGGCCTATGCGCAAAAGGACACCGACGCGCTGCAAAAGCTGGGCGTCGCCACCTGCATGGAATGCGGCTGCTGCTCTTTCTCCTGCCCGGCGCACCGGCCGATCGTGCAGACCATGCGGCTGGCCAAGGACGCCGTGCGCCGCGCCAATTCCTGATACCCGCAGTATATCCGCTTTCCTAAGATAAAAAACGCAGAAAGGACATGGATATTCGTATGGAAAAATCCTTGCTCATAACTCCCTCGCCGCACCTGCACAGCGGCGCGACCACGCGCAACATTATGCTGGACGTGCTGGTGGCGCTGCTGCCCGCGGCCGTCGCGTCGGTCTGGCTGTTCGGCGTACGGGCGCTGATGGTGGAAATCGTTTGTATCGCCTCATGTATCGCGGCGGAATACCTCAGCCGGATCGTGATGAAACGTCCGCAAAGCGTCGGCGATCTTTCCTGTGTCGTGACCGGCCTGCTGCTGGCGTTCAATCTGCCGGCAAACCTCCCGCTCTGGCAGGCGGCGCTGGGCAGCGTGGTCGCCATCGTGGTGGTCAAGCAGATGTTCGGCGGTCTCGGCCAGAATTTTGTCAACCCCGCTCTGGTAGGGCGTATCGTGCTCATGGGCAGCTTCCCCGCGACGATGAACAACTGGGTTGCGCCGCTCCAATGGGCAAGCGTGGACGCGGTTTCCTCCGCGACGCCCATGGCGCTGATGTCCGCGGGCGAGAAAGTGTCGGATACATACACGACCATGCAGCTGCTGTTCGGCATCCGCCCCGGCTCATTGGGCGAGACCTGTGTAATTGCGTTGGTGCTGGGCGGAATTTATCTGGTCGTGCGCCGTGTGATCTCGCCGATCATTCCGCTGACCTATCTCGGCACGGTGTTTGTGCTGACATGGATACTGGGGCAGGATCCGGTGCATCATCTGCTGTCCGGCGGTCTGATGCTCGGCGCGATTTTTATGGCGACCGACTATACCACCTCGCCGATCAACAAGGCGGGCAAAGTGGTGTTCGCGCTCGGCTGCGGCGCGCTGACGGTTCTTATCCGGGTATACGGTTCGCTGCCGGAAGGTGTGTCCTTCGCCATTGTCATTATGAATATCCTCACGCCGCTGATTGAGCGCGTCACCCGCCCGCTCCCGTTCGGTACGAAAAGGAGGTGGCGTCATGCAAAATAAGTGGAAAGAGATCGCCGTCTCCGCGCTGGCTCTGTGCGTGATCGCGGGCGTGGCGACCGCCGCTCTCGCAGGAACAAACGCGCTCACCGCGAATACGATCGCCGAGCAGAACGCGGCCATCGAAAACGCCGCACGCAAACAGGTCATCGATGCGGACACCTTTGAAGAAAAGACGCTCACCGCCGACGGCAAAGAGGTCGTGTATTACGAAGCCCTGAAAGGCGGCGCGGCAGTCGGTTATGTGTTCACGGCGACAACGTCCGGCAAAAGCTCCGGGCTGGTCATTATGACCGGCATCGGCACGGACGGCACAATCACGGGCGTGAAAGTGACGGCGGACAACGAAACCGCCGGTTATGTGGATAAGGTCACCAAAGATGGCCTGCTGGATCGTTTCGCCGGAAAAACCGCCGAAAAATTCCAGCTCGGCAGCAACATTGACGGCGTATCGCAGGCAACCAAAACCTCGAAGGGCGTGACGGATGGCGTGAACAAAGCCGTCGCGTATTACCAGAGCATCCGGGGAGGGACAGCGCAATGAACAAATACATGCAGACCTTTACAAAAGGGCTTTTAAAGGAAAATCCGGTCTTGCGGCTGGTGCTGGGCACCTGCCCGACACTGGCTGTCACCACCGCGGCGTTCAACGGCTTGGGCATGGGGCTTGCCGCCACCTTTGTGCTGGTATGCTCCAACGTGGCGATCTCGCTGCTGCGCAAGCTGATCCCCGGTAAGGTGCGCTTGCCCGCCTATATCGTCATCATCGCCAGCTTTACCACCATCGTGCAGATGCTGGTGCAGGCGTATTTGCCCGACGTCAACAAAGCGCTCGGCATCTATCTGCCGCTGATCGTGGTCAACTGCATCATTCTCGGCCGTGCAGAGGCGTTCGCCAGCAAAAACAGCGTCGGGCTGTCCGCGCTGGACGGTCTGGGCATGGGCGCGGGCTTTACCGCGGCGCTCATCATCATGGGCGGCATTCGTGAGCTGCTCGGCAACGGCACGCTGTTCGGCTGGCCGGAGGGCGGTCTGCTGCCGCCGATCACGATTTTCGTGCTGCCGGCCGGCGGTTTCTTCGTGTTCGGTATGCTCATCTGGCTGACCAACACGCTGTCCAAAAAGTTTGAAGGCGATCAGGCAAAGACCGCCGCGCTCGGCTGCGCCGGCTGCCCCAATGCGCCGGCCTGCGCCCGGCTGAAGGGAGGCGACGACCATGAATAATACCGGCTTTTTCGCGATCTTGATCGGCGGGCTGCTGGTCAATAACTTTGTGCTGTCGCAGTTCCTCGGCATCTGCCCGTTCCTGGGCGTGTCCAAAAAGATCAGCTCCGCGGCAGGAATGTCGGCCGCCGTCATTTTTGTTATGCTCATGGCGACCGCCGCCACCTGGCCGGTGTATACGTATCTGCTGGAGCCGAACGGACTGGGTTATCTGCAAACCATTGTGTTTATTCTGATTATCGCCGCGCTGGTGCAGCTGGTGGAGATCGCGCTCAAGCGCTTCGTGCCGCCGCTGTACAATTCGCTGGGCATTTATCTGCCGCTGATTACCACAAACTGCGCCGTATTGGGCGTGACCATCATGAACATCGACAACAGCTTCGGCTTCGGTCAATCGCTGGTGAATGCACTGGGCGCAGGACTGGGCTTTTTGCTGGCGATGGTGATGTTTGCGGGCGTGCGGGAACGGTTGGAAACCGCATTGATCCCGGAAGGCTTGAAAGGACTCCCCATTACGTTGGTGTCCGCTTCGCTGGTGTCCGTGTCTTTCCTTGGGTTCCAAGGACTGTTCGGGCTGTAAGGACGGCGAGCCGACAGGCGTAAGAAAGGAAGGGATGGAAAGATGACGATTTTGATAGCGGTCGGGATCGTTGCCGGTCTGGCACTGGCGGCGGGACTGATTTTGGCGGTCGCCTCCATCGTGATGGCGGTGCCGCGGGATGAAAAAGTGGAACAGCTGCGCGAGGCGCTGCCGGGCGCGAACTGCGGCGCCTGCGGGTATTCCGGATGCGACGGCTACGCGAAAGCGATGGCGCACGAGGGTGCGCGCGTCGGTCTGTGCGCACCGGGCGGTACGGCAACCGTCGAGGCGACCTCGGCGATTCTGGGCGTCGAAGGCACGTTGGAAGCCAAGGTGGCGATGGTGCATTGCGGCGGCTGCGAAGAGGTCGCGGCGCGTAAGCTGGTGTATCGCGGTGTGCCGTCCTGCGCGGCGGCAGCACAGTTTTACGGCGGTGACCGCCAGTGCAGCTACGGCTGCCTTGGCTACGGAGACTGCGCCGCAGCGTGCGAATACGGAGCGATCACCGTCGAAAACGGCTTGGCACATATCCAGCCGGAGCTGTGCCGGGCCTGCGGGCTGTGCGTCAAGACCTGCCCGAAAGCGCTGATCACGCTCATGCCGGCGGCAACCCGCAGCATTGTGCGCTGTTCGAGCCACGACAAGGGCGCAGCCGTGCGTAAAGCCTGTACAGCCGGCTGCATCGGCTGTATGAAATGCACCAAAGTGTGTGAGTATGACGCGATTCACGTCGAGAATTTTCTCGCGTCGATCGACGATGAAAAGTGCGTCGGCTGCGGTGCGTGCGCCGAAACCTGCCCGGTAAGCTGTATTGAGGTTTTCGGTCTTGTGCCGGCGGAAAATCCGGAAAATTAAGTTGCGTTTTTGAAGAAAATATGGTACACTGTTGCTGTTTCATAACGGAAACAGCAACAGTGTATATACGCGGGCGTGGCGGAATGGCAGACGCGCTGGTCTTAGGAGCCAGTACCTTTGGTGTAGGAGTTCAAGTCTCCTCGCCCGCACCACACCTGCGGTGAGCATGTCGCGCACCGCAGGTTTTTCTTTTTTACAAAAGAATGCCCGCGAGCAAACGGCATTTTTTTCGTTGACTCTTGACACGAAAGGAACCTCTCTTGTCTACACAGACAAGAGAGGTTCCTTTACGCTTTCAGAGGTAATAGCCCAAAACACAGCGGAAACAGGGGTTGGAATGGTTGTCATGGCTGGGCTTTTTCCCCATAGGTCTCGGTAATTTTCCTTAGGATCGTTTCATCCGCCGGGCAGAAGTCATAATTCGGTATCTCCTGTGGAGTGATCCATCGGATATCGGTATGCTCCAGTTTCTGTGGCACACCCCAGGCGATCGCAGCATTGAACAGCGTCAGGTGTACCGTAAGGTCGGGGTATTCATGTACAACATCCATAAACGGTTCACCAACCGACAAGGTTATAGCAAGCTCCTCCCGGCATTCGCGGATCAACGCCTGCTTTTTTGTTTCTCCCGGTTCAACTTTGCCGCCGACAAACTCCCATAAAAGTCCGCGTGCCTTATGTGCAGGACGTTGGCAGATCATAAATTGATTCCCATCCCATATCAGAGCAGCCACTACTTCGGTCATGATTTTTCAACACTTTCTTTTTTGAAATTGTAAATCCGGAAGCAATACAGCTGTTTCCTCTGTATCGTCTTTCATCGTGTTTTATATTGCAGTATCCTTCACAGGCGTACTTTTTAAGCTAAGTCAATCTTACGGCATTACACCATCCATGTCAAGACGGGGAAACCCATATGGCAATGCAATGGCGGAAAATTTTGTTTCCATCCTTAAAGCAGAGTGCATCTACGGGTATAAAGCCAAAACAAGCGCAGAAGCTAACGGGATAAATGACAAATACATTCATTTCTACAATTCTGTCCTTTCATAAAAAGCAGGGCATTTACAAACAAAACAGGAAAATATTGCAATAAACAAAAATAATATCCTATAAAACCTATGGGACATGTAGATATACTATAAATAAAGGGTTATCCCTGAGAATCCAAGGCAGCACCGCCCGTTTCGGTGTGTATGCTGCCCCAACAGAAAGCGTGAAGTAAATGAATGGGTATGAGCGCACGATACGATTTGTGAATGGTGAGCCGGTTGATCGTCCGCCATTCATGCCGCTGGTCATTGAATGGGTCGCCCGGACGCAGGGTATCCCCTACCCGGATTTCGTGTACAATCCGGCGATTCGGGCGGATGCTTATCTCCGGTGCGCGGAAGAATACCATCTGGACTGTATTCTTCCGGATGCGGATTTTTATGAACAGCTGGAAGATTTTGGGGCGAAGCCGGTCTACGATGGAAAAGGCTATTCCGCAGCGCCGATTATGGAAGATCTGGAAGATTTCAGCGGCCTGAAAACGCCGGGCTTTGAGCCGGGCACCCGTATGGGAAACCGATTGGCGACTCTCCGGCACATTGCGGCAAAAGAAAAAGGAAACCGGTATATCTTTGGCATCTGTATAGGCCCGCTGACAGAGTTTTGTAATGCACGCGGCGTAGAAGAGGCTCTGTGCGATTTGCTTTCCGATGAAGATGCGGCATGTAAAGCGATCGATATTTTCTTCCAAAACGGTATGCGCTTTATTGATGCACAGCTTGCGGCAGGGGCAGACGGCATACAAATTGTCGAGCCTTGCTGCTCTCTGATCGCACCGGAGCTGTATGCTAAGCGGATATTGCCCTATCACAAGCAAATGGTAGAAAGAATTCAGCGTAACGGCGGTTTTGCCCGGCTGCACATTTGCGGCGATACCAATTTGCTGATCCCCTATACTCTCAGCACCGGGACTCGCATTTTGGATGTGGACAGCGCCGTGGATATGCAGAAAGCGGCGGCGCAGCTCGGGCCGCAACAGGTTCTCTGCGGAAATCTGGATCCTTCGGCAGACGTACTGGGCGGTAAACCGGAAGGCTTCGGGCCAAAGGTACGGCGGATTTACGAGCAGACGGGCAACCGTACCATTTTGGCGGCCGGCTGCGACGTTCCTCCCGCTACCTCGGAAGAAAATATCCGTGCCTTTTATCAGGCGTGCGCGGATCTGGCGAAATAAAAGGAGGCAGTAAAAATGGCGGAAAACCCTAATGTGCAGGAGCAGAATCTGAAAAAGGACAGCATTAACAAGCTGGACGTTATTATCATGTCGGTTTCGGCAGCGGCACCGGCCATGTGTCTGGGCGGTTCCTTTGGTACCATTATGCAGGGCGCCGGAACAGCGGTATCTCTGGCGTTCCTGCTGGCGACTGTCGTCATTGTCATGATCGGTCTCAATTACGGCCAATTAAGCAGCCGCTATAACAGTGCAGGCGGTACGTATTCTTATGTTCGCAGCGTTTTTGGAGAAAAGGTCGGTTTTGCTTCCGGCTGGATCTATATGGGCGTAAACATTTGTACCGGCGTTATCGGCGCGATTTTTGCGACCTATCTTCATGAGCTGTTTCCGGCCATTCCCCTTTGGGCCGGCGTGCTGATTCTCCTGATCCCGATTTTCTTTGTGGGCTGGAACGGCGTGGAAATGACCACAAAAGCGCTGATTGTTGTTTGGGGGGTGCAGATGCTCTTACTGACTTATCCGGCAATCAAGATCATGACGATGCGCACCGAAGCGGTGGACAACATCCTGGTAAATTCGGCACAGGCTTTTCTTCCCAGCTATGGCATTTCGGGACTTATGCTCGGCGTGCTGGTTTGTGTTTGGGCCTTTGTGGGATTTGAATGTCCTGCGTATATGGGCGAGGAGCTCAAAGGCGGCAGCCGATCGGTGAAAATCGCCATGACGGTCAGCGCCATCGCCATTGGGCTGGTCTATGTGATTGCCTGCTGGCTCTGGACGGCCGGCATGAGCATGGCGGATGTGGAGGCGGTCAAAAATTCTCCTACCACCCTGACCGATTATGCACTTTTGGTTGGCTATACCATGGGCGGCAGGTTGATCTCTATTGCGACAATTGTATCCTGCATCGGCTGCTTTTTCGCGTTTTCCACATCCACGCCGCGCTGCTTGTATGACATGGGCCGGACCGGTTATCTTCCGTCGGCGCTGTCCAAAGTCAACAAACACCAGACACCGCATATTTCCCTGATCGTTTACTGCGTTGTTTGGGCGGCCGTAGCCCTGTTCGGCGCATACGGCAATACGGATATCCTGTTCACCATGATGGCGTTGTTTGCCAGCGTGTCGTATATCTTAATTTGTGCGGCCAACATCAAGGACAGATGGCAGGAAAAAGGCGTAAAAGCCATCCTGCTGAACAAGATCATTCCGCTGGCGGCCATTGCCATTCTGTTGTACATGATTTTCTCTACCGATTGGATTTATCTTCTGGTTACCGCGCTGTGGATCGTTCTGTCCGGAATCGCTTCCCTTTTCTGGTTCCGGCATCGGCAGCGGGCAAAGGCTATGAATGGCTGATTACTTTCTTCCACATAAAAGAATCGTTGAAAGGTAATCCTCTGAGCAAAAAAGCACCCGCAAACCATGCAGTTGCACGGTTTGCGGGTGCTTTGTTCAGCAGCTTTCCGCGATCCGATAAATTAGCTCTTCGGTATCCTTCCAGCCAAGGCAGGGGTCGGTGATCGACTTGCCGTAAACCCGTTCCGTCCCGATCTTCTGGCAGCCTTCTTCGAGATAGCTTTCGATCATAACGCCCTTCACCAGCGTTTTCAGCCCCTCGTTATGCCGGCGGCTGTGCAGCACCTCGCTGACGATCCGGATCTGCTCTTTAAACTGTTTGTTGGAGTTGGAATGATTGGCGTCGATGATGGCGGCCGGATTTTTCAGTTCCAGCTTCTGATACATTTCCAGCAGTCTGGCCATATCCTCGTAATGGTAGTTCGGAATGCAGGTTCCGTATTTGTCCACGCCGCCCCGCAGAATGGCGTGGGCAAGGTCGTTTCCGTCGGTGGTCACATCGCAGCCGCGATAAATAAACGTGTGAGAATGCTGCGCAGCGATGATCGAGTTCAGCATGACCGACAGATCGCCGCTGGTCGGGTTTTTCATGCCCACCGGGATATCCATTCCGCTGGCCGTCAGCCGATGCTGCTGATTTTCCACGGAACGCGCCCCAACGGCTTCATAGGACAGCAGATCATCCAGATAACTGCGGTTTTCCGGATAGAGCATTTCATCCGCTGCCGTCAGGCCGCTTTCGGCGATCGCGCGGATATGCATTTTGCGGATAGCGATAATACCGCCCAAAAGATCCGGCGCTTTATCCGGCTCCGGCTGGTGCAGCATGCCTTTATAGCCTGCTCCGGTCGTGCGCGGCTTATTGGTATAGATTCGCGGAATCAGCACCAGCCTGTCCGCCACTTTTTCATTCACGGCCGCCAGTTTACTCACATATTCACAGACCGCGTTTTCATTGTCGGCGGAGCAGGGCCCGACCAACACAATAAATTTGTCGGACTGCCCGGTAAAAACGGCGCGGATTTCACGATCCCGTTTTTCTTTGATCTCCGCCAGCTCTTTCGCCAGCGGGTATTCCCGTTTGAGGTCTGCCGGCAAAGGCAGCGCCTTGTTTATTTTCATCGCCATACTGCTTGTCCTCCCCACAGCGGCAATGGCGGATGGCGGAAGCCAGCCGGTTTTGCCGCGCCTTTGATTCGATTTATCCTTGGCTGAACAATACATATCTTTTCCCATAAAAGGTATTGTCTGTTCCGTATGATTATAGCACAAACCGGTTGCTTTTTCATAGGCTTTTGCAGGATTTTTTCAGAATTACAACCGCCACCCGCAAACCGCGCGATCGCGTGGCGTGCAGGCGCAGGCCGTTTATCCTACGCTGGCGCGGTATTGGGTGGGGGTGAGCTGCCGGTGATAGCGGAAAAACTTGGTGAACAGGTTCGCGTCATCATAGCCCAGCATACCGGCAATGACGCTGACCGGATACGCCGACGTGCGCAGCAGGACGCAGGCGGTTTCCAGCTTGCGGCGGTTGATATATTCCTTGAGCGGCAGGCCGGTATGCTCGCGCATCACGCGGGTGAGATAATCCTTGTGATAGTGCAGCGCCGCCGCCACGTCGTCTGCCGTCAGCGGCTCGGACAAATGCGCTTCCACATACGCCGTCACGCGCTCGAGCACCGTGCGGTTGCCGGCCGTCACGCCGGCCGTGACCTCGCGTAGCGCCAACAGCAGCAGCGCGTCCTGTACGGCATTTTGCACGGGAATCTGCCGCTTTGCGGCACACAGCTCCTCCAGAAGGCGGGACAGCCGCTCCGGCGCAGGTACGAACGGCTGCCCGGCCGGGGGCAGCCGTTCGTTTTCACCGCTCTGAAAATCGGCCCAGTAAAAGGCAACGTCGGATTCGCTCTCGCGGCTGCCGTCCAGCCGCTGATAGGGCGGGAGCAGGAGCGCCTGCCCGGATTCCAGCGTCCATTCCCGTCCATTGGCCCGCAGATGCAGACATCCCGTTGTGACATACAGCAGCTCATACGCCTCCAGAAAGCGGCGTTTATGCCGCCATGGACGGGGCGCACGGATATACCCGGCCTCCAACAGATGCAGCGGCCAGTACGGCTGTTGTTTGGTATAGGCGGCAGTCGAGGAAACAGGAAATTGTGTCATGTCGTATATTCTCACTTTTTTTGGATGGATTTTCCTTGTGTACCGGAGGTTGGACAGCTACAATAGCACTATACGGCAAATTATTTTTCTTGTCAAGGATCGTCCGATCGTGAAAGGAGCAATGTTATGAAAATCGTGATTTCTTCACGCTATCTGGCATTTCCGGTCAGCCATACCGCGCAGAACAAAACAGTTCTGTTTTATCAGGACGGGCAGCTTGTGCTGGATCTGGCGGTACAGCTTGATCCCGTCCGGCCGGAGCTGGAGCAATACGCGGATATGGCGCCCTTCCTTGGGGCTACGCTGGATATCCGGTGTGAGCCGGCGGTGGATTGGACGCCGACGCTGCGGGATACGCTGCCCGCAGAGGGGATATACGGCGAGCGTCTGCGCCCCCAGGCACATTTTTCCGCGGCGCGCGGCTGGATCAATGATCCCAACGGGCTGTTCTGGTATGCGGGGATGTACCACCTTTTCTTCCAGCACAATCCGGTCGGCAGTGTATGGGGCAATATGCACTGGGGTCACGCGGTGAGTTCCGATCTGCTGCACTGGCAGGAGCGGGAAATCGCCCTGTTCCCGGATGAACGCGGCACCATGTTTTCCGGCTCGGCCGTGGTGGACTTTGATAACCGCAGCGGGCTGCAAGAGGGAGACGACCCGGCGATCCTGTTGTTTTATACAGCGGCAGGCGGCACGTCAAGGCTGTCGGAGGGGCAGTCGTTTACCCAGTGCCTGGCATACAGCACCGACGGCGGGCAAACCTTCCGCAAGTATGCACACAATCCGCTGATCCCGTGGCAGGCAGACAACAACCGTGACCCCAAGGTCGTTTATCACGCCGCCAGTGACGCCTACTTTCTGGCCTTGTATCTGACGGAGCAGCGCTTTGCCCTATTCCGGTCTGAAAATTTGCTGGTTTGGCAGTTGACGCAGGAGATCCGGCTGCCCGAGGATGCGGAATGTCCCGATTTTTATCCGCTTTTGCTGGACGGAGAGGAAAAGTGGGTGTTCTCCGGCGCCGCTGACCGATATCTGGTCGGCACGCTGAAAAACGGCGTTTTTGTGCCGGAACAGCCTGCCCGCCGGCTGCATTACGGCACGAACAGCTACGCGGCGCAAACGTTTTCAAATCTTCCGGAGTCTGGCCGCATGATACGCGTGGCATGGAACACTTCCCCGCTGCCGCAGATGCCGTTTCAAAGCGCGATGTGCATCCCGACCGACATGATGCTCAAG
>X371_Linnaeus_Two_toed_Sloth__coassemble_1201_pt1 | contig 12537 bp, 10 predicted proteins | sample X371_Linnaeus_Two_toed_Sloth__metabat2_high_PE_002 | metagenome-assembled genome bin X371_Linnaeus_Two_toed_Sloth | reverse complement strand
GGCAATATCCCGATCCTCCGCCTCGATCGTCGGGGCGATGGCCGCGATCGCGGAGCCGCCGCAGATGCCCGTTCCCGCCGAAATCAGGCTGGACAGCTTCCAGTCCATTCCGAACAGCTTGCCCAGAAGATAGCCGCCGCCGAATGCTGCCAGCAGCGTGAAGCTCATGACGATCAGCGAAAAACCGCCGACCTGCAGCACCTGCGAAAAGCTGAGCGTCAGCCCCATCAAAATGATCGCCAGCCGCAGCACCTGCTTGGATACCAGTTTGATGCCGCCGCGAAACACTGCATACCGCGCAACCAGAGGATTGAGCAGCATCCCGATCAGCAGCGCGAACACGCCCCCGCTGATCAGATGATACGGTATCCAGCTGCTGATAAACATCGCGACGACAGCCAGCACCGCTGTCAGCGCTATCCCGCCCGCCTGTTTTTTTAAAAAATCCATACTCAAAACAACCTTTCTTTGATCTTGCTCTTGATTATAGCAGAAAATTCGTATAAAATAAAATTATGATATTTTATATATCCATAATTTTATCTTATACAGACGATGGTGGAAAGGAGGAGCGGCATGATTGATTTCCGGCACGAGACGTTTCTGGCGCTTTGCCGTATCAAAAGCTACAGCAAAACCGCTGAACAGCTGCACATGACGCAGCCGGCGGTCACGCAGCACATCCAGCACCTCGAGCAGCTATACGGCGGCAAATTGTTTTTGTACAGCGGCAAAACGCTGACCTTAACCGAAAAAGGGCAGCTGCTGTATCACTACACCAAACGCATGGCAGCGGACAGCCGGCATATCCGGGAAGCGGTCTGCGCCTGCGGCTCCAGCCGCTCCGTCGCCTTCGGCGCCACGCTCACCATCGGGGAATTCGTGATGCCGCCGCTGCTGCCGCGCATCATGCAGCGACATCCCGGCGTTCAACTGCATATGTCCGTGGAGAATACCGCTGCGCTGCTGGCGAAACTGGATGAAGGCAGCCTGTCCTTTGCTCTGCTGGAGGGCTTCTTCGACAAATCGCAATACGGTTGCCGTTTATTCAGCGCCGAAAAATTCATCGCGGTCTGCTCGCCGCAATCGCCGTTGCGCACCGGCCGGCATCGATTAGACGAGCTGCTGCAAGTACCGCTGATTCTGCGGGAGACCGGCTCCGGCACCCGCGCCATCCTCGAACAATTGCTGATGCAGCGGAATCTTTCTTCCGAAAGCTTTGCGGGTGTCTTAGAAATCGGCAACATGAGCGCCATCAAAGCACTGGTGGCACAAAATGAAGGCATCACTTTTCTGTACGAGGCAGCCTGCCGGCAGGAGCTGCGGACACAAACGCTCTGTCCCATTCCGCTTGCGGAACCCGACATTATGCGGGAGTTTAACTTTGTTTATCCCCAAAACAGCCTTCACGAGGAGGAATACCTCGGCTGGTTTCGGGAGCTGCAGCAGCTGTATACGGCGCACACCGCATACGACGGCGGAAAGGATCCGATAGAATGAACAAACCGGCATACACCGTACAACCGCTCACGCAGGCAGTCGCCCCGCTGCTGGCGTGGTACCGCGACCACGAGCGACCGTTGCCTTGGCGGGAACGGCCCACGCCCTATCGTGTCTGGATATCGGAGGTCATGCTCCAGCAAACACGCATCGAGGCCGTTCTCCCCTATTTCGACCGCTTTATGGCGGCGCTGCCCACGGTCGCGCACCTTGCGCAGGTAGAAGAAGACACGCTGATGAAGCTGTGGGAAGGGCTGGGGTATTACAGCCGCGCCCGCAATCTGCAAAAAGCAGCGCGGCAAGTGATGGAGCAATACGGCGGTGAGCTGCCCGCCTCCTATGAGCAGCTGCTTACGCTGCCCGGTATCGGAGAGTATACCGCCGGCGCAGTCGCCTCGATCGCATTCGATATAGACGTCCCGGCGGTGGACGGCAACGTTCTGCGCGTGCTCGCGCGGCTGCTGGCCTGTCGTGAGGACGTGATGCGCCCCGCCGTCCGCGCGCAGCTGCGGCAGATCGCCGTCAGCCTGCTGCCGGCCGGTCAGGCAGGCGCATTCAATCAGGCGATCATGGAGCTGGGCGAAACCGTCTGCCTGCCCAATACCGTGCCGCGGTGTTCCGTCTGCCCGATCCGCCCCTGCTGCCGCGCCGAAGCCGAGGGTTGCGCCGCCGAGCTGCCGGTGCGCGCGCCGAAAAAAGCGCGCCGCGTCGAACAGCGCACGATTCTGGTCGTGCTGTCGGACGAAACGCCGCGCCGCGTGCTGCTGCGCCGCCGGGACAGCGACGGGCTGCTCGCCAACCTCTGGGAGCTGCCCGGACTGCCGGAATGGGCAGAAGACGAGGCGGCGGCGGACGCGATCCGTTCCCTCGGCGGGCAGGTGAGCGCACTGCAGACGCTTCCGCCCGGTAAGCATATTTTTAGCCATATCGAGTGGCACATGCACGGGTTTTGCGCGGTCGTGCCTCCTTTTCCCGCGCCGGAGGGCTGTGTTTGGGCGACTGCCGCCCAGCTTGAGGCGGATTATGCATTGCCGTCCGCCTTCCGCTCTTTTGCCGGTCTGCTGCCGGTGCTGATGGATCCCAACCAAACTATACACTATCCGGGAAGGACAGATCCTGCATGAAAAGACAAGATTACATTCCGTGGGACGCCTATTTCATGGGCATTGCGCTGTTGTCCACCCAGCGGAGCAAGGATCCCAACACACAGGTCGGCGCCTGCATTGTGGACAAAAACAATAAGATCCTGTCGGTCGGCTACAACGGCATGCCGACCGGCTGCTGTGACGACGAGATGCCATGGGAACGCGAGGGCGGTGCGCTGGACACCAAATACCTTTTCGTCTGCCACGCGGAGCTCAACGCGATCCTCAATCACAGCGGCGTTTCCCTGCGGGGCGCGACGCTGTACACGACCTTGTTCCCCTGCAATGAATGTGCCAAAGCGATCGTGCAGGCGGGCATCCGCGAGGTCGTGTATCTCAGCGATAAATACGCGGCAACCGACTCCACCGTCGCGTCCAAGCGGCTGTTCCGCATGGCCGGCGTCTCCTGCCGTGCCTATATTCCCTGCGGGAAAACCTGTACCTTGGAGCTGTAAGGAGGAATAGGAATGAGAAAAACCGCTTTGATCACCGGCGCCTCCCGTGGCATCGGGCGGGAAACCGCCCGCGTGCTGGCGGAGCAGGGATACCGTCTGGCGCTGCACTATCACCGCTCGGAACAGCAGGCGCAGGAATTGGCGGCGGAACTGACCGCCGCGGGCGCCGATGTGGAACTGTTCCGCGCGGACATTGCGGATTATGCACAGGTACAAGCGATGTGCGCCGCCGTTCTGAAACGGTTCGGCAGTGTACAGGTGTTGGTGAGCAACGCCGGTATCGCCGCGCAGCAGCTGTTCACCGATATTACACCGGAGCAATGGAATACGATGCTGAGCGTACACGTCGGCGGCGCGTACAATTGCTGCCACTGTTTGCTGCCCTCCATGATCCGGGAAAAGCAGGGCAAGATCGTGCTGGTATCCTCGATCTGGGGCATCACCGGCGCGTCCTGCGAGGTGCATTACTCCGCGGCCAAGGCGGCGCTCATCGGCATGACCAAAGCGCTTGCCAAAGAGCTGGGGCCGTCCAACATTCAGGTCAACTGTGTCGCTCCCGGCGTGATCGACACCGATATGAACGCGCAGCTGGACGCGCAAACGCGGCAGCAGCTAGCGGAAGAAACACCGGTTGGACGACTCGGCACGCCGCGTGACGTAGCAAACGCGATCGCGTTTCTCGCGTCCCCGCAGTCCGATTTCATCACCGGTCAGATTCTCAGTCCTAACGGAGGCTATGTGTGCTGATCATAACCAAAAGAACGGATACGACCCAAAGGATCGTATCCGTTCTTTTTTACAAAATATGATGCTGTCTGAGCAAATCCGTCATGTCCGCCGGAAGAGGGCTTTCAAACCGCAACGGCTCGCCGGTGATCGGGTGCGTAAACGCCATCACCGCACAGTGCAGCCCGTGCCGCGGCAGCAGCGTTTCATCCGTGCCGTACATCGTATCGCCCGCCAGCGGATGCCCCAGCCACGCCATATGCACGCGGATCTGGTGCGTTCGACCGGTCTCGATCACCACACGCAGCAGCGAAATTTCTCCATCGCTGCCCAAAGACCACCACCGCGTCCGGCTGTCCTTGCCGCCCTCACCCACTTCGCGGGTGATGCAGCAGCCCTCCTTCACGCGGATAGGCTGATCGATCATGCCCTCGCCCTCCAGCCGTCCAAGTACGATCGCGCGGTATTCCTTTCGCGTTTGCCCGGTTAAGGCATAGGCGATATGCGGATTTTTCGCCGCCACCAGCAGACCGCTCGTGTTGCGGTCGAGCCGGTTGACCGGCCGGAAGGAAAGCGGCAGCCCCTGCTTTTCATAATGGGCGACCACACCGTTGGCGAGCGTCGGCTCCGGCTTTCCGGCCGAGGGATGCACCGCCAGATACGGCGGCTTGTTCACCACCAGCAAATATTCGTCCTCGTACACGATGTGCAGCGGCATCTCCGCCGGCTCGATGCGCACCGCATCCTCCGGCAGCCGCAGCACCACCGTCTGCCCGGCACGCAGGCGGTCGATCGTACGCACCAGTACGTCATCCGCCGTTATTCCCCGCGGCACCTGTTTGAGCTTGACCACCATGCGCCATGACAGACCGCAGCCGCGCCGCAGAAAATTCTGCACCGTGTCGCCGTCCCATGTTTCCGACACCGGATAGGTTAGAATCTGCGCGCCGTCGCTCATGCGTCCACTGGCACAACCCAGCCGAACGGATCGGGAATACGCCCGTTTTGAATAGCGGTCAGCTCATCATACAGCCGCTGCGCGACCTCGCCGATCTCATTGTTGTGGATCGTGATGTGCTCGTCGTCTATCTTCAGCTCGCCGATCGGCGAAATAACGGCCGCTGTACCGGTGCCGAAAGCTTCCTCCAATGTTCCGTTTGCCGCCGCCTGCTCCACCTCGGCCAGCGCCAGCGGCCGCTCGTTCACCGTATAGCCCCAGCTGCGCAGCAGCTCGATGCAGGACATCCGCGTGATACCGCCCAGAATGCTGCCCTGCAGCGCCGGCGTGACGATCTCGCCGCCGATTTTGAAAAACACGTTCATCGTGCCGACTTCTTCAATGTACTTGCGCTCCACGCCGTCCAGCCACAGCACCTGCGTATAGCCCTGCTCGGCCGCCACATCCTGTGCTTTGAGCGATGCGGCATAGTTGCCGGCGGTTTTGGCAAAGCCCATGCCGCCCTTGACCGCGCGGACATATTTCCGCTCAACGTATATTTTGACGGGATTTATACCCTCCGGATAATATGCGCCGACCGGAGAAAGGATGATGATGAACAGCAGATGGTGCGCGGGATGCACGCCGACGTGCGGATCGACCGCGATGATGAACGGGCGAATATACAGCGCCGTCCCCTCGCCGGACGGAATCCAATCCTGCTCCAGCGCAACCAGCTTTTTGATCGCCTCAACCGCAAACTCCTCATCGATCGCCGGAATGCACAAGCGCTCATTGGAGACGTTGAGCCGCGCCATATTCTTGTCGGGGCGGAACAGCACCACTTTGCCCTCCGGCGTACGATAGGCTTTCATGCCCTCGAAAACCTCCTGGCCGTAGTGCAGGCACATGGCGGCGGGATCCAGCGCCAGCGGGCCGTACGGCACGATGCGCGGGTCATGCCACCCTTCGCCCTCGTCATAGTTCATGATAAACATATGGTCGGTATAATAGTTGCCGAAGCCCAGCTTGGAGGAATCGGCGGGTTTGGTTTTCAGAGCGGTTGCCCGTTCCACACGAATTTCTTGCATGATCAACACTTCCTATATTGGTATGGATGTTTTTATTATAGACCTGTCGTGCAAAAAATGCAATCTTTTATTCCGCTGCCGGCTCGCGCAGCGCACGAATTTTCGCATGCTTCCAAACGCCGGTGAAAAAGTACACGATACTGACCAGCAGCGAAATCACCGAAGCCGCCGGTGCCGCATATCCAACGCCGCTCAGCCCCCAGCCCAGCACGATCCCCATGACATACGCGGCGGGAACCCGAATGATCAGGGAACTGAAGCTGGCAGAAAGCAGTGTATACAGCGTGTGTCCCACGCCGATTGCCAGCCCGTTGATACAGAACATCACGCTCGTAATCAAATAATCCCAACTGATGGCGCGCAGATAATCCGCTCCTTGCGTCACGCACGTTGCCAGTATCTCCTCGGATAAGCCGTCCGACGAGGAGGAGCCGAGGAATACGCCGCCGATCTGCTCCGGGAAAAGGTGGACGACCGCGAAAACGACCGCCGAAACGCTGAAAGCCATCGCCATCGCCACCAGCATGGTTTTTTGCGCCCGCTGCGGCTTGCCCGCACCGATATTCTGCCCTGCCATCGACGCCACCGACGCCTGCATCGCCATCGACGGCAAAATGGCGATGCTGTTGACCTTGCCCGCGATACTCAGCGCGGTCGAGCCGACCAGACCGGCCACCGTGTTTGCAATCGTCGTCAGCGCCATAAAGGAGAAAGACACCAGCGTCCCCTGCAGGGACGACGGAAACCCGATACGGACGATCTGCCACGCCAGATGCTTGTCCATGCGGAAGCTGCGGGGGTGGAAATCAAACACAAAATCGCGGCGGCGCAGAAAGATCACCGACAGAATAAAGCTGATCGCCTGCGCGCTGATCGTGGCCCACGCCGCACCGGCAGCCCCCATATGCAGACCGCCCACCAGTGCAAAATCCAGCACCACATTGATGCCCGCGGCGATCGCGACAAAGATCAGCGGATGGCGGGAATTCCCCATACCGCGCAGCACCGCGCTGACCGCGTTATAGCCGCACACAAACAGCGTGCCGCCCATACAGATCATCAGGTAATCCGCCGCCGCCTCAAAAGCGTCCGCCGGCGTCTGCATGACCGTCAGGATCGGACGGCTGAGCAGCAGCATAACCACCGTCAGCACCGCCCCCACGATCGCATACATGGTAAACATGGTGCCGACCGTTTTTGTCACCTCTTTGCTGCGGCGCGCTCCGATAAACTGCGCGATCAGCACCGTAGAACCGATCGCCAGGCCGCTGATCAGATTGATCAGCAGAATCGTCACCTGTCCCCCGATTCCGACGGCTGTTGTACCGATGCCGGGGCTGTACAGCCCCACGATCAGCATATCCGCCATGTTGTACAACGCCTGCAACAGGTTGGACAACAAAAACGGCAGCGAAAATTTCAGCAGCTGTTTGGTTACGCTGCCCTCAGTCAAATCGTTCTGAAACTTACTCAAAGTTTTTCTCTCCCACTCGCTTAGCCTGCCTTGACAGACGGTGCCTGCCGCCTCAAGACGGCGCGAACTGTGCGTTATACAGCCGCGCATAAAACCCGTTTTTCGCCAGCAGCTGCTCATGCGTGCCGGTTTCCACCACGTCGCCTTTGTCCAGCACCAAAATGATGTCCGCTTCGCGGATGGTGGACAGCCGGTGAGCGATCACAAACGCGGTCTTACCCTGCATCATCTTCCGGAAAGCCTTTTGAATGCGCATCTCCGTGAGGATATCCACCGAGCTGGTCGCTTCGTCCAAAATCAACATCGGCGGATCGAGCAGCATCGCCCGCGCGATGGTCAGAAGCTGCTTTTGCCCCTGCGAAAGGTTGCCGCCATCCTCCGCGATATAGGTCGAATAGCCGTCCGGCAGGCGGCGGATAAAGCTGTGCGCATGGGCGGCGCGCGCCGCCGCCTCCACTTCCTCGTCGGTCGCATCCGGCTTGCCGTACGCAATGTTATCCCGGATCGTTCCGGCAAACAGCCACGTTTCCTGCAGCACCATGCCGAAGCTGCGGCGCAGGCTGTCGCGGGAGAGCGTCGTGATATCCTGTCCGTCGATCAGGATCCGCCCGCTGTTAACCTCATAAAAGCGCATCAGCAGGTTGACCAGCGTAGTCTTGCCCGCGCCGGTCGGCCCCACGATCGCTACATTCGTGCCGGGCTGCACCGACAAATGAAAATCGGTAATGAGCGGACGCTCCGGCACATAGGAAAACGCCACGTGGTCAAATTCCACCTGCCCGCGCGCATGATTCAGCTGCGCCGCATCCGCAGACTCAGGACGCTGCTCCTCTTCGTCCAGCAGCGCAAACACCCGCCGCGCCGACGCCAGCGCCAGCTGCAGCTGCATTGTGACCGCCGTTACCTCGTTGAACGGCTTGGAAAACTGCGCCGTGTACGTCAGGAAGCTCGCGATTCCGCCGGTGCTCAGGCCCAGCAGGATGCCGCACACACCGACGAGCACATACGCGATATTGTTGACAAAGCGCGTGCAGGGATTGACCAGCGCGGACGCAAACTGCGCCCGATAGCCGCTCTCATACAGCCGCGCGTTGATCTCCTGAAAAGTGCGGATGCTGCGCGGCTCATAGCCGAACGCCTTGACCGTGCGCTGGCCGCTGATCATCTCCTCCGCGTAGCCGTTCAGCTCGCCCAGCACGCGGCTTTGCTCGCGGAAGCGGCGGTTGCCGTACCGCGTGATGAAATAACCGGCCAAAAAGCACAGCGGGGTGACAAACACCGCCACCAGCGCCACCCACGGATTCAGCGACAGCATAAAGCCCAGCGACAGCGCCACCGCCAGCACACCGGAGGTGAGCTGCACAATGCCCTGTGTCAGCCCGTCCGAAATCGCATCCATATCGTTGGTAAAACGGCTCATCACATCGCCGCGGGAATGCGTATCGTAATAATTCAGTGGCAGACTGCCCAGCTTATCAAACAGCCGTACCCGCAGTGCACGCACCGTGCGGTTTGCCGCTACGTTTGCACAAAGCGCCGTCAGCCAGTTGAACGCGCAGCCGACCGCATACAGCACCGCCAGTATTCCCAGCGTGCGCAGCAGCGGCGGGAAAAAGTCCGTACCCGGCACGATCTGATCGATGGCCTCGCCCACCAGCCGCGGCGCCAGCAGAAGCGCCGTATTGCCCAGCAGCGCAAACAGCAGCACCCCGGCCAACGGCCAGCGCTGCCGTCCGATACAGCGCAGCAGGCGGGCAAGCGTACCGCGTTTGGAAGAGGAAGAATTGTTCATTTTCCCGCCTCCTGTCTATCCTGCGACCGGCAAATCTCCGCATAAACCTCGCATGTTTTCAGCAGACGCGCATGCGTATCCGCGCCGACCAGCCGCCCGTCGTCCAATACCAGGATCAAATCGGCCTGCTCCACCGCGCTCACCCGCTGCGACACCAAAAACACCGTACGTCCGGCGCTTTCCTGCCGGATCGCCCGCCGCAGCGCCGCATCCGTCGCGTAATCCAGCGCGCTGGATGCGTCATCCAATATCAGGATTTCCGGACGGCGTACCAGCGCACGTGCAATCGCCAGCCGCTGCCGCTGTCCGCCGGACAGGTTTCCGCCGCCCCGCGCAACCGGCGCGGCATACCCGTCTGTTTTGCTCTCAATAAACTCCGCCGCCTGCGCCATCTGCGCCGCCGCGCGCACGTCTTCATCCGACGCCTCCGCGTTGCCCCAGCGGATATTGTCCGCGATTGTGCCGGTAAACAGCTCGACCTGCTGCGGCACCAGACCGATTTTTGCGCGCAGCACCGCCAGCGGATACTCCTGCACCGGCACGCCGTTCACCAGTATAACGCCGCCGGTCACCTCATAAAATCGCAAAATCAGCTGCATCAGCGTGGATTTACCGGCGCCCGTACCGCCGATCACACCGACCGTCGCCCCGCGCGGCACGCGGAAAGAGACGTCGGACAGTTCATCCTCCCCGCCGCCATACGAAAAATTCACATGGCGGAATTCGACCGCCGGTGCATTTTCCACCTCTTCGGGCCGTGTTTCGGGATCGTGCAAAGACGGCTCCACATCCAAAATCTCCAGTACACGTCCTGCAGACGCATACGCCTTGGTGAACATCACGACCAAATTGGATACCACGATGAGCGCCAACAGGATCTGATTGACATAGTTGATAAACGCAATGATCTCGCCGGTGGTCATCCCGCCGGCCTCCACACGGATTCCGCCGAACCAAACAATGCACAAAATCGCTGCGTTCATCAGCAGCTGCGTCGCCGGATTCAGGATAGCCGACACTTTTCCGACGCGGATCGCCGCCGTCGTGTGTTCCTGTGTCGCCTGCGCAAACCGCTCCTGCTCCTGTCCGGTGCGGGCAAACGCACGGATCACGCGCACGCCGGACAGGTTTTCCCGCAGAATCCGCGTGAGAGTGTCCAGCCTTTCCTGTACCGCGCGATGCAAGGGAATCGTCCGCCGCATGACCAATACGATAATGAGCATAAACAGCGGCAGCACGGCTACAATCACCAGCGCCAGCCGCCAGTCGATCGAAAACGCCATCACCACACCGCCGATGCACAAAAACGGCGCACGGATCACCAGCCGAATCAGCATCGCCACTGCATGCTGCAGCTGGTTGACATCGCCGGTCACACGGTTGATCAGCGACGGCGTCCCGAACCGATCCAGCTCGGCGTGGGACAAGGCGGAGATGCGCGCAAACAACGCGTCCCGCAAGCTCGTGCCGAAGCCCTGCGATGCCACCGATGCCACATACTGGCAAACGAGCGCACAGCCCAACCCGACCGTCACGATTCCCAACATAACGCCGCCCATGCGCCAAACATAAGCGGTATCGCCGCCGACCACGCCGCGATCAATCACGCGCGCCATCAGCAGCGGCAAATACAGCTCCAGAATCGCTTCCAACAGCTTAAAAAACGGCCCCAGAATGCACTGCCGCCTATACGGTTTCAAATACGGGCCGAATTTTGATAAAGACATGCTGCAACACCTCAATTTTCAACCTGAGCCGGTACGGCCGGGCATGCGGCCGGCAAACCGCCCGGTACAACAAATGCAAACGCCGATTTGAGCAGCGTAAAGGTCACTTCCGTACCGGAAAAACACTCGCCGTCCACATTGACCACCACCGGCTCCCGCGCAAAAAGCGTCATGCGGTTGCCGCGGTAGGTGTGGCAGCAGGGCAGCGACAGATGTTCGCCACGCCGGAACATCTGCAGCACGCTGAGGACTTTTGCACGCGGGATCTCGTCGATCAACAGGAAATCCAGCCAGCCGTCATCCGCAACCGCCTGCGGCGCACCGCGATAGCCGCCGCCGTAATATTGCCCGTTCGCGGCAAGCGCCAGCATAAAGCGCCCTTCCCGCGTCAGCACGCCCTCCGGCGTATCCATTTCCACGCGCAGCTCCTTGCCCAGCGTATGAAAAAACACATCTACCAGCGCCAAATTGTACGCCATCGGCCCGGAAACCAGCGGCAAGTGCTTATACCGGCTCATTTTTCCCGCCACGTCCGCGTCCAGCCCAACGGAACAGATATTCAGCGACAGCCGATCGCCTACGGCGATTGCGTCCACATACCGTATGTTTCCCCCGATAAGCGCGTCTAAATCACGAAAACGCGCTTCTTCACCGAAACTGCGGATATAATCGTTTGCCGATCCGCAAGGGATGACCGTCAGCTGGGCATGGCAGCAGTCCCGTATCCCGCCGGCGACTTCCATCAGCGTACCGTCGCCGCCGCAGGCGTACAGCCGCACCGGATCTCCCGCCGCACATTCCGCACGCGCGATCGCGGTCGCGTCGCCCGCCGCCTGCGTAATATGCACGGCGTATTCACCGCCGTGCGCCTCAAAATACGCCGCGATCGGCTCGCGCAGTTCCAACGCGCGGGCATGCTTGCCTGCCGCCGGATTCAAAATAAAAACATGCCGCATTTGTGTTACCCATCCTCATTCTCAACTATTATTGTTTTTATCAGTATAACGGAATTAAAAAAGGATAGCAAGGCTTTTTTCGGCACAGCGCTTCAAAGCACGATTTCCGAACCGAGCAGGTTTATAAAAATCCCCCGTTCCAAACGGAACAGGGGAAAATTTCAAAGCCACGGGACTTCACTTTCGTGACGTTTCGGGCGGCCCATGAGCTGAATAATCGCCTCTTTGGGCGCCTGTCCCTCATAGCACACCCGATAGCATTGCTCGATGATCGGCATTTCCACGCCGGTCGCCCTCGCCAGCTCCCAAACCGCATGAGCCGCCAGATAGCCTTCCACCGTGCCGACCTGCCGCACCGCCTCCTGCGGCGGGCAGCCCTGCCCAATGAGAATACCGGCACGCCGGTTGCGGGAGTGCATACTGCCGCAGGTCACGATCAGGTCGCCCATGCCGGATAACCCCGCGAAGGTATCGGCATGCGCGCCCATGGCGGTACCCAGACGCGCCATTTCGGCTAATCCGCGCGTCATCAAAGCCGCCTTGGTGTTATCGCCGATGTTCAGTCCATCGCATACGCCTGCCGCCAGTGCGATCACGTTTTTGACCGCGCCGCCCAGCTCCACGCCGACTACATCGCCACTCACATAAATGCGGAAACCGGGATTCATCAGAATATCCTGCACGTCCTCCGCCGCGGCGATATCCGCAGACGCACTCACCACGGTGGTGGGGAC
>X371_Linnaeus_Two_toed_Sloth__coassemble_1192_pt1 | contig 12808 bp, 13 predicted proteins | sample X371_Linnaeus_Two_toed_Sloth__metabat2_high_PE_002 | metagenome-assembled genome bin X371_Linnaeus_Two_toed_Sloth | reverse complement strand
GTATCTGGGTCTGCAAACCATCGGCATTCTCGGCATGCTGCTGTTCCCCGTTGGTATGATTGTGATAAAGTAGCTGCAGGATACCGGCCGCATCCGCATCTGGAAATAACGCAAACCGCCCGCAGGCAAAATACTGCGGGCGGTTTGCGTTTGTTCAACATCTTTAGAATTGGTTTAACGCCGACATCCAGTCTTCATCACGGATAAACTATCCAACCCAATTGAATAGAAACAAGTGTAAGAATGAAGCATAGTACAGGAAGGGCAAGTAGAACAAATACTATCATCTTATATGGAGGTTTCATTTTCTTAAAACAAAGCCATGAGAAAACGAATGTTAAAACTATATACGTGAGAATGGCAATGATACTATGCGGATAAAACTTAAATAACAATACAGGAAATATCCACGCTAAACAAATTAGCGCACTTATGTATGCAATGCACCAAATCAGATTACTTTTCTTAATATTACGGAACATAGCGATGCCTCCTTTTATTTCCCAATTAAATGATGCCTTTACTCATGTCCAAATCAACGTCATTTAAAAAATCAAAGTCTTCACAATATTTGAGAATTTTTCAACACTTACAGAGGTTGCGTTTTTGTGAATATAAGCGTATTATAAAAGCAAATACGGAAAATTGCAAGGAGGCGCCACATGAATTACCGAGAAAACGCGATGGCAATATTGCACTATCAGCCGTACGATAAACTGCCGGTCGTTTCGTTTGGATATTGGAATGAGACACTCACAAAATGGGCAAATGAAGGACATATCACGCCGGAGGAAGCCGAAGGCTACCAGCGGTATGGGGACAATTCGGACGCGGATCAACAAATCATGAAACGGCTGGGCTTTGATTTCAACTGGAACGCCTGTATCGGCGGCGAAGTCATGCTGATGCCGCCCTTTGAAACCGAAATACTGGAAACCTTCCCGGACGGCAGCCGTATCCTTCGGGATTCCCAAGGGCTGATCTGCAAGGATAAACCGGGCACGGTTTCCATCCCCGCGGAAATCGGCACCTCGCTCACCGACCGACAGGCGTGGGAAACTCTGTATCTGCCCAAGTTGCAATGGAACGATGCGCGCGTTGACCGCGCTTATCTGCAATCGCTGCCCAAAGCGGCCGAGCGGGAAACGCCTCTCGGCTTGTGGGCTGGTTCACTCATGGGCGATATGCGCAACATCCTGGGCGTAGAGCATTTGAGCTATCTGTACGCAGACGATGAGGAGCTGTACAAGGAAATTGTGGATACCCTGTGCGGGCTGTGTTATCAGGCTACCAAGGCTATTCTGGAAACCGGCGCGGAATTTGATTATGCGCATTTCTGGGAAGATATCTGCTTCAAAAACGGCCCGTTGGTCTCCCCCGCCGTTTTTGAAGAATTCGTCGGCCCGTGGTACGGCAAAATCACGGCATTGCTGCGTGAATACGGCATCGACATCGTGTCGGTGGACTGCGACGGCTGCATCGACGCGCTGATCCCCACATGGGTGAACCACGGCGTCAACACGATGTTCCCGATTGAAGTCGGCACGTGGAATGCGTCGATCGCCCCTTGGCGGGAAACCTACGGCCGGGAACTGCGCGGCGTGGGCGGCATGAACAAAACCGTGTTCGCACGGGATAAGGCCGCCGTCGACGCCGAGATTGAACGGCTCAAGCCGCTGATCGCACTGGGCGGTTATCTGCCCTGCCCTGACCATCGCATCGCTCCCGATGCGGAGTTTGCGCTGGTACAATATTACTGCGACAAAATGCAGCAGCTGCGCATCTAAAGATGATATAAAACGAGCCTCGAAAACGCTGTTTTCGAGGCTCGTTTTTTCAGGAATTTTCGTCGCTGATGGGGCGGCGGAAAATCAGCCGCAGCAGAGAGCCCCCGTGAAACGGGATCAGCGGCGCGAGATAGCTGCGTCCGGATACGGTACGGGTGGTCGCCAACAAAATCAGCATCAGCAAAACGCCGGCACCGAAGCCCCAAAGGTTGAACAGCGCCGTCAGGATCAAAAACAGCATCCGAAACAGCTTGAACGCATACCCCAGTTCAAAGCTCGGCTGCGTAAAATTCGCGACCGATACAAACGCCATATACAGCAGCACCTCGGGCACAAACAAACCGGCTTTGACAGCAAACTCACCCAGTATCAGCGTCCCCACCAATCCAAACGCATTGTTGAGTACGTTCGGCGTATTGAGCGACGCCAGCTTCACGCCGTCCACGATCAGTTCGATCACCAACAGTTGGGCGATAACGGGTACGGCGTTCGGCTCCGCGATACTGATAAACGGCAGCCAGTCCGGCACCCAATCCGGATTTTCCAACAGTAAATACCAGATCGGCGTCAGGAACAGCGAACAGAGAAACACCAGTGTCCGTATCAGCCGTAAATACGTGCCGACCAGAGGCGGGAAATAAAAGTCATTCGTATCCTGTACGAAGTCAAAAATCGAGGTTGGCAGGAGCATGACCGCCGGCGTGTTATCCACGATAATCGCAATCCGTCCCTCCAGCACATTGGCAGCCGCGCAGTCCGGACGCTCGGTATACCGCACTTTCGGGAACGGATTATACCACTGCTGTTTGGGCAGCAGGCACTCGACAAGCGATTCCTGCGCCATACCAAGCGCGTGAATCGTAATGGATTGCAGTTTCTTTTTCAGATCCTCCAGCTGCTTTTGATTCACGATCCCCTGCATATAGCACACGACCACGTCGGTTTTGGACTTGGTGCCGATCTGTAAGATTTCCATCGTCAGCCGCGGGTCACGTATATGCCGGCGAATCAGCGCGGTGTTAAACACCAACGTTTCCACAAAGCCGACATGCGCGCCGCGCAACACACGGTCATCCTCCGGCTCGCTGACATCGCGGGCCGGATAGGTTCGCGCGTCGATCAGAATCGCCTGCGGCAGTCCTTCCACCAGCAGCGCCAACGAGCCGGACAACACCTGTGTCGTCAGCTGCTCCACATCGTCCTGCGCATCCACCTCGACATAAGGAATAAACGTATCGGCAAAGGCTTTTGTTTCCGCAATTCCTTCCAACGCCTCCGCTTTTAAGCCCATGAAGAATTGCAGGATCTTTTCCATCAAATCGTCTTTGACAAAGCCGTCTATCAGGTACAGGGACGCCGGCCGGCCGGCCACACGCACCGGGCGGCAGATCACATCGAAGCTGGCGGATACCCGCAAAGCCTCGTTCATCTGCGCAACCGCCTGCGCATAGTCGCCGGACAATTTTTTCTTTGGTTTTTCCGACATTTTCATTATAGCGCCCGGTAGAGAAATACAAACTTCTCCGCTTATACTATTTCTTCCTTTTTCAGCGGGAGAATCGTATAAAAAAGTAACCGGGTTAGAGTCGTACTCTAAAGGACAGTCTTATGTAGGATACGGTGTAACCCGTGAGGGTTGCACCGTTTTCCTTTGTTTCAAGCGGATTTTAGCGGTTTTTCTCGTATTTCTTCCATTGCCGCAATCAGTTCCTTTTCTGTTGGAATATTGATGATTCCCACCGCTGTAAAAGAAATATCAATTGGAACGTGCTTTGTCCCGCTTTCATCTTTTTCGCTATTGTGAACATCAATCCGCTTAATCAAAGTGTTTACAATCGTGGGGGTTAATTCTTTTAAGTCAGTACACTCACGGATTGCTTCGAGGAAAACCTTCAAATCAATCTTTTCCTGTTCGGCTTTTCTGACTGCCTGCTCGTCGTGTTCAACTGCGGCGAGCAGTTCTTTTTGCTCTTTTTCATAATTAGCAGACATACGGTAGAAGCGTTCATCCGAAATCTTACCAAGCACATTATCTTCATAAATGCGTTCAATAAGCATATCAAGTTCTTTAATGCGCCGCTTGGATTTCTCAATGTTTTGCTTCATATTACGGATTGCCGTTTCTCTGCCGAGTGTATTTTGCTTTGCAAACAAGTAAAGAAATACCGGCTCAAACTCCTGCACATATTTTGCTACCTTTCGTATGGTATCAAGAACTAATTCCTTGAGAACGGAATCACGGATGAAGTGAATGGTGCAGGCACCTCTGTTTTCCTTGTACTGAGAACAACGATAAAACTCTTTGCCGTCATCAATACTTTTAGAAGCACAGTAGTACAGTTTGGAACCGCAATCGGCACAGTATAAAAGTCCTGCAAACATACTTGATTTTCCCGTTGCTGAATTGCGGCGGCGATGCTTTCGGAGTTCCTGTACTCTCTCAAAGGTATCTTCATCAATAACTGCTTCTTGGGTGTTGGGTATGATTTGCCATTCTTCTTCGGGAAGATGAATGGTTTTCTTTACTTTGAAGCTGACAAAGGTGCTTTTGAAATTAACGGTGCAGCCCGTGTACTGTCTGTTTTCAAGAATGTGCCGAACCGTTACTTGATCCCAACGATACGGATTATCAGGTCGCTTGTTTGTTGCCTTTCTGCCGATACGATAATAATACTCGGTCGGGCAGACGATTTCCTCATTCTCTAAGCGCCGTGCAATTTTCATCGGACCAAGTCCCGCAAGACACAACTCAAAGATATATCGAACAACCTTTGCGGCAGGCTCGTCAATAATCCATTGTTTTGGATTATCGGGAGATTTCATATACCCGAAAGGAACTGCGGAGGATACACGCTCTCCGTTATCTGCTTTTGACTTCCAAACTGCCTTTATCTTTTTACTTGTTTGCTCAGCATACCACTCGTTGAAAATATTGTAGAACGGCATCATTTCAAGTCCCGTACCCGTATTGGTATTTACATTCTCTTGAATAGCAATAAAGGTTATTCCAAGTGAAGGGTACACCACCTGAGTCAGCCTGCCCATTTCTATGGTTTCTCTACCAAAACGGGAAAGGTCTTTTACGATAATAGTGCCGACTTCACCGTTCTCCGCCATTCTCTGCATTCGTTGAAAGTCGGGGCGGTCAAAGGTCGTACCGGAGATGCCGTCATCCACAAAGAATTCAGGGTGAAGGTATCCGTGCTCTTTGGCATATTGAGAGAGGATCGCCTTTTGATTGGATATACTGTTGCTCTCGCCGTCACGCCCGTCATCTTGGGAAAGACGGCAGTAAAGAGCAGTAATTTTTACATTATTCTCGGCTTGCTTTTTTGCCATAATAAACTCCTTTCTGTGTAAGCCGAGCATTGCATATTAGGCGAAGCTATTATACAATGCCCGCTACACTTGATACAATTCTGTGGGTTACAGTTTCGTGGACAAAATTAAATCCTTGAACTGCTGCAATACGGTTTCTTTGCCCTCTATATCGAAATGGGCGGTCACGTCATAAACCGTGCCGCCGATCTTCTTGGATAAGCAAATTTTTTGCGGAATTGGGATAACCGGTAGGGGCGTTTTTCGTATCGATTGAGTAACAGGAATAACATATTCCTGCAAATCAATAGGGCGAGTATCATCAACTCGCCCCATCCCTTTAATCGCAAGAACATTATTAAAATTGATTTTTTGTAACATATATTTCACCTTACCTTTCATCACGGTTGCGCTGACGGATTAAAAATTTGCGGTAATGCTCGCAAGCCTTCAAAACAAAATCCTCAGCCTGCTTTGCATTGGCGTTAGGGACATATTGGCGGATGCGTTCCATCGGGACTTTGAACATTTCCCGCTGATTGGCTTTTTCTTCACTCATAGCAGCGGCGATAACTTCGGGAGTCAAACCGACCTCTTGGCTCATCTTCTTAAAGCGGCAAGCCTGAGAGAGTGACGGGGTGCAATCGTTCAGTTCCATCTGCTCCAAAAGGTCATACTGTTCCTGCTCATTGAGATAGGAAAGCTCGACGGCGGGAGTAAAGGAAACACGCCCATCATCCACATATTGCAGAATTTCGGGGATAAGGTTGGTAAGACGGATATAGCGTTTAATGGTGTCTTTACTTGTGCCTGCATCCTCTGCAATTTGCTCCGTTGCCAACCTCGGTGCAACTTGCACCGAGGTTAAATCTGTGCGGTAGCCCTTGTGAGCCAATGCTTCTGCTTTTAACTTGTAAGCAAAGGCTTTTTCAGAGGGTAAAATATGCTCCCTGTGCAGGTTGCTGTCCACCAGCACGATGGCCGCCGCATCACGGTCAAGGGAAACAATTAAGGCAGGGATTTCGGTGATCCCTGCCTTTTGGCACGCCATAACCCGTCTGTGACCGGATATGATCTCATATTCCTCGGTGGTGTTTTCAATCGGTCGGACTATGATGGGAGAAACAACGCCGTGTACCTTAATGCTTTCGGCAAGGGCATCCATTTCCTCGTTGTCCTGCACCTTGTAAGGGTGATTTTCAAAAGGGTGTAATTTCTCGATAGAGATATTTTTCTTAGTATTTTTCATCGTTCATAACCTCGTTCTTTCTTTTTAATCAAATTATTTCGTTTCATTTCGATATTGCGCTCCTGCTCAAGAAGCTCGTGAATTTTTGGAATATGCTCCTCAATGTGCAGGGCGACGTTTAGTACTTTTCGCAAAGGAGTGATCTGTTTGGTGATTTCCTTTGCCTGCTCCTTCAGGGCGGCACTTTCCTCCGGTGCTTTCACACGGCGCAGTTTTAGCCGCAAAGCATACCGCTCCTGCTCCAATTCCGAGATACGGGCAGATAAATCTTCCTGAAATGACAAAAGCTCCTTTGGCGACTCAATGTGGTTGTAGCAAAGGAGCTTGTACTCTTCAATATATTTATCTAACTTCTGTACCTCTGCCCGCAGCTGCGGAGAGAGTGGTCGGTTGTCTGCTTCCTGAATATTACTGCCGGTGCAGAGCTTTAAGATTTCAATGAATAACTCAAACAATAACTGTATCGTATCTTTCCGCTGCGCCTGCCGCAGTTGGTACTCAAAATGAAGCAGCGGCGCTCGTTTCCATTTTGGTGATACAAACACATACAGTTCCGGGAGCCGCTGGTTGTCAGAAAGCCGTTCCCGCATTTCTTCATAGGAGTATTTCTCGCCAAGACTTGTGATGCGAACCGCCCGTTTCCATCCGTCCGCAATCACAGAAGGATGTTCATAACGGAAGTCACGCTCAAAACGGTATCCCAAGCATTTAAGGTAATATTCCAATTCACGGAAGGTACAGCATTTGGAAAGCGCTTCATCCACATCCCGCCGCAGCATATCACGGTGGGTGAGCTTGCCGGAGTTCCGTATCCAATATTCCTTTTTGTTGCTGTAAAACTTATGGCTCTTAATCACCGATTTGTTCCTTGCGGCGCAGATGGCATCGGAGATTTTGCGAAGCTCTAACCGATCTCCGATGCCGTTACGAAACTTCCTGCCGTCCACAAAGGAAACACTATTGATAACAAAATGGTTGTGAATGTTATCGGTATTCAGATGGGTAGTGACTACCACCTGATACCTTGCGCCCCACATCTGCCGTGCGGTTTCCAAACCAATTTGATGTGCTTCAGCCGGTGTAACTTCGCCTGCGGCAAAGCTCTGATACCCGTGATAAGCGATATTCTTGCCTCGTTCACCGAAACGGCGCTTAACGGCAATCATTTCGTTATAGGCGTTATGCTTAGAGCAGTTGATACCCGATACAAACATTGTTTGGTCGGTTTTATCATCATTCTCCACATAGCGGATGGCTGCATACAGATCTTCGTCAAGGTATTCCTTTGCGGTGGTCTTGTCGGGATTGTTGGCGTAGTCGATAACTTCCTTTAACCGTCCTTTGACGGGCCAGAAACCTGTGGTTGCCATTTGCGCATATTCTCCTTTCTTGGCGTAATAAGTTCTGCCGATATATCTTTCAGCAAGGTCAGTGCCGCCGCATTCACTTCCGCAGAGAAGGGGTGCTCGATAAGAGCATCCAACCTTTCGCAAAAATGGAAAAGAGCATCGGGCGGAACCGGCTTCGGCTCATATCCCAATGCTCTTTGGCGGAGATATTCGGTTGTGGAAAGTCCGCACCGTTTGGCAAGGTCGCTGATGCGTTCCTTTTCTTTTTGGGTAACACGGGCGACGATCCGTATATCTTGTTTTTTCATAACATCATCCTCGTATAATAAAGTAGTAGTTATTAGAGTCCCTCTCCAAGGACTGTATGCTATACTGTAATGGATGCTGTGGATCGGTTATCCCTCCTACCGCAAGACGGTTTCAGAAAGGCTCCGACCACAGACCTTTACGAGTTTGTTAATTAGTTAGATACCGCCCGACGGTTTATTTAGAACGAGGTTACAAGACGTAAAGTGCCCTGTGGGTTCATACAGTGTCAAATATTCTTAACGGGGGTATCATTATGATTTATGTTGGAATTGATGTTGCAAAGGACAAGCACGATTGCTTTATTGTCAATTCCGAAGGTGAAGTTTTGTATGATGTATTCACGATACAAAACAACATAACCGGGTTTGAAGATTTACTGTTCAAAATCAAAACCGCTGAACAAAATCCGGATAAAGTGAGAGTAGGGCTCGAAGCCACGGGACACTACAGTTGCAATATTCTCGGATTCTTGAAAAACGTGGGTATGCAAACCATCGTAATCAATCCGCTGTACACCAGTCTGAGCCGGAAGAGCATGACACTGCGCAAAACCAAAACAGATAAAGTCGATGCTCGTACGATTGCAAATATGATAATGTCTGACGTGAGCTTAAAGCCCTACACAGACAAATTATATCACAATGAAGACCTAAAGTCACTAACAAGATACAGATTTGATAAAGTTTCTCAAAGAGCCAAGCTTAAACAATCAATATCAAGACTTGTTAACATACTTTTCCCGGAGCTTGAAAAACTTGTTTCAACGCTTCACGGTAAAGCGGTTTATGCACTTTTGTCGGAATTTCCAAGCGCACAGCATATTGCATCAGCAAACTTAAAACACCTTACACATCTATTGGACAAGGCCTCTAAAGGTCGTTTTAAAAGAGCATCCGCAGACAAAATCAGAGAAACTGCAAGACATTCTATCGGTTCATATCTTCCTGCAAAATCTCTTGAATTAAAACATACAATCAAACTAATACATGAATTAGATGATGAAATAGCAGAAATTGAAGTTGAAATCAAAAAGATTATGGATGCTATTGATTCGCCGATTTTGTCAATACCCGGAATAGGACTAAATCTCGGAGCAATTATCATTGCTGAAATCGGTGATTTTTCCCGATTTGACAGCCCTGACAAAATACTTGCATTTGCAGGTTGCTCACCATCTACATATCAATCCGGTCAAATTTATTCATCTCATGCAAAGATGGAAAAGAGGGGCTCAAGATATTTAAGATGGGCTTTGCTTAATGCAGCAGCTTATGTCTGTAATTGGGAACCGACATTCAGGGCATATCTTTCAAAAAAGAGAGCAGAGGGAAAGCACTACTATGTTGCTCTCTCACATGCTGCTAAAAAACTTGTAAGGCTTCTTTATCATCTTGAAACAACAGGAGAAACATATCAGGCTGAAAAATTGTCATCCTGAGCCTGAGCTAAAAACTTAATACCAAGCAGTCGGCGTAGCGTACCCTTTACAAACCGAAGAAATTAAATGCTAAAATTTTTCGGGAAGGTGGTTACGTCTTTTGGTTGTGTCATCCATCGCCTTCGCCCGTTTTGAGTTGCATTTAATTTCTGTTTGTCAAGGGCGACGGATTTTTTTATTTTTTCTATTTAGAGGCTTGACTTTTAATAGTTAGTCTTTCATAATGGGGTATTAGGGGTTATCCCCTAAAGAGTCCGCCATAACCTTTATGGCGGCAAGCGACATTTGGCACACAAATGTCCTGCTTGTTACGGTGTAAGACACACGCCCTTTGGCGTATGCCTTCCATTCTCCGTGACTTGCACCGTGAGGGAGTGACCTCATATCGTTCATATTAGTGCAAATCATTCTAAAGTTCCATTTATCTGCGTTGTTGGCCTCGCTTTTATTGTGAGTGCCGTCAGCATCGCAAAATAGTGGAACCATTGGGGTTAGTAGGGGCAATTCTTTCGGAAATTGCCATCACAGTACCGTCAAAAGCCGGAATAAGTGTTACCTTAGAAGCTGTCAAGGAAATCGAGTATCGCTTCTTCGTTTTCGGCATTGTTTTCTTTTTCGGCGGGTGTTTGTGCAGTGGGTGTCTGCACAAACTGTAACAGACCGCCAAGAGGATTACTTTTTGCAACTTCCTCTCTGATGGTAGAAATTACCCGTTCAAGGAAAGCATCTTCGGCTGCCGTCCTTTCGAATAATTCCATAAAACCACAGATAGCAGAAATGACCGCCTTGCTGTACGATTTTTCTGCGCCTTGCAGATAGTCATACGCCCTGCGGTCATTTTCTTTATCTAAATTAAAACGGATTTTTACGTTCTTAACGCTCATACCGCACCACCATTTCTGTTGAGGGTGACGAGCGCCATATATTCATATCCCTTTGCAGTAGCACAAATATCCTCGTTGATAATAACTCGGCTTACATCATATTCAGCGAAGTTGCGGATAAGACACCCACCACCGCCGACCACATAGAGCTTCATCAGTTTAGGATCGTAGTCGTGTTCACGTAGACGGCGGAAAATTCCGGCGGTGTATTCCTTTGCGGTCTTGATGACCGTTTCAAGATACTGACCGTCAATATCCGCTGTGCCTTTCTTTAAGATCTCAGTGATGATAGTATCATCAAGGGCGGCGTGGTGTACCTTCATCATCTGCTCACGGATAAGCAAAGCACATTGATGAGTACCGTATTTTTCGGTAAACATTCGCTGTGCATCGGGTTTCTTGTTTACGATCCGAAGCAGGTTCATTGTGCCGTTGCCAATATCGCAAAGCATATTCACGCCCTTAAAATCACCCAGCTTTTCTGCAACGGCGGCGAATCCCTGTGGATAGATTTCTACACCCACAATATTAATGCGGTATTCCGTGTTGCGGAAGATGAAAGTTACCTCGCTGTTCTGAAGCAGATATTTCTTGAAATCTGCTTTTTGCTCACTTACCCAAGTTAAGGGAAGTCCTGCGGCGATAAACACGTCGGCATCGGTAATACGCTCCCGTCTGAGTTCTCTTGCAATAGCGGCAAGGGTAAGAACATAATAATCTTCATCAGTGAACTTATCTGCCGTGAATTCCTTATGACCGACTCCGATGGAATAATACTTGCCGTTCCATACAAGCACGTCACTGACAAAGGTGGGTTCGGTATCGCTTTTCATAACACCGGTAGGAAAGCAGCAGTTTGCCGTTTTCATATTCCCATACCCGTGATCGATACCAACAACGTATATTTCATTAAATTTCTTCATTTTACATTTCTCCTTTTTTCAAATTATTGTATTTCTTGATTTGCTCGTACAGTTCCTTATCTGCGGGAAGTACGGCTCTTTTGAAATAGTTGCAGTAGATCCCCGAACAGCTGATGATCTGCACACACTTATGGGGATCGCCGTCATCCAGCAAAATGCAGTTGCCACGATCATAGCAACTGCATAAGCTCTTGACTAACTTATTTACCCGCCTTAAATGTGACGGGTGTATCTTCCATACCATTTAATTTTCCTCCTTTTTCTGTTTTTGGGCATAAAAATAACACCTACCGATTTAACATCAATAGGTGTTATCAAATGATTTTTCTGTTTTCAAAGCCGTAGTTCACACCGGTGAACTTCTCATAAGCCAAACCGATTTTACGAATACGCTTCAGAACGCCGCTGTGGTTCTTGTAGCCGAGTTTTTCTGCAATCTCTTCAAGCGTTTTGCCCTCCATACGCATTTGGAGAATTGCCATATCCTTTTTGCTCAGCGTTACCTTGAATTGTTCAACCAAGATCTCGGAAGTGACATTTACCTCCACATCTTGTGAAGCATCCGATTCATCCCACTCCTGACCGTTGTGGCTTTCCGCATAGTTTTCCTTGAACTCTTCAAAGGAAATCATTGGATGCTTGGTTCGAGTGTGATACCACTTACGGTAAAAATCTGTTTTTTGCCGACTGTTCCGAAAATCAAAATCTTCAAAGCATCTGAATTCTTCTGCCGTTTGTATTGCAACATTCATATTATACTTTTCCATTACCTTTGGTACGATGTACCGCAAGTAAACATCGATTTCCGCTTCGGAAACAAACCCCATATCTTCATCATAACCGTTATACAGTTCTTTGATGGTAGGGATAATTCCCTCAAGCGTTAATTCGTTGATCCAATAATCGGGACTATGAGCAAGTTTCCAAGCAGGATCATAACCGGAATATATCTCCATATACTCGCTGTATCCCATATACGGCCATACCATATATGCAGTTGCATCATAAATTAGTAGCATAAACAGGTCGCTTTCAACAAAATCACACGCCGCACTATCGTGTAATAATTTTTGTGGATTGCGAGGTATAGAATTTAGTTCTTCGCCGCATCGTGATAAAATGCATTTAGGGATAAAGTAGTAAAACGGAATATATTCCGAGTGACGAAACGGTGTGAGCGAGCCGTCTCGTCGTTTTCTTTGTAACGATGGCATTTTCTTCGCCTCCTTTCCAGAGGATAGTGTCCTCTATTTATTATTCGACAAAAACAATAGCTAATTGTTCCTATCTTTAAAGAATAATTATATCATATTTTAGTGTCCAATAAAACTCCCTTTGCTAAAAAACAAAAAAGCCCCGTTAGGAATGCAGAAATCACTGCGCTCCCAACGGGGCAATTGTTATGCTTGAATAATCGGTACATTCGACTTTGCATACGCATTTACCTAAAATTATGATGACATTTTTACAATCATACTTTTCGGGTAAAATATAAGTAAAACTATCCGGAGGTAAATATGATGAAAGGAAGAATTTTAACAGAAACTCAAA
>X371_Linnaeus_Two_toed_Sloth__coassemble_1119_pt1 | contig 15054 bp, 15 predicted proteins | sample X371_Linnaeus_Two_toed_Sloth__metabat2_high_PE_002 | metagenome-assembled genome bin X371_Linnaeus_Two_toed_Sloth | reverse complement strand
GAGCTGGATTTCTTCGGCGGTGAACCGTTGATGAACTTCGACGTTGTCAAAAAAACGGTCGAATATGCGCGTAGTTTGGAGAAAGAGCATGGAAAGGTGTTCCGCTTTACAATGACTACAAACGGTGTTCTGCTGAATGAGGAAATCGGTGATTTTCTTAACAAAGAAATGAACAACGTTGTGTTGTCGTTAGATGGGCGGAAAGAGGTCAATGATGCGATGCGTCCGAACGCCGGCGGAAAAGGCAGCTACGACACCATCGTACCAAAGTATCAGGCGTTTGTGCAAAAGCGCGGAGACAAGGATTATTACGTCCGCGGAACATTTACAAAAGAAAATCTGGATTTTTCGCAGGACGTACTGCATATGGCAGAACTTGGTTTTGATCAGGTGTCTGTTGAGCCGGTGGTAAGCGACCCGCAGTTGCCTTTTTCTATCCGCGAGGAGGATCTGCCGCGTGTTTTCGAGGAATATGACCGTCTGGCCAAAATCCTGCTGGAGCGAAAAAAAGCGGGTACGGGATTCAATTTCTTCCATTTTATGCTGGATCTGGAGCAAGGCCCTTGTGCGATCAAACGGCTGCGCGGCTGTGGCTGCGGCAATGAATATGCGGCGGTCGATCCGGATGGCAATGTGTTCCCCTGCCATCAATTTGTCGGTCAGCCGGAGTGGAAAATGGGCAGCGTGCTGACCGGCGAATACGATCTGGAAAGCAAAGCGCGATTTGCCCGCGCAACGGTGTACAGCAAGGAAAAATGCCGGAATTGTTGGGCGAAGTTTTATTGCTCAGGCGGCTGCAATGCAAACAATCAGCAATATGAGGGCGATATTCTGAAAGCGCATACGCTGTCCTGCGAACTGGAGAAAAAACGGTTGGAATGCGCTCTTATGATCAAAGCGGCTCTGGCGGATCAGTGATCGTTAAATTCATATTTTGTTCTTGCCTCGCATAGTATTTTGTGATACGATACTAACAGCGGTGGAGGAATCAAGCTATGAATCGGACAAACCGTGAACAGGCTGTACAGTCGGCTCTTCATTTTTTGACGGCAAACAGTCGTCTTTTGGTATTCCTGCTCCTATTTTTGAGTGGTACTTTTCTGGGCAGCATGATTTTTGCGGCTTCGCATGAAGCACTTATAAAGGATCTAAGCGTGATTTTAGAGGTGCAGGCGATAACCGGCGGTTTCAAAGGTGGGGTAGGGGCACTGTTTTCTTCCTGCTTGTCCACAATTTTGTTGTTGGCCGTGCTGTTTTTATCCGGCTTATCTGCATGCGGCGCGCCTGTAACGGCTATTGTCCCGTTCTTTTTCGGGCTGGGTCTGGGACTGACAGAAGCGTATTATTATGGCATTGGCGGCGCCGGAATCGCGTTTGTCGCTTTGCTGGTCATCCCGCACGCTTTAATGGCGGCCATTGCGCTGTTAATGGGCTGTGCGGAAACTCTGCGCATGTCGTTGCTGCTGAGCAACCAACTGCTTCCGACCAGCGCCCATTGCGGGAATCTTTGGCCGGATTTTAAACTCTATTGTGCGCGTTTCTTAATTTTCATTGGGATCGCGTTTGGCGCGAGTGTTTTGGATGTTTGTTTGCGCGTGGTATTTCAGAAATTGTTTATTGCAGCATAAAAAGATGTGAAAACAAAAGGAGCTTGAAGCAAATGGCGGGATTCCTCGGGTTGTTTGATTACAACAAGCCTGGACCGGGCGTAGACAAACACGGTCCGAAAAAGAAAAGCTTTGTGGTCTTTTTCGAGATTTATTTCCGTAAATTTTGGAAATTGATCATTGCCAATCTTTTGTATGTTCTCGTATCCATCCCAGTGGTAACAAAAGGCTTGGCTGAAGCCGGTTTGACCTATATAACGCGAAATTTTGCCCGCGAAAAACACGCTTTTATTTCCAGTGATTTTTTTGACACTATCAAAAAAAATTGGAAACAGGCTTTACCGATCGGCATTATCAATCTGATTGCGACGGTCATTTTGGTATTTGACTTGTATTTCTTCTTTGTTAATACACAGGGATTTATGAGTTATATCATGCTGGCGATCATATTTACTATCTACATCGTGTTTACGTTTATGAAATATTACATGAGCATGATGATGATTACTTTCAAGTTGTCTATTAAGCAGTTGTATAAAAACAGCTTGATTTTCGCATTCGCCGGGCTGAAGCAAAATTTGTTCATTTCCCTGATCCTGATATTGTGTTATGCGATCGGCTTTGGAATTGTGTATTTGCTGAATTACATCGGTATAGTTGTACTGCTGATGTTGTATATATTTGTTTTTCCGGCGTTTCGTTCTTTGCTGATTCAATACACCATATTCCCGCTAATCAAAAAGCATATGATTGATCCGTATTATAAGGAGCATCCGGATGAGGATAAGGAAGCCAAACGTGCTCTGAATATTGAAGAGGAAGATCCGGAAGATGATGAACTGGCGGTGTTTCAAGACACCGGCCGTACGGATAAGGAAGAGGATGAAGGGGAGACCGAGTCTAAAAAGCCGGCGCGTAATTTGCCCAAGCAGTATAATGAGCAAGAACTGCGGAAGCACAAGATATACAAACGTACACGTACCGATGATGATGACGATGACGGTACGATATAATTCAAACTGAATGAAATTTGTAAGAAAAAGCAGTGCTTAATATATAAGCGCTGCTTTTTCTCATTTGCTTGACTTGGGTTTGACTGTGGACAAAGGATTATTTTCCACCGCTTTTTTAACTTGTTCATTGGAAAGATGCGTGTAAATTTCAGTTGTACCCAAATTTTCATGTCCCAGAACATCTTTGAGTACACGTATATCCACATGACCATGCTGATACATCAATGTGGCCGCCGTGTGACGCAATTTATGTGTGGAATATCCATTAGCGCCTTCAACGTCCTTCAAATAACCTTTAATGATATAATGCACACCTTGAAGAGAAATACGCGTTTTCAGGCGGCTTAAGAACAGCGCTTTTTTGTCTTTAACACCGTCTACCGGGCGAACCTGCAAATACTGTTGAATAGCCGTCTGGCAGGCCGTATTTAGATATAAAATGCGTTCCTTGTTGCCTTTTCCGCGGACGCGCAAAGTCCAATCCGGCCGAACATCCTCCAAGTTAAGACCCGCTAACTCAGCACGTCGAAGCCCACAATTGAGTAATAGCGTGATCATGCAATAATCCCGTTTGGCAAATTCGCCTGTATTTTTTTCGGCAATATTCAGCAATTCCAAACTCTGTTCCAATGTTAAATATTTTGGCAGTGTTTTTTTCGCTCTGGGTGTATCCAGATTTTGCACAGGATTATGCTCCAACTGATGTGTACGCTCACATAAATAGCGAAAAAACATACGCAGCGAAGAAATTTTGCGTGCTAAAGTTTTGTTAGAGTTTCCGCGTTCATTTTTTGCATAATTTATGTATTCGTAGACGTCGTTAAGAGTAATCGTGCGAACGAATTCCAAATCAATATCCTGAACAGAAATTTCGGAATCCGGTACAGATGGCAAAACCAAACCACGCAATCGTTTCATATAACGAAAGAAAGTACGCAAATCCGTAAAATATTCATCTACAGTTTTGGAAGATCGACCTTTTACCGTTTCGATATAACCTAAATAATCCCGTAATAAAGACGGGCACTCTTGTAAATATTCCTTACGCATATGAATCAATCCACCCCTGTTTTTTAAATCCATTCCCTGAACTATACAAAATATTCATTTTGTATAGTTATCACTATTGGAAAACTAGTCTCTTCCCGGATTCAGTTTTTGACATAACCATGGCAAGCTATATTCAAAATTGATACCCATGCGTGATTGAAACGGAATTTGAGAGGAAATTGTTCTGGAAATAGCATCCGATGTGAACTGAACAGCCAGCTGTACCGATTCGATCAGTGTGCAGCCTCGTAAATAGCCGGCAACCAAAACAGCTGCAAATATATCGCCGGTTCCATGATAAAATCCCGGAATTCGTTTAGTTAGGCAAAATTCCAATTGCTTCGTTTCATCGTCGTAACAGGCTGCACCCATACGATCATCCTGTGTATAAACGCCGGTTAAAACAATATTTTTAGCGCCCAATTGGCATAAACCGCTTATCAAACGTCGAATATATGTTTCGGTATATGGACCTTCATGAAATGGAACATCCAGCAAAAACGCCGCCTCGGTGATATTGGGGGTCAGGATATGCGCCTGCGAACACAATTTGCGCATAGCTTGGATCATTTTGCTCTTATCATGGGAGAAAAATGAATACATTTTCCCGTGATCTGCCATAACGGGATCCACTATACGTACGGTGCTTTCATTTGACAATAATTGGAAAATTTCGGAAACATAGGTGGTCTGCTGAGCAGAACCTAAAAAACCGCTGTAAAGCGCGTCAAAGGATATATCCTCTTTTTTCCAATGGCGAGCAATGGGAAGAATATCCTCGGACAAATCCCGATAGGTATTGCCCGTAAAGCCGCCGGGATGCGTGGAAAGAACAGCGGTCGGAAGAAGGGAGCATTCTATGCCGGCAGCTGATAAAATAGGTGAAATTACGGAAAGGGAACACTTCCCTACACCGGAAATATCGTGTATAGCCGCTACCCGTTTCAATATAGCGGATGGTTGATCCATAAGTCGGTCTCCTTTATTGCCAAGATCCTTGCTCTTTCCCTATTTTATCACATCATATGCAGAAAACAAAGGTAAAATGTGTTGCAATTTTAAAAAATGCTTAAAAAGGCGGAAATAATCGGAAATATAAGAATTTGTTAATAATTTAGCACTGTATTATTTTCATTTTCTGCTTTATAATAAGTATATTCCATCTTTCGTATATTTTTTGAAATCGTGTATTTTGGAAGGGCGACTTTGCATATGAACAAGCAATCTTCTGAAAACCAATCCTATATTCGCCGGCGGCGTATTCTGACGATCATTTCGTGCGTGATAGTATTAGCGCTATTCGGTTGGTTGACCTATTTTTTAGTCAATAATGTTTTGCAATTTGTAAGTACGCCGGAAGAATTTAAGGCGTTTATTGATTCATATGGTTGGTGGGGACGTTTTGTTTTTCTGGGAATTCAGTTTTTACAAGTGGTCATAGCACTGATTCCGGGTGAATTGATTGAAGTGGGCGCGGGATATGCATTCGGCGCCGTAGAAGGCACCCTTTTATGTATGGTTGGGGTTGCACTGGCATCCAGCGCTATTTTTGTTGTGACACAGCGCTTAGGCGTCCGTTTGGTTGAAGTCTTTATCAGCCGGGAAAAAATCGACGAGCTGCGTTTCATAAACAGCGAAAAAAAGCTGAAACGCACAATTTTTTTGCTGTTCTTCATTCCGGGAACACCAAAAGATTTATTGACCTATTTTGCCGGCCTTACGCGTATTCGGCTGCACGAATTTTTAATTATTTCTTCTATCGCTCGTATTCCCTCTCTTGTCTCTTCCACAATCGGCGGACATGTTATCAGCCAAAAGAACTATTTGGCGGCGCTTATACTATTCCTGATCACCGGTGCGGTCAGTCTGCTTGGCATGAAGCTGTATACAGAAATTGTCAAGCGCAAACAGCGTACACAGTCTAATGTCTCCTTGGATGCCGGTTGCTGTGAAAAAACAAAATGAGGAGGACATTTTGCTATGATCCGGAAAGCGCAAAAAAGCGACGAACAACAGATCTTGACCATGATGGAGGAATTCTATTCCTCCCCTGCCGTCCTTCATACAGTACCCAAATCCTATTTTCAAAAAACATTTCAGGAAATATGCAACGGCAGCCCTTATTGCGATTTGTATGTGCTGGAAACGGCAGAAGGTACAGCCGGCTACGCGCTGCTGGCTAAAACCTATTCCAATGAAGCAGGCGGACTGGTTGTGTGGATCGAGGAGATTTATGTGAGAGAGCCATTTAGAGGATGCGGACTGGGAAAAGAGTTTTTTTCCGCGTTGGAACGTGATTACGAGCAATCTATCGCCCGTTTCCGCCTGGAAGTAGAAGACGATAACGTGGGAGCTATCCGCTTGTATAAACGATTAGGTTTTGAGCCTCTTCCCTACCGACAAATGATACGTGAATTGGGTAATTTGTAGAATGTATAGTCGTCAAAAACCTGCGCACACTATTGTACGGACGTTCTTTACGATCGTCTGTATATAAAATAAAGCGGAGGTGTGATGATGACCACTTTAAAATGCAATGTTATTCACTGTGCCAGTAACCGTGACAATCGCTGCTGCCGCCCGGAGATTAAGGTTGACGGCAAACAGGCTCACGAGGCGCAGGCAACCTGTTGTGCTTCTTTTACTCCTATTGCTACCGGCGCAACCAATACTGTCGATTACAGCGAACCGAATCCGTCCATGAACGTATTGTGTGATGCACAAAACTGTGTGTACAACGAATCCGGTAAATGTCATGCGGACAGTATCAATGTAACCGGCATGAGCGCAAAAGAACAGCGTCAAACAGAGTGCGGAACTTTTCGCTGTAGGTAATCAGCCTGCTCCAAACATGGTAAACGTATAAAGATAAAGAAATGAGGAAAGCCAAAACGCTTTCCTCATTTCTTTATAATTCAGGCACTAATTTTTTGTAGAAAGGCAGCAAACCGATTTTATCCGGCGTATGCTCGGGGAGCTGCCAAAAATCATAGCCGGGGTAATCATTGCCCTCAATGATAGCTGGCCCGTTTTCCATGATACACACGTCCCAGCCCACATAGCGGATCTCTTTTACCTCCAGCGCGGCTCGGCAGCACAGATCAATCGCTTCCTTCACGAACGGCAGCTGGTAGCCCTCCAACTTGATGCCGGTATACGGGTGAACGTCGTAATTGATCAGCTTGGAAGTGTGTGCGCAACCGGCAATTTTGCCCGTCTGAATATCGATGGGACAACACAGGCCGCTGTTTTCCATGTTGTCTACAAACTTACCCTCGTTTCCCATCTTGGATACCGCATAAACGCAATGAGCCACACCGTCGCACACAATCGTAACAATACGATACGAATTGATTGCCAACGGATACAGCCGGTTCAAATCCGGGTGCTGTACAATCAGTTGTTCCAACACGCCGAAATTCTTGCTTTGAATATACGCGTACATCTCTTCCAACGAGGCATACTCGGCTTTTGTCAGCTTTTCAATGCCTTTGCCGCTTTCCCCGATATTCGGCTTTGCGAAAACGACATCTTTGTCTTGCATAAATGCCGCAAAGCGCGCAAAGTCCGTTTCGCCAAGGTCGATAAACTCGCGATTCAGATATTTTTGGAACCGCTTATTAAACACATTTTTCTCATCAAAAATATAGGACGAGGCTTCATCGTTCAGTATGGTAATCAACCTTTTGTTAATGACGCGTGTAACATAGGTTTTGCGTTGGGCGGCATTCATGTCATAAAAGCCAAAAATCAGATAATCGTGGTAGCCGGCTCCATAACGCAAAGCACAATACAGCATATCAAAAAACAGAAAAACACGATTTTTTCCGCTTTTTTCATGTGCTCGTCCAATAACGGAAAAGAACTTTTTAAAACTGGCTCCGCTTAGAATACGAAGGATATATTTCAACTGATTCATAGAAAAATTCAGCCTTTCTACGTTGGATTTTGGATTACAGAAGGGCTGCTACGGACTCCTTTAAGATGCGCAAGCCCTCCAGCAGCAATTCATCCTCAATCACCAACGGCGGCATCAGCTTCAAAACCGCATTTTTACGCCCGACACGTTCGACGATCAACCCGCGGCGGAAGCATTCGACCATCACGCGACGAGAGAAATCCACGTCCTCGAATTTAGAGAAATCCAGTCCCCAAATCAGTCCGATTCCCCGCATCTCCAAGCGTGTATCCAGCGAAAGCACCTGTTCCTCCAAGAACTTCCGCACGATCTCCCCTTTTCGTACGACCTGCTTTTCTACGGATTCATTCAGCAGAATTTCCAGACCGGCTTTGGCAGCCACAAAAGACAGCTGGTTGCCGCGGAAGGTGCCATTGTGCTCGCCGGGCTCCCAAATATCCAGCTCCGGCTTGAGCAGCGTCAGTGCAAACGGCAAACCGTAACCGCCGATGGATTTCGACATGACCACGATATCCGGTACGATGCCGGCACGTTCAAAGGAGAAAAAGGTGCCGGTACGTGCGCAGCCCACTTGAACGTCATCCACAATCAGCAGCATATCGTATTTATCGCAGATTTTGCGGATTCGGCGCAGCCATTCCACGTCAAACACATAGATGCCGCCCTCCGCCTGCACCGTCTCAATGACAACCGCAGCCGGATGCTCCACGCCGGAGTGATCATCCTGCAGAATACGCTCCAGATAAGCCGCCGTATCAAGCTCCGGGAACATATACGGCGCAGGAATATGCGTAACGTCATGCAGAGGCAGCCCCGCGCCTTGCCGCGAAGATTTATCGCAGGTCAGTGCTAAGGATCCCAGTGTCATACCGTGGAAAGCGCCCATAAGCGCTATGACATTGCTGCGCTTTTTCACTTTACGCGCCAATTTCAGGGCAGCCTCCACCCCATTGGTACCAGTCGGACCGGTAAACTGAATTTTGTAATCCAGGCCGCGCGCTTTCAAGACTTTTTCTTCAAAAAAATCTATGAACTCCCGCTTAGCCGTGGTATACATATCCAGAGAATGCACAATACCGTCTGATTGCAGATAGCGGATCAGTTTTTCTTTGATATAGTCGTTGTTATGACCATAGTTTACCGCACCGGCGCCACAGAAAAAGTCGATATATGTCTTACCGTTTTCGTCCCGCATAGTCGATCCTTTGGCATACTGAAAAACGGTCGGAAAACTCCGGCAATAGGAGCGAACTTCGGATTCATATTGTTCAAATATTTGCGTTTGTGACTGTGTATTCATCTCTACACTTCCTTTTCGCAGACCATTATAGCATAGCAACCTATTGAAATCAAGCATGACATAATGCGTTGGATTGATTTTTCCTTATTCAAGCACTTATGTGCTTTTATTTTGACAATCCCATTCTTTTTTATTCTGTTACAAAGAATTAAGCGATCAATACATTATGTATCAATCGCTTATCCATAATTTTACTCGTTATTTTGTCCCGCAATCTTTATCAAAGCTGGGATTACAGGCGTAGAAATTTTTGCTGTCGAGATGATCGGTCGCATGGCGTAAGCCTTCGCCGAAACGTTGATAATGCACAATTTCGCGCGCACGCAAAAATTTAATGGGTTCGCGTATATCCGGATCATCGATAAGCCGCAGCAGATTGTCATACGTTGTACGCGCTTTTTGTTCTGCGGCCATATCTTCGTGCAGATCCGTAATAACGTCGCCTTTGCTTCCGATATATTCCGCACGCCACGGTAAACCGGATGCGGCAACCGGATATATGCCCGCCGTGTGATCCACAAAATACGTATCAAAACCGGATCTCTTGATTTCTTCCTCGGTCAGATTTCGTGTTAACTGATGAACCATTGCGGCTATCATCTCAAAGTGAGCCAATTCTTCCGTACCGATATCCGTAAGCAGTCCTTTGAGTTCGTCATATGGCATTGTGTAACGTTGGCTCAGATAGCGCATAGACGCACCCAATTCACCGTCCGGGCCTCCATATTGACTGATAATGATTTTGGCAAACTGCGGGTTTGGATTTTTAATTTTAACCGGATATTGCAAAGTCTTGTCATATTGCCACATAATTCAGCTCTCCTTCCCGTATTCCCATGGCCATGGACTGTCGATCCATACCCATCGGTTTCCGCCGCTGACCTGATCGCTGGTCGTGATATACGGCCCATATTGCTTTTCATATTCGGCTATCCATTCTCCGCGTTTTTCCTTATAAAAATCACGTAGTTTGATGGCTTCCGCATCGTCCGGATGTGTATCCAGAAAGATGGTCATTTCCCAAATGGCAAAGTCGTATGCACGGATTCGTTGCTGAAGCTGCATTTTATTATCCATGGTCACGGCCTCCTGCTAAAAAAGGTTTATTCAGTTCAGGGAAAATGGTACCAATATCAAACCCTTGTTCCGGTTCATATACTTTACCAAGCCGCTGCATGGGCACATAGGCCATTCCGACCACCTGCTGTGCGCAACCATTGTCTATGCTGACAGCATTACCGTTGGCGCCGCTGGGCGGTGATTCCGTTAGATCAAATCCAAAATATTCGTTGTTCAAGATCGATTCTCCTTTCCGTACTGCGGGGACATCCCTATATTAGAGTATGACTTGGGAGACTGCTTGGTTCCCAATATTTTATATGAAACAGTATATTCCGGCGACCGTGCGGAAAATGCAAAAAAATAGCCCGTTTGGATATGGGGTTATGCGTAAAAATGTTGGATAATAAGGATGAAATTATTTTGGCAGATGGAAAGGAAGTCTTTTACATGAATGTACGCGTATACAGCAGTAAAGAAGCCATCGGCACTGCCGCCGCAACCCTGTTTGCTGCCCGCGTTATCGCGAAACCCGACAGCGTTTTAGGTCTTGCGACCGGTTCTACACCGATCCCTACTTATCAGAAAATGGCTGAATTGTACAAAAGCGGCGCTGTTGACTTTTCGAAAGTGACAACCTTTAATCTGGATGAATATGTGGGCCTTACACATGAGCACGAACAAAGCTATTACTATTTTATGATGGATAACCTGTTCCGGCATATCAACGTGCCGTTGGATAATATCCATGTCCTTTCCGGCACCGCAGAAGACAGCGAGGCCGAATGTGCCGCATACGATGCAGCTATCGACGCGGCCGGCGGCATTGATCTGCAAATTCTCGGAATCGGCCGCAACGGACATATCGCGTTCAATGAGCCGGCCGCAGATTTTGCGCCTGCAACCCATATGGTCGACTTGACGCCCAGCACGATCGAAGCCAATACCCGCTTTTTCAACAGCTCGGATGAAGTACCGCGCCAAGCGTTAACCATGGGAATCGGCTCCATCATGAAGGCAAAATCGATTGTCGTTATTGCGACCGGCGCTGATAAAGCCGAGGCCGTTAAGGCGATGATCCAAGGCAATGTCTCCCCTTCCTGCCCCGCTTCGGTATTGCAGCTGCATCCGGATGTAACGGTTATGTTAGACGAGGCCGCTGCCTCCATGCTGTAAGTGTTTTCATAAAAGCCGGTGCTGTTTTATGCAGCACCGGCTTTTTGTGTGATTTACAGAGTATAAAAGCCACCTTGCCGCATACAGCAAGGTGGCTTTCCTAAGTTATTCGATTATTTTCCGTAATAAGCGTTCAGATACATTTGCTTAATTTCGCTCATCAACGGATAACGCGGGTTCGCACCGGTGCATTGATCGTCAAACGCTTGCTCGACCATTTCATCCAACGTAGCCAGGAAGGTTTCTTCCTCAATATCGTAATCTTTAATGCACTTACGGACGCCGACCTTTTCTTTCAGCTCATCAATCGCTTTAAGCAGCTTGTTGAAGGTGTCGTTGTCGTCTTTCCCCACAATACCGATGAAATTTGCGCACTCCACATAACGTTCCAGCGTGTGCGGATATTGATACTGCGAGAAGGTGCCCATTTTACGCGGGCAGGGATCGGCATTGAACTTCATCACTTCGTTGATCAGCAGAGCGTTGGCAATACCGTGCGGCAGATGGTGGAAAGCGCCCAGCTTGTGTGCCATGGAGTGGCACACACCGAGGAAGGCGTTGGCAAACGCCATACCGGCCATGGTAGAAGCATCCGCCATCTTTTCACGGGCAACCGGATCGTTGGCACCGTTCTCGTAGGCACGCGGCAGGTAAGTGAAAATATTCTTTAAGGCTTTCAACGCCAGACCATCCGTGTAATCGGTTGCCATCATGGACGCGTAAGCTTCCAACGCATGCGTCATAGCGTCGATACCGGAGGCAGAGGTCAAGCCTTTCGGCATATTTATCATCAGATCCGCATCGATAATTGCCATGTTCGGCAGCAACTGATAATCGGCCAAAGGATATTTGATGCCGGAATCCTGATCGGTAATAACGGCAAACGGGGTTACCTCGGAACCGGTACCGGCAGAGGTCGGAACCGCAATAAAGGTGGCCTTTTCACCCATTGTCGGGAAAGTGTACACTCTCTTGCGAATATCCATGAAGCGCATGGCCATATCCATGAAATCCACTTCCGGATGCTCATACATAACCCACATGATCTTACCGGCATCCATGGCGCTTCCGCCGCCGAGAGCAATAATGCAATCCGGCTGGAACGCGGTCATAGCTGCCGCGCCTTCTTTGGCACAGGCCAGTGTCGGATCGGGTGCAACATCAAAGAACGTATAGTGACGAATCCCCATGGAATCCAATGTATCGGTGATGGTCTTGGTATATCCGTTGCTGTAAAGGAACTGATCCGTAACGATAAACGCCTTTTTCTTGCCCATCACGTCTTTCAATTCTTTCAGGGCAACGCCGAGGCAGCCTTTTTTGAAATAAACCTTTTGCGGTGTACGGAACCAGAGCATATTTTCTCTCCTCTCGGCGACGGTTTTGATGTTCAACAAGTGCTTGACGCCGACGTTTTCCGAAACCGAGTTGCCTCCCCAAGAGCCGCAGCCCAGCGTCAGCGACGGAGCCAGTTTAAAGTTGTACAAATCACCGATACCGCCGTGTGAAGACGGGGTGTTGACCAGAATACGGCAGGTTTTCATGGCTTCAGAGAACTTGGCAATTTTCTCTTTTTCCGTTACCGCATTCACATACAGCGAAGATGTGTGGCCGTAACCGCCATCCGCAATCAAACGCTCCGCTTTGGCGATCGCGTCATCAAAATTCTTCGCCTTGTACATAGCCAGAACCGGAGAAAGCTTCTCGTGGGCAAACTGTTCCTCAAGTTCCACCGACTCTACTTCGCCTACCAGCACTTTGGTGGTTTCGGGAACTTCAAAGCCGGCGAGCTTGGCAATATTATAGGCCGGCTGACCGACGATTTTGGCGTTCAGTGCGCCATTGATAAGTATGACCTCGCGCATCTTCTGAGTCTCTTCCGCATTGAGCAAATAGCAGCCGCGCTGTTTCAGCTCCGCCTTGACCGCGTCGTATACTTTCTGATGCACCACGATCGACTGTTCGGAAGCGCAAATCATGCCGTTGTCAAACGTTTTGGACAGAACAATGGAACTGACAGCCAGCTGGATATCCGCCGTCTCATCAATAATGGCAGGTGTATTGCCCGCGCCGACGCCGAGCGCCGGTTTACCGGACGAATACGCGGCTTTCACCATGCCGGGACCGCCGGTAGCCAAAATGATGTCGGAATTTTTCATGACCTCGTTGGTCAGCTCCAGAGACGGGACATCGATCCAGCCGATAATACCGGCCGGTGCGCCGGCGGCAACCGCCGCCTCCAGCACGATGCGCGCCGCTTCAATAGTGCTCTTTTTCGCGCGCGGGTGGGGAGAAAAGATGATGCCGTTCCGGGTTTTCAAGCAGATCAGTGCCTTGAAAATTGCGGTAGAAGTGGGGTTGGTAGTAGGCACGACTGCCGCCACAAGACCGATGGGTTCTGCAATTTTTTGAATACCGAATCCGGCATCTTCTTCCACCACGCCACAGGTTTTGGTATCCTTGTAAGCATTGTAAATATATTCGGCCGCATAGTTATTCTTGATGACCTTGTCTTCTACAACACCCATGCCGGTCTCGGCAACGGCCATTTTCGCCAGCGGGATCCGCGCCTTATTTGCCGCGGTTGCCGCCGCTAAAAAGATAGCGTCCACCTGTTCCTGCGTATAAGTGGCAAATTGTTTTTGCGCCTCGCGGATTTCATTCATGCGGATGGTCAGGCTCTCCACGCTGTCCACAACGGCCGGAGAGACGATGGCTTGCTTTTTGCTCATTTTTTCTACCTCCCAATCTTGTTAAAAGGGATATTCCCATTTGAATGCTTGGTTGATATTTTTTAACAACCACATTGTACCACTTTGTTATTTTTTTGTCAATCGGATTGCATACCAAACCTATTCCCACAAACGTGGCCGGTTATGTGCGTTTTGACAAGAAAATTCGCTGGTATTTGTGCGACTGGAACAGAGCTCCTCATTTATTACGCAAGCGTTGTTCCAGTTGGCGAATCTCTTCGCGGCGTTTGGCTGTTTCTTCCGCATCCAATATATAACAATCGTCCGCATAGCGCAGCACATCTCCCTGCCGGATATCGTCCGGCAGCCGCGTGCGTTCAACCGTTATGCAATTTTCCTCGTCATCCATCAATATAACCAAACTGCCTTCAAACCGGTCAACCGAATACCACATATAGCTCTCCCCCTTGTTATTTTTCCGTTGTAATCGAGATGGTTGCACCATCCGTTGTAGCTACAATTGTACCATGGATATCACTGCGGTAATATGTCGCGCCTACGTCGCGCAGTCTGGTTAAAACATTGGAATGCGGGTGATTATACGAGTTATCTTCTCCGCAGGTGATCGCGGCATAAGTCGGTTTGACGGCGATCAAAAATTTCTTGGTAGACGAGGAGTTGCTGCCGTGGTGCCCAACCTTTAAAAAATCTGCCGACAAATCGGTGTTGGCCAATAAAAGCGCTTCTTCCGCTTCCTCCTCGGCATCGCCCATAAACAGGAATTTCTTCGCGCCAAATGTTACCTTACATACGACCGATTGATTGTTGTTTTCCTCGAAATCTTGCACAGGTCCCAAAATATCCAGCGTCGCCTCGCCCAACGCAAAGGAAAGTCCCGGTTTTGCCTCGGTAATTTTGATACCCTTTTTATCCAGCGCCTCCAACAAATTACGATAAGTTTTCGTAGTCGGCGTGAATCCGTCCGGCATGAACGCCATAATATAATGGCCGACCTCCACCGATTCCACCACTTGTTTCATACCGCCGATATGGTCGCCGTCCGCATGCGTAGCAATGACATAATCCAGCCGCTTCACACTATGCTTTTTCAGATATTCTACTACGGTATCACCGGCGGATTTCTCCCCCGCATCGATCAGCAGTGTTTTCCCCTGTGTCATCACCAAAATCGAATCGGCGTTGCCCACGTCGATCACATGCACCTGCAGCTCACTAT
>X371_Linnaeus_Two_toed_Sloth__coassemble_1089_pt1 | contig 16100 bp, 8 predicted proteins | sample X371_Linnaeus_Two_toed_Sloth__metabat2_high_PE_002 | metagenome-assembled genome bin X371_Linnaeus_Two_toed_Sloth | reverse complement strand
ATATACCATTCCGTCAGGCCTACATCTAAAACGCCTCGAAGAATGCTCTGACCGGCATCCGGCTTATAAGGCAGTTTTCTGAAAAGACCAACGGGAGAAGTGACAGCCAAGCAGCCGCTGTCCGCATCCACATAAAACGTAAACCCATCAATATGGACGGTTTGTTCGGAACTCATTTGTATAGTAACATCAAAAGCATCACCCTGCCGGAAAACCATTTGACAATCGCCCCAGTTTTCCTCCTGACGAACATTTCGGTACAAACCACTAATCTCCTGAACAGGCATCGCACATAGGCGAAGACCCAACGCTGTCTTTTTTAAAGTCAGCTCTTGCGGTACCGTCATACACTGCGTAAAATTGGCGTGAGGGCCAAACACTGTAAAATCCCAAAGCATACGAATGGTTCTGTTTTCCGGTGCCTCGTTAAACACTTGGCCGGCATAGCATTTCCCATTCCATACTTGTTCACCAAAGCTGTACTGCCCATTATATTTGTTTACGGCGCCTTTCAGGCGGCCAAACAATGTTTCATATACATCCAATCGCTCTGTCTCCGGCGGATCCGCCGTAAAACAGCGCCCATCGAATGTACCAATAAGATATGCGTTATCCGCTCCGGACATGATCCATTTGGTTTCTCCGGTTTCGTGCAGCACAAGTGGAAATAGATCCGGACATTCATGGAATCCGTAAAACTCCTGCGTTTCTTCCCAGATGCGCAAATCCTTTGAAATATAGATGGCGCCGACGAATTCCTCCGGTGCGCCATTAAGCACATCTTCCGGATATCTCCGTCCAACAACGGCTACATAGTGCCCGGTATTTTCGTGCCAAAATACCTTTGGATCTCCCGTAATCGTATTTTCTACCATCGTTTCATACCAATAACCCGCATCATCCGAACGTAAAATACGGCCACCAAAAGCAATACAGGATTTCCCGGTCGAACGTTCAATCCACCCGGAACCGGAAGGTGAATTTCCTCTGTAGACAAACGGCGGTGCTTGCTCTGTCCAATGAAAAAGATCCTCGCTCACTGCATGACCCCAATGGCAATTATCCTCCCATTCCTCACTGCAAGGTACATGCTGAAAATACAGATGGTACTTTCCTTCCCGCCAATGCAAGCCGTTTGGGTCATTTAGCCACCCGCTTTGCGCTGTAAAATGTGCGACAGGCCGCTGTACGGTTTGTGGGATAGAATCAGCCGTTTGAATACCCGCTAATAAGGTATCGGCGTCATCGGGCACTACCGAAGCCACTCGCGTTATGCAGTTGCACTCCGATAAAACCAGCGTTAAGGTAATATTTTTCCCTATTTGACGGCTTACGTCCACACTATACCAATTCTGTGCCTGTTCCGGAGCGCATATGCGAACGCTCAGCCGATCAAACACCTCCCCATCACAGGAAAGCAACAGCATAAAAGCCTCCGCCTCCCGCCGGCAGGGAATGCGCAAGAAACGTTTTTGTATTTCTAGGTTTACCATTATTAAGACCTCATCACTTCCAAAAGAGTTATACCCGTTACCGGTGAACAAGCACAAGGGGCCGTGGCAAATTCTGTTGCCGCGGCCCCTTTAAACTATCCTCGTCTGTGCCAATAGCCGCATTGGCCATCATTCTGTTTCATCCTCGCAGAAAGATGCATATTACATGACCTTGCGACGCTTTTTACAGATCACGGCAATCGCCAATGAACCGGCAGCCGTCATCGCCATAGTCAGGGGGAATACATACCCGGTCGGAACATTTCCACCACTCTGGTTATTGCCGGATGATCCACCGGTTGAAACCGCCAAAGCAATCTTCCCCAGTTCGTATAATTCCAGAACCGCTTTTCCTTCTTCAATGGTCAAATCCAATTTCTCCGCTGTTCCATCAATATAGAGGCGGAATGCTTGCACCTTATCCGCATCGACCGTTTCCGGCAAGTCAAAAGCCAGGCGCACCTTACCTCCGGACAGCAAAGCAGGAGAACCATCGGCGGTAAAAGCCTCTATATTTTTGCAAACAAACACGGAACAAGCAGAACCTGCCGCTTGCTGGATTGCAGCCAGTTCTTCGCTATCCGGCATCATATCTTCCGCGGAAACGCTTGCCCCGGCAGGGAGGATACCGCCATCCGCATGCACAAATACTCCTTCGAGTTCTACATCCACAGGCCCTTCCTCGGGCGCTTGGTAGTTATCCGCCGGATCAAAATCGATTACCGAATAATCGTCTACCCACAAGATGCTTTTCTCACCATAGCCGCTATCGCCGTCCATAGCCATATCCATAATAAACGATACATGCGTTACGAACGCTTCACGCCCCGGGGTAACATCGATAACATCATTCATATTGGGAGAGCCCCAGAACGCTACATACGGAATCTGATACAGTTTCCACTCGGTGGTCAAATTAAAACTTACCCAATACCCCACATAATCCAGGAAAATAGCGACCTTGCCAATGCACTCTTGATCGGCCTTTGCCCAGAACTGAATACCGTTACCCATATTGGAGATTTCATTCGGGGTGTGGCCTTCAATCGTACCAAAAGGCACTTCCGCTGTATCCGTGTAGATCTTGATCGACTTTTTGCTATCCGGATGTGCACCATCCGCTACAATTTCCGCGCCCTTCAAGCCATAGGCAAAGCGCCAGTTCGTCATAAAATCAAGGTCATTACTGCCAAGATCATACGACTCAAAGTCATCAAACATCATGCTTTGTGCGTTTTCTGTTGGCGCCCACAAATCGCCGTAATCGTCTATGGGGTTGGCATAGCGATCTTGGGCAGGAGGAAGCGCTCCGCTGTATTGTTCATCGTCCGGATTCACTGTAGGCAGGCTAACCTCCAGATCCGAACCGACAAAATACCCATCCGTATTTGTAGTGCTTCTATCGTCGCCCGTAAACAGACGAACATCGTCTAAAAACACATAACCAGTATTCTCAAAGCCTGCGGGCTGCGCGCTCTTCATCACATTGAAATACATGAACAGCAAATTCTTGTTGACATACACATCAAAGCCCTTCCCGCCTGGATAAACGGATCCATCGTTCCAACGAATCGTATACTCGCGGGGAGTCGTATCCACATACAGATCATAGTACCGTTGTTCGTAGTTATCCATGCAGGCGGAAATGCGAATGACTGTCGGAGAAGTGGCAGCCAGCTTGATCTTGAAGCCTTCATAAGCCGGCCGTGCGTCCGTGGTATAATCCAGCCGATCAACATCTGCCGCAGACACATCATACCCGAACTGCAAAGTGGCTGTACCTTCCAGAGCGGTTTCCTTGACAAAGCGAAGAGTTGCCACAGAGCCCGCTTTCTTCTGCCAAGTTTTGACGTCATAAATACTGGAATAAGCGTTAAAATTGTCTACCTCATAAGTAACCGTCGTAACAACCTTACCATCATTTTCGATGGGAAGGACAGCTCCTGTCATCGGTACGCCATCTGCGCTGGTATGATTCTCTCCTTTGAAATAACGGAAATTATCAAAGAAAACACATCCGGCATCGCGGAAGCCTTCCACATCAGCGAGAACCCCTTTGGCATATACGGTAAAGTATACAAACTGCGTACCACCGGATCCGGAATAATTGCTGCCGGGGAAAGGTGTTAAATCCTCCCAACGAAGAGTATACTCTTTCGGCTGAGTGTCGATCAACAAATCAACATACGCCTGTTCCCAGCCTTTGCATGCCGTAATGCGCATTCTCACAGGTGTAGGGGCTGCTGCAAGAAATTTGATGCCATCCTCTAACGACGGTTCACCGGCAGGCTCGTAAGCAAAACGCGTTTGCGAATCCGCCGCGGAAACATCATAAGACAGCTGCAAAGTCTGTGCGCCTTCCAAAGCGCTGCCCTTCGCAAAACGCAGCGCTCCTTCACCCAGCGCCAGCTTGAAGTTGGCAAAAGCAGTGGGATCCGTTCCTTCGTTAAAATCATGGATGAGTGTTTCCTCTGCTTTTTCAACGCCTTCATTCACGGTAGGGAGCGTCTTATCCAGCTCGGTTCCACTGGCATTGGTTACATCAGTGCCGGAAAAGAAGCGAAAATCATCCAAGAACAAACAGCTTTTATTCTGGAAACCTTCAACCCCGCTGTTAAATCCGGCGTATACAACAAAATAAATGAATTGCATACCGGCATTGACCGGCAGCGCATCGCCGTACGGGGTCAGATCCGCATAACGAATCGTATACTCGCGAGGAGTACTGTCCACCAAAATTTCGACATAGGCTTGCACCCAGCCTTTGCACACATTCAGGCGCATTTTAACCGGGGTGGGCGCGGCAGCCAAAAATTTGAAGCCGTCACCGCCTACCGGTTCACCTGCAGGTGTGAAATGTATACGCGTTTGATCGGCAGAAATATCGTAATTAAACTGTAACGTGTTTTCGCCTTGTAAGGGATTGCCTGCCGCAAACAGCAGCTCACCATCCCCCATACCAATTTTCCAGTCTGCGACGGATTCCGGATAGTCTACTCCTTCAAAATCTGTTACTGATGTTTCGGTAGTATCTGCCAACGTCACCAAGGGCATCAACTGAACCATCAGAAGCACCATAACACAACACAAGCACAACGCTACATAGATCTTCTTTGGAAACATTTTCGCTTTAGAAATACCGAACATACCTTTCATCCCTTTCCATAATACTGTTAAAAATATAGCCTTTTTCTATTTCAATTTTTCATTGCCTATTTATTGCCCGTCCATTCCAAGCCAGCAAAAAGGTCGTTTACTTCGGTCTGCGCAACATCGGCATAGGTTTCCACCATAGTCCCGGGAGTCGTGGTGCCGTTAAAGATTTGATCGACACGAGCAGCGAAAGCTGTGCTTCCGCCCCACGTTAAGTTCCAGTCCGCGGTTACATCGTATACGATAGGCAAATCATAATACATACTCTTGAAGAGATTATAGCTGGTTTTGTCGCGGAACCTTGTTACCCATGATGAGCGGAACGCATCATCCTTGCTTTGACCTTTCTCCGGCTTGACATACTCATCCATCAACAGTAACAGCTTATCCGCCATATCCGTATAAGTCTTCGGAATAAAGAAGGATTCTCCCATATCCACCGAGGCCACATGTTGTTTTCCGGAAGGGCCAAGCGGCGGCGGAACAAAGCCCCAGTCATCACTCATGGTGTACAATACCCCCGGCGTAGCTGCCGTCGATGACATTAACGCAATCTTTCCATCTCGGAATTCCACTATAAGGGAATCCCAGCTGCCGCTTTTCCAAGAAGTTGCCACTTTATCCACAAAGCCCCATTGATACACCTGTTCCAAAGCCTCTAATACGCGTGGATCTTTCATGTTTACCGTGGGCTTACCTTCGGCGTTAAAGCCTGCGACTGCACAACCATTATTCATAGCCATGCCGATAACCGAGTTTCCAACATGCCAGAAACCAAGCCCATATTGTGAAATACTGCCATCTGCTTCACGGATAGTGGCTTTTTTCGCCAGCTCCGTCACCTTACTCCATGTCCATTTTCCCGCAGCATATAATTCCTGAGGATCCTCTAAACGCATTTGGGAAAAAATACGTTTATTGTAAAACCAACCGTTATTGATCTGACCACCGGTGCTGAAGCCATACTGATGTCCGTTGTAGTTATAATACCGACTCATAAATTGGCTATAATGTTCCTCGGAAAAGTCGATACCGGTTTTTTTCATAGCCTCATCCAACGGGGCCATAATCCCTGCCTTTAACCAAGAGATCTGATTTCGTGTCAAGCAAATGTGGCCAAAAGGCTGACCGGCAAGAATCGTCGTTATCATCATCTGCTCATAAGCCGTAGAGCCCAGGCCTACTTGAAGATCTACATTAAAATCTTTTGAAATCCGATCGACCTTATCCCAAAATTTATCGGCCGCCGCTGAGGTGCCACGTTCGCTCATATCATAAGTGTATACGATTTTGATCGTTTCGCCGCCAAAATCCAATTTATCCTTCAGTGCCTGTGTATTTACTTTGCTTCCTGAACTCGTTGAAGTCTGGGACGATGTGCTGTTGGGATTTGAGATGGGATCTTCCCCATCGCTCGGATTCGTAACGGAACTACTACCACTTCCGTCACTGCTTGTCAGGGTGCTGGATGCCGCCCCAGTCGCATCCGTGCTGCTGTCGCCGGCTGACATGGGCAAGGATGACGAGTCCGGTGCTGCGGGCTGACAACCTAACAGGCCAAGACAAAGCGCACTAACCAGCAAAAGAACTACCATACGCCTTTTGTTTTTCATAGCTTCTCCATACCTTTCTTTCAAATTTTATATCACAATTGGCAAAGCCATTTGAGACCATGTGTTTAGGGACCTTTGATTTAATCTGGGCATGCAGATTTTCCGGCGAGAATTGTGCCCGGCAAGGCGAAAAGCCGCCGGAAAACGCGCGTTTTTCAAGGATTTTCAACGAAACCGGACGCAATTTCACGTCGAAAAGATGCTGTGGCTGATGAAATCAGAGGTTCCTTTACCCTACCAAACCACTGCGTTCCACACTTTGGACAAACTGCCGTTGTGTTACAAGATACAAAAGAAGCAGGGGAACGATAAGAAATAAAATTCCGGCTGACGTCACTAAATTTCTCGAAACAAGATCCGTTCCGACTAAGGAGTCTGCGTTGATCATGGTCAACCATTCCAAACGAGTGGACAGCAAAGGATAATCATTCATAAGGATAGGGGTATACGTTGTATCCAACCACAGCCACACAAATGAAAACAAGGCGACCACAACCATCATGCTGCGCATATTCGGTAAAATGACATGCCAAAACACCTGCAACGACCCGGCACCATCGATATATGCCGCTTCATCCAATTCGCGAGGAATACCGCGGCAATTTTGACGCATTAACAAAATATACAAACCGCATCGATAACCGCAGCCGGCCAGCGCGAGGATAAGCATTGGCCATTGTGTATTGATCAGCGACTGTGGAGTAAGGCCGATTAAGCGGAAAATTCCCAGCAAGTCAAAATAGCGAAAATGATTGTAAATGGGAACTAAAAGCAAATCCGGAGGAACTGCCAATCCAAGTATAGCCACACCGGTCACAATTCGGTTAAATCGAGTCGGATATCGCGCAAGTCCATAACCAACCACCGCACAAACAAACATTTGAGTCAAAGAAACCAACAGCACAAATTCAAAGGTCAGCAAGTATGTTTTTGATAGATCTAACCGCCGCCATGCTTCTTGAAAGTTCAAAAGAGTCGGGTTGCGCGGGAGGTATTTCACCGACATATCATGCAGATCGGTTGTAGACATAAACGACATGGTAATACGCTGCAATAACGGATACAACACGACAAACGCTAACAAAAACAGCAGGGCCGCACGGAATAAAGCAATGACCGCTTGTATCCCTTTCTTTTTGAGGCGGGCGACTTTCCTTTCATTAAAGCTCACACTGTCACCCCCTAGTCATAATAGAAAACAAAGCGATTCACTATTAAATACACTACCAAAAGCAATACGACAACAAGCAATAAATACACCCATGTCATGGCGCTTCCAACGCCAAAATTGAAATCAGAAAAGGTAACCGTACGCACACGCTGCATTACAGCATTGGTTACACTTGTAAAAGAATCGATAATACAATAAACAATAACCACCAAAATCATCGGGCTGATCATGGGAAGGCTGATCTTCCAAAAGGTTTCCCAACCGGTAGCCCCTTCCACATAGGCCGCTTCGTGAATAGACGGGGAAATGGAGTTCAGACCTGCCACAAAAATAATAATCGGGATGGCCGACAAAGCTAAAATATTGCCGATTCCATTGACAGAAGAAACCAACAGTGAGGTGATAGTGGGACTAATTTGAAATTGGTTCAAATATGTAGCAAAAGCACCGGAAAAATCTACAGTCGACTGTGCTATGGTCGCGCTCTTATTCGTCAACATGTCCGCCGTCACATCGGACGCCAACAGCTTTGTGACTAAGCCGGAGGATACAATCAGCGGCAAAAACAAAATGGCTCTGGCAACCGATCGCCCACGAAACTGTGTGGTAAGTAGGCTTGCAATGAAGAAACTGAAAATGATCACCACCGGAACATTTAAAAATGTGCTGCGTATGGTGTCATACAACGTACGCACAAAAGTTGGATCTGTAAAGAAAATGAACTTGTAGTTCGTGAGACCCACAAAATCTAAAGAATATCCCGTAGTCTCAACCATAATGTTTGAAAAAGAATAGATCACAGACATGACAATCGGATACAAAATGTATATACAGGCGCCTATGGTGAACGGGAGCACAAACAAGAAATGTACAAGACGATCCGCAAGTTTCGATCGTATCGTTAAATACTTTTTCACAAAGCCATCCTCCCCGTCACATAGCTCTCTGCCGGAATAAGCTCGCTTGCCAACCTAACAGCGCTTTCTGTATAATTGACAATTACATAAAGACCGCCTTCAAAAACTGTTTTATAAACACCCTCCTGCAGCTTTTCGTATCGGATGATTTCACGCCCGCCATACTCCGCCAGCTTTTTCTGATATTCACCGGTTATTTCGACCACTTTATCCAACCAAAAGTCAAAATCTGTGGAATACATGTCAAACGGCTCCACCGACCTAAATTCTTCCGCGTTTTGTGCGGACAGCACGAAATTAAGACCGGCAGCCACCGAAGATGATCTCAAAACAGCTTCCTTCGTATTTCCTTCGGCGTTAAGCGGAAAGCCGCAATACTGTACATATCCGCTCATCACCATTTGCAGAAAAGGTATCGTCTCATCTGTGCAATCCATCCGATTGGAAACATGCGGAACGTTTAAACAAATATCCATATACGGTAAAATGAAAGCATTCGCACCTTCGGCCATCATGTTCATATCTGTATGGCCACACAAGCGTGACAACAGGTCTGCCATCTCCTGCCTTGTAAGCGGAGAATCTTCGTTATAGTCCGCATTAAGATCGGATGCAAGCGTACCAAGCGACATCGCCGTAAGGCCATAGGCACCTAATGCTTTTTCATAACCGTTAAAAGTTTGTTCGACAGTTTTTGCATTATGAATATACTTTTTCCCGATCAGAGCATCATCCATAGCAAATGTAGCCGGATTATAGCGCGACACATAACCGATTGCATTCGTGATGGTGCGCGTGCTGTCCTTTTTAGCCGAAAAGCCATCCAGCCAAGCATCCTTGTAGGTATACAAAATGTCTGCATCAGGATATACAAGAATTCCTTCCTCTGCCATATTCTCTATCAGACTCTGAAATCCTTTTTGGCTGCCAAGAGCGGTTTCCGGGATCGCGGAAGCTGCATTTTTATGAAAAACACCATCGCCGAACCATCCTGTCAGGCGAACCGATAATGCCGCTATCTGCCGTTCCTTCAACAGTCTTGCTTTTTCGGCCACCTGTTCAAAGGTGGAAAAAACGGTTTTTTTGTCATAGCTGATACCAAGGAAATTCGCTTTCTGCGTCCCCATACACACAAAATCCGCGACAGTAATAGGCACTCCTGTCTCCAACTTTTGTTTGTCGGAAAATAGCTTTTGTTTTAATCGTGCCGCCATGCCGTTGTAATCCGCTTCCGCATCGGATAAAAAGGTAAATTCAACCGAAACGCTTCCACTTAAAGGGGTATCTTGAATAATCAAAAAGCCCTTTTTATTATTGATAACGTTTAAAACCGATTCATAGGACTCGCGCACCTGAAAATTGAAGAAAGCATAGGCAGGCAAAACGTCACTGCCCGTGTAGGCTTTGATATCGGCAACTGCATCACCATTTTCGGCAAAAGCAAGCACCGCATGTGCCTCTCTCTTTATACCATAAACCGGCAAATAGGCTTGATCCAAAGCGTACACATCTTCCATCTGCCTAATGGAATTATCCCTGCCGTAAACCGGGATGGAATACGGGGTTAATCCATCCTTGCCATTATAGAAATTCATAAGCGAACCGCTTCCATCCGGCAGCAAGAAATAGCCGCTTTCCATCAGGGAGGGCGAACCAAAATATTTTAGAACTTCGATAGACAAAAGTGGAAATTCTTTTTCCATCTGTAATTCATCCATCGGAATTTCCGCTTTCATCTTATCGCCATCCAACGAGTAGCGGATTACCAAACGAAAAACCGCCTTTTTGGTTGCGTCAGCCTGCCCGTTGTAATAAGTTCGATCTTCTTCATAATGCTCTGCTGTATAGCCCGCCGCTTCCAGTATGGCCGCATATTCCTTTTTCTGTGTGCTCGGCATATCCGGATTCCATAAAATATATAACGGCGACTCAGCCAATCGCGGATAAGCCTTCATCCATTCCGCCAGCTTTTGCGCATCTCCGTACGTTGCAGGATCCACATAGGCATAAGCCGCTTCCAGCTTGGCAAGATCAAAATCATCCGCAATATTATTCACAATAGACTGATATCGTTCAACGGACATGGCATGCGGCAGCAAGACATCGGCAGCCAATTCACCTAAGGTGTATTCTACCTGCACGCCGTTGGTGATGGCTGTAATCCGGTACTGGCCTCGCAGAACAGAATCCGTCATAGTATTCATGGTTTTGATTTCGCCGGTATCGTAATAACGGATCGATACCGGTGCCATTTGATCTATACCCGCATTTTCCGGCTGTGAAAACCACGAATAAGCATCCCGTTTATCTGTCACACAAATGCCCGTTGTATCCGGATTTATGGATAAAATATGCGTGTCACTCTCTGCGTACTCTACATATGCGGTATTCTGCACATCGTTTTGCGTGGTACCTTCCGGCAGGAAAGATACTGATAGTTCTTGATCAGCACCGTTTGTCTGACACGCTGTGCATAGTAAGCAGCAGACAACGCAGATAAGGGCTCCTATTTTCTTCATCCGCTTTCTCCTCCACTCCTAATCACAAACGCAACGTCAATTCGTCATACAAGTCACGTACGACAGCCCAAAATTGTTGACTGAGTGCCAGTACCAGCATCACCACAAACGATGCAAGCAATATGACGACAAGCATAATCACAATCACTAATATAGTCTTTAACATGGAATAATTGTGAGTTTGCTTGACAGAGATTACCAGCAGAAATGCCGTCCACACAATGCCAATGGTGATGAGAACGCTGTGGAACTCACCTTCATTTAAAGTCAGCACATGACTAATAAGTGTAGCGGCTAGTCCGGTCACAATGTAAGGAAGCAACGCATAACACGATGCTTTAAAAATATCGCCAAGGGTTCCTTCTCCATCCATCAGTGCGGTAACACACCATTGACTCACACACCACGCGGCCAACGCGACTGCAATAACCGCTATCTCCAGCAGCATATTAAAAGAGGAAATATCTGTGGTGTTAAAAAGAAAGCCCGTAAACAATTTTCCGGCAATCATCGTGATAAAAGTCGCTGTCAAAAGGATCAATGCCATCCTCCAAGTGGCCCGTTTTTCATGTTTGAGATCCCAAAAACCGGACAAAGGGTGGAAACAGCTATATCGCACAAAAGCCAATTCCGAAAGCATACCTGTTGCCTTCACGGCCCTACATTTATGTATCAATAAATAAAATACGGCTATGATGCCAACGAACAACGGCCCTGCCCATATAAAATTTTTTTCAATCCACTGCCTGCGCACAAAAGTGTATGCCTTGGAATACCCTTCACGATTATTAGCCGACTGATAATACGACATGGCCGCCAGCATATCCTGATTGCGATAAGCAGCATCGCCAAGATTGCGTATAGCCTGAACGCAGTTGACATTCGCATGATATATCTGTTCCCAAAGCAGTTCTTCTTGCCTTGCGTCGCCTTCTTCTCGTGCACCTATGGCTTCATGGAACAACCGGCTATACTCCGTAGTGGAAAAAATGTAAATGGCATTTTTCCCCTTGTCAGAAATATAGTAACGTCCATCATGGTAACCAATGGCTGTAGGGATTTTAAAAGCGCCGTTGTACTCGCCATATCCCCCGAACAAATACATCAATTCGCCTTCCCGATTATAAGCAAATATTCTGCCGCGCTTTTGATCCAATAACGCATAAGCACCTCCGCCCAAAGAAGTGACATCCACAATTGCAGAGGGACCAGTATAATTGGAAGAAGTTTCTGTCCAGTAATTAAAAGACAGATCCCCTATCGGACGACCGGCAGATCGGGAAAGGACATCTACGCCTTTGGCGTTTAAACGGCGAACCGGGCGCAAATTCTCACGCACAAAATCGCCTGCAGCCAACTCTGATGTGGTTACATAGATAAAATCCTCTTCATCCACAAACAGATTATTATATTCCGTCGGAACAAAGCTGATCGACCGTTCACGCTGCTCCTTGGTCATAAAACTGCGCCACAGTAAGTCCAATGCAGAATAGGTCACTTCGGCCGCCCCCATGTACTGCACGAAATGCCCCTCCGGATCAAATTCTAAAATCCCCATATTGAAATTCCCGGAAATCACAAAAATGCGTCCGACACTGTCCATTCCCACCTTTCGGGGGAGAAAAACGAAATTCTCCGGCATAAGATCACTATCGGGAGAGGTAATATATCGTATCAACCGTCCGGCACTATCCAGTTGAAGCACCCTCTCATTTTTCTCGTCAGCAACCAGCATCACATCATCATGACTCACAAAAATGCCTGACGGCTGCCCCAAAGGCACCGTTTGCCCTTGTTCATCGATATATGTGTCTATGACAGATAAGAGCGTGCCTTCCAAGGAAAGAACAAGGATGCGGCCATTAGAAGTATCGGTTACATATACCTTTCCGTTTGTCCCAACATAAAGATCCTCCAACGCTCCGAAAGGGGAGATGCCTAACGATTCATTCGTTATGACAGCTGTAGTCGACGCGGCCTCAGGTGAACCGGCAGGCAAACCGTTGGAATCATAAGAATAGCTTCCGTATCCTGCCGCTTCGACTGTACAATTTAAAAGAAACAGCAACAAAATCACACAACCAAATATATTGCGCTTCATAATAAGACTTCTTCCTTTCCGGAAAATCCGCCCACCGTTATGATCGAACGAGTTCAACATCCAACCCTCCGCACTTACTCCTTGATTCCCGAAGTCATCATCGTTTGCAAAACGTTCTTTTGTGTGATTATAAAAACCATGATAGGCACGATCATCATAAGTAAAGATATTGCCGCAGACACACCGGTACGCGATATACCGCTTGACACGATCTGAGACAAGGCATACGGCAGAGTTTTCAATTCCTCGCTGTATAGATAAATACCGCCTGTGGTGCCCCAGGCAGATTGCACTGTGAAAATAATCAGCGTCAGCCATGCCGGCTTCATATTAGGCATAACGATAGTCCAAAAGATCCGCTGCTCTCCTGCGCCATCAATACGAGCCGCTTCCAAAATGGCGTCGTTGATGTTAACCATAAACTGTTTGATCAAAAACACGCCGATGGTATTTCCCATTGCCGGAATCAAAATAGCCCAGTAGGTATCCACCCAACCTAATTTACTAATGATAATAAAATTGGGAATAGCCGTAAGCCCGCCGGCAAACATCAGCGACAACACAACCATCTGAAAAATAATATTTTTTCCCGGAAACACCTTTTTCTCCAATACATAGCCTGCCATAGAAGCTACAAATACCTGTTCGATTGTTGCCACAATCGTTATAAAAAATGTATTGAAAATATAGCGGGAAAACGGCACCAAAGAATCCACAAAGACCGTAGACAACGCCGTAAAATTAGAAAAGGTCGGATTGCGAACAAAAAATGTGGGAGGAAACATAAATAACTCGTCCAATGGCTTAAACGCATTGCTCACGACAAAGATCATTGGCAACAGCATAAAGGCGCCAAAAATCAAAAGGACCAGTGTATTGACGATATCTCCGCCTACTGAACGTCCCGGCCTGCCTTTGAGCATTGATGATAAACGCATAGTTAAACCTCACTTCTCGAGAATCTATGTCCATCACTTACCTACACCCGCCAGCAGCCGCTGTACCAACTTGTTGGCACCGACCATCATAAAGAAAAGCAATGTTGCAATCGCGCTAGCATAGCCCATGTCGAAGCGTGTACTGCCATAATCCTGTAGATGGTTAAGGATCGTATGCGCTGCGTAGTCTGTACTGGGGAAGCCGCAGAGTGCCGTAGTAACGTCACCGACTGAAAAAGACGATGTAATGGTCATAACCGCACCGAACAACAGCTGCGGTTTCATATGGGGAAGCGTAATAAACCACAATTCCTGCCAACGATTGCGAATGCCTTCGATATAGCCGACCTCGTAATATGTCTTATCAATTGTCTGTAAACCCGCCACAAAGGATAGGAATCCAGCGCCAAGGCTCATCCATAACATCACAACAATAACTAACCCCAGCATGTATCGGGGATCCGTCAGCCATTGAATCGGGGTATCAATCACACCCATGTACAAAAGGATCGAATTCGCATAACCGTATGCGTCGCCGCTAAACATGATTGACCAAATCATATAGACGCCGCCGGAAATTGACGGAGCATAAAAAACGCAAACCATGATGGCGCGGATCAAGGGACGCAACTCATTGATAAACCATGCAAAAAGCAAGGACATAAGATAGCCGACAGGCCCCGTGATTACCGAAATAATCAGGGTATTCTTGATGGCAATCAAAAATTCATCGTCCTTCAAAAATAGCTTCAGATAGTTATCAAAGCCAATAAAGCGGGGAGGTTCCAGTATGTTGTAATAGGTGAAGGAGAAAAAAATCGACACCAGAACAGGGATTACCGTAAACAGCATAAACACCAACAAAAACGGTAACAAATATGCATAAGAAAACATGTAATCTCTCCATTGCCGTTTGCTGATTTTCGACCGCCGTTGCATGTTCATTTCTTCGTTCCCTTCGCAGAAAATTATTCTAAGCCGAATTCCTTACGCTTCTCTTCCAGCTCACAATTGATTTTGTATACATAGTCATACTGCATATCCAAAGGGTCTTTCCCGCTATATACAATATTACGAAATGAATTTTCTAAATGGCGCGACAAATAGTAGCCGCCAGGCACCTGTTCGATTGCCGTTGTCATCTGCAGCTGTTGCTGCAACAACTGCAGATTTTCGTCTGACCATTCCGATCGTGCAAACGCATCCATGTTTGCCGAAGAATACCGGGCTGATGTACCAAGCCGGCTTTCGATTTCTCTGCCATATTTCACCTGAACATCCGCGCTGGTATACCATTTCAGAAATTCCCAGGCTTCCGCATCACGGTCCGAATCCGCCAATATGATCGAAGCAGCCCCGCTTATCAACGAGCTGTGATCCACGGTGCCATCCTCCCGCATCATGCCAGGCAGAAGCGCAAAGTCCCATAGTCCATGAATCTCCGGAGCAGATAATTGAAGCGTTGCATACATATTAAAATCCGCAACCCCGATCGGCATCTCACCTGAACGAAAACGATTTAAAAAATCATAAGACAGCGGGAAACCGTGATTGAGGAAAAAGTTCGTATAATACCGGAGCAGGTTAACAGCCTGTGTGCTATCCAATAAACAGCGTTGGCCATGATTTTCATAAACTTCCAAACCGCTTTGTTTTACAAACAGTAAAAAGCCGCCGCCACCGGAAGGAATTCCAAATTCCATTTTATTTTTTGCCAGTACCGTGGACACCTGCAAGACCTCTGACCATGTGGTAGGAACCGTCAGCTTCAGTTCTTCCAAAATATCTTTCCGATAAAAAAGCACGGAAAAACTCATCGTCTCCGGAATCCCATATACTCCTCCGTTATAGGTCAGCGGGATAAAAGCCGCCGGTGCAAAACGCTCCGCTATCTTTTCGTAATCCGGAAAAGAGCTCAAATCTTTGACGGCATTTCGCATAGCGAAATTGATAACATCGGCTCCGCCGATATTGACGTCAGGACCTATCCCCGCCACTGTAGACGGCAGCAGTGCTCCGCCTGACACCAATTGCAAAGAAACCGAAATACCGGTTTTGGGTGTAAAATCATCGCGAATCATGTTTTGGATGATTTGTGCTTGATCGCGACCACTGGCAATCCACACAAGCAACGGATCATCGGTAGATTCCGTCAGATTTCCAACGCTCTGATAATCAATAATAAAGGAATAAAA
>X371_Linnaeus_Two_toed_Sloth__coassemble_1072_pt1 | contig 16740 bp, 12 predicted proteins | sample X371_Linnaeus_Two_toed_Sloth__metabat2_high_PE_002 | metagenome-assembled genome bin X371_Linnaeus_Two_toed_Sloth | reverse complement strand
CAATATCATCACCGTTTTTCAGGAAAAATTCCCGTAACGGCATATCAACCACCGGCTCAGAATCTCCGTCCAAATAAATTCGGATATTAGAAGATTCAGAAACCAGCATGGAGGTCCAAAAACGCCAAATCACGCCTGGGCCTTCCTGATCCATCAGTACAAATTCCTCGCCGTCCATGCGCTCACAATACAAAGAGCCATCGCCTTTTTGACTCCAGTTCAAATATGCGTCCTTTTCGGGATCATATTGACAATCTCGGTTGTAATTACAAAATGCGCCGCCAATTTCTTCATCATCTGGGGGCACAGCTAAGCTTTTTAAATCATCTAATTTCTCCATTAAATCACGGTATGAATATTTCACTTTCCATCCCTCTTCCTGACGGCTTTTGTGCGTTGTGCACTTGCATCTTAATCATTATATTCGTTTAGCCGTGCTTTTTCTTGGTAAAAGAACGCCTTATATTGGTAAAATACAATTTAGATTATTTCGATTAAATCCCCAAAAGGAAAAGGATAATCAATTATATTTTATAAATTGGACAATTCTGATTTAGAAAAAATATAGATATTAACCTTTCGGCACGAAAAACAGGATTGAAATTTTTACCAATTATTTTTCGGCAAATTCATTGACTTTTTTTCTTTTTTCGTATACCTTAGAAATAGAATCTGCCGGTTATACATCTAAAAGGGGAGGAACGGCAATGGACAACGAGCTATATTCTTGGACAATCCAACAATATCAGGATTTTTCCATTGAACTTTTGTCCACGGAGTTAGCCTCTTACGGCAAAGGTGACAATATTGAAATAGGCAAAGATACCAACGCTTTTATTCTTATATTGAGCGGTACTGCTACTGTCATTAATAATGAAAACTTCATGTTGAACAGAAAAATGATCGACATGCCGCATTCTGTACAAAACAACACCCTTCTTTTTTCACCCAAGCTGATGCTTACCAGTCTTTCTGTATTGTCCTCTGACTTTAAATGCTTGATTATTCAATTTCGTATGTATGGTTCCATAACGGATCCCAACCCGAAATCCGTTATGGACTACGGACAAGTTCTCAAATTTCATGAATTATCTATCAGTCTGCCCAGACGTATTCTGCTCCAGCCTGCTGTAGAACCGTACTCTTTTTTTATTCGGATCATCGATGAAATCAAAGCCTCCAGCGACGCCGGAAGCGATCTGTTTATTAAATCCCTTCTAACCGCAATTATCATCCGCCTGTTGCGCGACAGCACACCGGAGTCAAACCGGTCTATCAGCTTTTTTAACTCGATTTGCTTCAGCTCTTTCAGCAATAACGAAACTCCCATCGAACAAGGAACCTCTATATGGATAACTGACGTTGATATTTATGACAGAGCCACGTCAACTTTTGACGAATCGCGCCAAATCGCGCATTTGCCCCTGACTTTTATTCATCAAGAGTTGCCGGAAAAAGACAAGCTTTCTTTCGCTATCGATCCTCAAACAAATTATAACGGCAAACCCACTGCTCAAATTATCGCCTATGAAACCTCTCCGTTTCGATTGTGGATATTTATGAACGCTGAACAAACGGGCATCAATATTGCCGATTATAAAGACACCTGTTGCTTTCGTTTCTCCATAAAAGCAAATCGGCCTGTATCTTTAGGTATGGCGTTTATAGATGATGAAAACGGCAGTTATAATCAGCAGGTAATTACGCTCAGTCACGCAAACAGATGGGAAACCGTCACCGTATTCCTAAACCCCGCTAAAAATTACAATTCCTCGGCTCAGCACATACAGAAAGCCCTCATCTACATAAACGAGCACATCTATGAGCGCATACGTATTCAAGATATCGCACAGGAAATTCATATTAGTGTCCCATACCTATCGCGTATTTTCCGTGATCAAATGAGAGTACCCATTATGACCTATATTATCTCTAAACGTATAGATCTATCCAAACGAGAACTGGCCGAAACGACCAACAGTATTGAATCAATTGCTCAAAAGATGGGCTTCTACGACATTCAGCACTTTTCTAAGACTTTCCTACAATATGTAAAAATTTCTCCTCGCGATTACCGAAAATTGACCAATCTTCAATTTAATGTAAAAAATCCTGAACGCGTTGAAAAGGGGAAAAAACGGAAAAATGTCGAAACGGAAGACTAATCATCCGTTACAGCACCCACAATGCGCGTCACTTGAAAAGAAGCCTATGCGGATATTGGGCCGACAAAGTTCTCTGGAACGTCTTGCTCATTCTATAGGTCACATCATTGACAAACACAGAAATATTCCAGAAATTCCAGAAAACTTTTAGGAAACCACTTGCAAACCCAAGAGAGATAGTGTATAATGCTTTTGCTGTCTTGTGATGAACAGCAAAGAAATATGCCGGTGTGATGGAATTGGCAGACGTAGTGGACTCAAAATCCACCGCTGGCGACAGCGTGCCGGTTCGAGTCCGGCCACCGGCACCAAAAATCTCCCATGCCTAGTGCAGGGAGATTTTTACTTTTTGTTGTTTTCTGTAAGATTCTGAAACAGTTTTAACAAATTGTCTTCTTTTGATGTAAAACCAATCAAAAAAACAGAGACGAGCTCTAAATTTGCAATTTTAGGCAAAATGCAAGTGTTGCTTGACAAAATGCAAAGCAAATTTTGTTGTATGCAAATGCGAATTATGATATGATGATATCATATTAATGTCTCAAAAAATTTCAAAGGAAGTGGCGCAATGTTATCTGATAATATCAGAGATTACAGGAAAAAAAGTAATATGTCTCAGGATGAATTAGCTGAAAAGCTTGGTGTTTCAAGACAAAGTATTAGTCTTTGGGAAACCGGACAAACACAGCCTACAATTGATAATATTATTGCTCTGTCAAAAATTTTTAATATTTCTTCGGATATGCTTTTAGGAAGTTCCGACTGTATAAATATTTCACAGGATAAGACGCCAGAGGGGGGGGAAAGAAAAATACGGTTGATTATCACAATCATTATTGCAATTGCTGTTATTATCGGTGTTGTAATATTGGTTGTGTCTATAAGGAGCAACCATTTGAAAAAAGCTGATTCGGTCAATGATACTGTCAACAATTCTGTTATTCAATCGGAAAACTCATCTATAAACAATGCATCAAATGAGTCCGCCCCCGAAAATTCTGACAATGTGATCAATTATTCTAATGTGGGTAACGAAATCGGTAATCCTGTTGATGTACAGTTTGATTTGTTTTCATATTGCAAGAATTTTGCAATTAAAAAAGGTACATTAAACGGTGATTATTGCATATATCAGCAGCCTGCTACGAAGTACGGCGGATATAATAATGAATATTTTTCAATTTCATATTGGGGCGACAGCAATATGGTGGAATTTTGTCTTCATTGCCCGCTCAGCGAAATATACAGCGTAAACTTTTATCTCCGTATGAGGGGCGGATATAACAAAAAATACGAGTATCTGTCTTCAAAATATTACAGAGATACCGGCGAAAGCTTGAGAAGTGCAACCGGATATATCGATCCGGCTGTATTTTCCGATAGCTATCCTATAAGCTGTGATAAATATGAAGGTAGCTTTGACGGACAAAACGAATTTATGGAAGAAAGTAGGGTTGGTATCTGCGATTTGATACACTGCCTCAAGGAATTTGTCGAGGCAGAAAACATGGGGTGCAATTTTTCCGATTTTGAATTTGTAAACTTCTAATCTGCCTGTCAGAAATGTCAGTTTGCATGAGGTTGTGAAAATTTTATGTTAAACCGACAAAAATGAATCGTATACGGGATACCACTTTTCCTGCTTCGTGACAGACGAAAGCCTCAACACGAAAACACGTAGTTGAGGCTTTTCTTTTACGTTTTTGTCTCGCGTCGAAGTGGCATCTTTTTTGCTCCCTCTTGACACAATCATTGACTTATAAGTCTACCACGACTTGTGAGTCAATTCTCTTTTATAGCCCTATTTTAAGGATTCAATACGGATAGATCGTATTGAAAGGGTTGAGAACTGGCGGATCAGCACCAGAAATCAGCCATTTTTGTTACACAGGAGCAGAAATCCTGCAAAATACTATGTGACTTTGTGTTGCCGGGATTGACAGTGCAGCATCAAAGAGATATAATAATATTGTTCTATATAGAACTGTTCAATTTATAACATTGTTGGAGCGATTACAAAATGGATATTATGCTTGAGAACCTATATGTCAGCCGAGAATTGTATTCTTTTCTGCTGCATCCTGTTTGCACGAAATACGATTTGGCACCCGCCGAATTGCTTGTATTGCTCTTTTTGGCAAACAATACGGAATATGATACGGCAAAGGATATTGTAAACAAATTAAAAATTGCCAAGTCACACGTCTCCATCTCGGTAAGAGCGTTGGAAGAACGCGGATATTTGAAAGGAAATTATGAAGGCCGCAATCGAAGAACCATTCATTTACAGTTATCGGATACAGCGGCATCCGTAATCAGCGATGTGCGAAATGTACAGAGCAAATTCCAATCCATTTTAGGGCACGGATTCTCCGAAGAAGAATTGAAACATTATCAAAACTATCTGCAGCGAGCAACTGAAAACGTCAATCTATATCTGAAAAATTCTATTTCCATATAATCAAAGCGAAAGGATAAAGTATTTTTTAGGTGAGCGCATGATTTTCTTTTATATGAATCCGGTTTTGATGACCGCAGAAATCATACCTGCTATTTCCTTGTTGATAAAAGTTTATAATGCGGATAGATATTACGGATGAATTTTCGTTGGATTTATTGCCGCCATATTCATCATCGCCCTGCTGGTTATCCGAAACAGTCAAAGCATGACCGTTATATTTCAAACAGCAGCCTCTATTTTTAAAATAGGAAAGAGTGATCTTATGGAAAACAAAAGCAATATCGTGGATTTAACCAATGAATTGATATATCGAAAATTTCTGATGAATAACGGGCAACGACGGCAATTTAAAGATTTAAATATGCCGGAATATATCGCGCTGCACATGATCGCAAAAACGGCATCCGAAGAATTGATTTATTCCGGGAAAACATATTTAAAAGATCTTGCAGATAAAATGCAGCTTTCCATCCGCCAAATCTCCAAAATGGTTTCCGAATTAAGAGATCGCGGACTCTTAACATGGTCACACGATGGAGACGGAACGGATGGCACATACGTTGTCATTACCGAATCCGGCTCTGAGCTGATGCACCAACAGGAGCAAATGTTAAACGATTACTACGGACGTGTTATTCAAAAATACGGGCCGGAAAATCTGATTCATCTCCTGCAAATGATGAAAGAATTAGAAACCGTGATGAGCCGTGAACTGGAAGGAACGGAGGAGGACGACGCCAATGACTGAATACTTTGAAAAACTGGAAATGATTTGCAGAAAGAATGACGCTATTGCCCCCAGACTCTATGATGAATACGGTGTCAATAAAGGTCTGCGGGATGACAAAGGAAACGGCGTTCTGGCGGGGCTTACCAATATTTCTAAAATCGTTTCCTCCAAAATAGAAAACGGACAAAAAGTACCTTGTAACGGAGAATTATGGTATCGCGGCTACCGTGTGGAAGATTTGATCAACGGGCTCGGCGATCATGAGATGGGGTTTGAAAAGATCGCCTATTTGCTGCTGTTGGGAGAATTACCAAATGCAGAACAACAAAAATCTTTCATGCAACTGATGAGCAGCTGCAGAACCCTCCCAACCAATTTTACCAGAGATGTTATCATGAAAGCGCCGAGCAGTGATATCATGAATTCGATGACCAGGAGCATTCTGACACTGGCTTCTTATGATAAAAAGGCAAATGATACAAGTGTCAGCAATTCATTACGGCAGTGTCTGCAGCTGATCAGCGAATTTCCTTTGCTAGCAGTATATGGATATCATGCCTATAATTATTACGAAAGACAAGACAGCATGATTATTCATCGTCCTCATCCCGACTTATCAACAGCGGAAAATATTCTTTTAATGCTGCGTCCAAACCAGAAATACACGATCACCGAAGCGAAAGTATTAGATACCGCATTGATCCTTCACATGGAACACGGCGGCGGCAACAACTCCACCTTCACCACTCGGGTAGTGACTTCTTCTGGTTCCGATACCTATTCCACCATTGCGGCTGCCATGTCCTCATTAAAAGGGCCGAAGCATGGCGGCGCCAATATCAAAGTGATGGAAATGATGTCGGATATTCGTACGCATGTCCGCGATTATGCGGATAAGGATGAAATTGTTGCTTATCTTTCTAAAATCATCGACAAAGAAGCTTTTGACAAAAAGGGACTTATCTACGGCATGGGACATGCGGTGTATTCTCTGTCCGATCCTCGAGAACGCATTCTCAAAAAATATGTACAGCAACTTGCGTCAGAAAAGAAGCGCGAACACGATTTTCTGCTTTATCAGAACATCGAGGAACTGGCGCCTAAATTGATTGCGGAAAAGCGTCGTATTTACAAAGGCGTCAGCCCGAATGTAGACTTTTACAGCGGTTTTGTCTATGATATGTTGGGTATCCCGCAGGAACTATATACGGCCATGTTCGCCACTGCGCGAATTGTCGGATGGAGCGCCCATCGGATAGAGGAGCTGATTTGTACCGATAAGATCATCCGTCCTGCCTATATGAGCGTGATGGAGAAAAAATCATAAGAGCCTTTTGAAATCTTGATAACTGACATTTGAGCCCGTCCCAAACTTTGTGTAAACCGCATTGAGGTGTAGAATAGAAGCACCAAAAATGGCGGCTTACATAAAGTTTGGGATAGTCTCTGTTCGTACTTCCGTTATAGCCTTTACCCCCCGTCGTCCAAAGGCATCGTAATCAAACCCATAGCGCATCCGTTCGTCATTATGGTAAATTCCCCGCAGATAGCCTGCGGCATCGTCAAACAGAGCTTTCTGGAACGTTTGGCGCATCTCTGTGGGGCAAATCATTGACAAATGCAGAAATATGAGGCCAAAAAAAGACATCTATATATTGATATATCGCATAGCCCATGCTATAATCGAATTCAGAGATTGTATTTCAAAAAGAGGTTGACAAGGTTGGCAAGAAAAACGAGGAATACGATAATCTTAACATACCGAAATAATTTGACTGTTGGTCTTTTGGCGGCTAGCAATCAATATCCAATACCTTAACCGCTGAATACAGGGGGATTTATGCCCTGTATTCAGCTTTTTTATTTTAGCGCCTTTAGCCGGTTGCGTATGCAAGCAATCGTAACATTCAAAAGCACTGTTGTACAGTTAAACATCCGGTTGATCATCCGACTGACAACATGTTAAGGAATTGAACGAAAAATAGTTTATTTAAGAACTTTTATAAACAGCGCAAAGACAGGCGGTATGCCCGTTTTAAGTTGGGTGGTAAAGATTATGAAGGACGAAAAAATGCGAAAAAAAATAACCGATAAAAAGGTGCGCGCGGTTATTGCAATCGTCTGCCTTATAGCGGTAGCCTGTACGGGTATTGTGTATGCCGCGGATACCCGCAGCACAGATGACCCTATAAGAGAATTACAGAACGGCAGCTTTGAAGAGGGGCAGAGCTGGACATCAAGCTATTCTCAACTGGATCAAAGCAAAGTTCCTTTCTGGAACACAACGGCTTTTCAGGGTAAAATTGAATTATTCAAAGAAAATACAGGAGTTTATATAAAGAATGTAAAATTAGCTCCTACGGACGGATCATACGCTGCAGAGTTAAATGCGGATGAAGAAAGCACACTATACCAGAACGTTAAAACAACCCCGTCAAGCGTGTACAAATGGGGCTTAGATCACGGCGGCCGAAACGGAACAGATACCATGGCGCTGGTTATAGGGCCTAAACAGAGCGTTGATCCGTCAAAACCCAGCAAAGCAGGGCGCGATCAGCTCATGCAGATGGTGGACTGGCTTATCGATCAGGGTATGACCTCTGTTAAAACCTCGGCGGGCTTGGGCGAGAAGCTTACAGTTTACAGTAAAAAATTCGCTGAAAAAGGTACTTTTGTAGATAACGCGGGAAATGATGCGTTCAGCCTAACGCCCAGCACTATCTACACCGAGGAGTGGCATATTTGGATAATGGCGTCCTCAAGGGCTACAAGCGATACGAATCCGTGGAACTCTTACGGCTCTAACGCCGAGGACTCTTCGGGAAGCGGAGATGGCTTGGACGGTACAGAGGTGGATTTAAGCAAGTATTATTTCTATACCGTCCCGGCGGGACAGACCAATACCCTGTTTGGATTTGTTTCGGTCGGGTATGTCGATTCTATTGCGTCTGAGGACAAAGCAAAGACCTACGGCAACTTCCTTGATAATATTAACTTCCAGCTTTTCCATCCGCTTTCGGGCAGTACCACCAATCACGGCAGTGCGGTTGTCGGAGGAAGCGACGGAACTGCCGAGGGGGAGGGCGCATCTGACGGTTACCAGGTTACAATAGACAACAAGCTCACGACCTATATAACCGACGGTGAAACCCTTAAAATTCAGGCTATCATAAAAGCGAAAGACGTGGAAGACGGCTGTCAATTCGTGGGCGTTTATTATACAAAGCAGGACGATAACGGCAATCCTGTCACCGAATTTATCAAGGTAACAGGAAATGAAATTGAAGATACAGGCTCTTTAACCGATGAGGAGAAAAAGGGAAAATGGGTAAAGTATACTAATGCAGACGGCGACACGGTTTATACCTATTATCTTGAAAATCTGACCTCGGCAACCGATTTGCACTTTGTATTTATTAAAAACCCGACCGTCACCTATGACCCCAACGGCGGAAAAGCTTATATTATAGAGGATAGACCGCATAAGGATGAAGATGAAAATGTTTACAGCTTTAAGCCCTTTAAAGATAGTGTAGATGAAAATTCGTTTGTCGCTCCCTATGTTTCAAAAGCAGCGGAGGGGCAAAACGATGGTTGGAAATTTTTGGGCTGGAAGCTTATGGGAGATATAGTGGACAATATCCCTTCAGAAACAGAGAAGGTAAACGCGGATGAATTGGGCAGCTTGCTGCTTCCCGCCGAACACACCATAGCCTGTGATTATAATGTGGACGGCGCTACGGATGAAAAGGCGGCGCAGTATTTTAAGATTTACGGCGGAAACGTGGAACTTACAAAAGCAGTCAGCACAAAAGCGGGAGAAATGGTTTCGGGTGTAACATGGAATGACAAGGGCGAGACAAAACTCTACGCAAATGTCCACAAGGGTATTACCATGGTGGCACAATGGCGCTGGAGACAGGCGTTTATTCCGCAGGTCGGTCAGGACGGCGAGTTCAGCAATTCTACTGATGGCGGAACGGTTGAAATTACAAGCGTAACAAATACATCAGACGAGAATTACAACGATGCTTATAATGCGAACGGTGGAAAGTCCTACCACGCAGCAACCGATGAGACGATAACTGTCAAGGCGATTGCAAAGGACGGCTGTAAATTTATCGGCTGGTATAACGAAAGCGGAAATCTTGTTGCCACCAATGCCGAATACGGCTATGTTGAAACCAAGGAAAGCGTAAACACCTATTACGCACGGTTTTCCAACAGCGTTACACAGACCTATATCCGTCAGGTAAAAAACGGCGACAATTGGGAAGACACCACCGACGATAAAATAGGAACGCTTGAGCGTTACAGCTATACCGACGCGGTAGGTATGCCTATAAGCACCACCGCGGTAGCGGGAAAGGGCTACAAGTTTGTCGGCTGGTATGATTCCGAGGGTAACAAGGTTACCGATGATATGCTTATAAACAGCGGTGCGACAATAAGCTACACAACTACGGGCAATGCGACCTATTACGCGCGTTTTGAAACGATGTATACTCTTTATGTGAGCAAACTTGACGGTGATAAATCCACGGCGGAAAATAAAGTGCCGCTTGCCGGCGCGGAATTTACTCTCTACCGGAAAGATGAGAACGGGGATAAAGCCCTTGTTTATTACGGTGAAAGTATAAAGTGTATCGCTGTTAAAACCGCCGTTACGGCTTTAAGCGAGGACGGCACAAGGGCAACTGCGGTTTTCACCGATATCCTTGCCTCGGGAACGGACTACTTTCTGGTTGAAGAAAAAGCGCCCGCAGGCTACCGTCTGCTTGACGCGCCCATAAAAATCACCATTGACGGTTCGGGCAATACCGCCCTGATCGATGGAATATCTAAGGAAATTACCGAAAAGGAGGTTAATGTTGAACTTGCAAACTATTTGACGCTGCATATGCCCACTTCCGGAATAGAATTTACCGGCGGTTGGTTTGCAGCGGCGGGACTTATGCTGCTGGCTGCAGCGACAATTGGTTTGTTTGGGGTCAAAATAAGCCAAATTAGAAGTAAAAATAAATAATGAAAGGAACGATACCAGGCACAAAGCCATTTTTCATGGTGGGTTGTGCAAATTTTGTATCGCATGGCGATTAAAATGAAAACAAAAAAATTAGCGTTTCTTCTCCTGTCTGCACTGTTCGTGTTATCCGTACTGCCGTTGGGTGTATCCGCGGCTTCTGCTCCCGCAACACCGGCATCCACCGCTTCCATTACCATTGAAAATGCATTAGAAAACGATCAACTGTCTGCCTACAAGGTTGTGGACATTACTTACGACGACGGCAAGAACACGCTGTCTTATGCGTGGGACAGTGCTTTTGCTGACTATTTTTCAGGCACAACCTCGTATAATACAACGGCATATACGGTTGAGGCCTTTGCGGCTCTCGCAGATGATTCCGACGCGCTGAAAGACCTGCTGGCCAAGCTGCCAAATTACATTAAAGACAGAGCGATTGCTCCCGTGCAGGCTAAGACTGTTGGAGCGGACGGCAAAGCCACCTTTACCGATCTCGCGATGGGCGAATACTTTATCCGCCCCACTCTGACGACATCCGTCTATCAGTTAATGCTCCAAAAAGTGGAGCCTACCGTTGCAAACGTGGACGGAACAGAGACCTATGTAATAGATGATGTGGCTTTCACAGCGAAAAAAGAAAAGGTTAACATCACCAAAACAGCCGATAAAACCAGCGTAACAAAAAATGAAAAGGTTACCTACACTATTACGGCTGATATTCCCACCTATTCAGAAAATGCGGCAGATAAATCGTTCTCCGTGTATGACCTGCTTCCCGACGGATTAACGATGGATACAGCTTCCATTACAGTCCAGAGAGACGGAACGGATATTACGGATCAAGCCGGAACGCAATATACGCTTGATAAAGCCTCCAACACAACAACCGAACCGTATTATACCTTCAAGCTCAGCGTTGATACGACGCAGTACGCCGACAACTGGCCTGCATCGGGCGGAAAACAACTCATTATTTCATACACCGCCACACTAAACGATGATGCCGAAGTCAATACCAAGGAAACCAACATTGTAACGTTTGATTATTCTTTCTATCCTTATGTAGAAAACTCCCATAACCAAAAAAGCGATGAGGTTGATGTAACCACATTCGCGATTAGAATTAACAAATTTGTTAAGGACAAAACAGATACAAAGCTTGCCGACGCCAAGTTTGATTTATACAGGACCGCATCACAGGCAGAAATTGACGCGGGAACCGCAGTAGAGATTCCTCATACAAGAATTCCGGGTATCAAGCTTGAGAGCGACAAGATTACGGATGCAAACGGTGTTGCAACTTTTGAAAAGTACGAGGCAAACGGCACGAATTATGATTACTATCTCGTGGAAACCGTGGCGCCTTCGGGATACAATATTTTAGACGATGCCGTAAAGGTAAATTTCACCGATGCTGAAGTTGCGGCCACTTCCGGCGTTTACACTGTCGATGTTCCCAATAGCAGCGGAATCAAGCTCCCGATGACCGGCGGTACAGGTACTGTCGTTTTTACCGTAATCGGCATCGCGTTGATGGTCGGAGCCGTCTTGCTGTTTATCTTTTCCCGCAAAAAGACAAACAACGAAGTAAAATGAGTCATCTCAAGTAATTGCAGCCAGGGGCGACGAACCGTTAGCCGCCCCTCTTTTTCGTAAGCTATGGGAAGGAGAAAAGCAACATGAAAAAAGTTCTGCCAACCATGCTGATTGTACTGGTGTTTCTTGCGGGAATTGCTGTTTTTCTCTATCCCACAGTGTCCAACTATCTTTACGAAAAAAACAGCAGCAGGGCCATCACCGAGCATGCGGAAAACCTCTCAGAAATAAGTCCGGAAATAATTGCGAAAGAAAAAAACGCGATTGATCGGTATAACAAAAGTCTGTTTAAAAACGCTGTTGTGCTGACGGACCCGTTTGATCCGGAGGCCTATCCCATTACGGACGGTGAGTATACAGAGCTGTTGGCACAGGATGAGGTCATGGCGTACATTGAGATTCCCGCCATCAATGTGTATCTGCCCATCTATCATGGAACAAAAGAAGAAACATTACAAATCGGTGTCGGTCATTTGGAAAACACCTCGCTGCCCGCAGGAGGGAAAACCACTCATGCCGTCCTTTCGGCGCATTGCGGCCTGCCCTCCGCACGGCTTTTTACCGATCTTCCTCTGCTCAAAGAAGGGAATATTTTTCGGATCCATGTACTTGATGAAGTGCTGACCTATCAAGTGTACGACGTGGAAACGGTTAATCCGGATAACTGTTCTTCCCTGCATATCCGGGAAGGCGAGGACATTGTTACATTGATTACCTGCACGCCCTACGGCAAAAATACCCACCGTCTGCTGGTACATGGCAGGCGGATTGAGGAAAAAGAAGACGTTAGTATTCCAGAACCGAAAATTGAGCAAAAAATGACGTGGGAAAATTATACACATCTTGCGGCAATTGGCATTACAGCTGTATTTGTTCTGCTGCTTTTCGGCAGTGCAGTTAGCAGCTTGATAAAGAGGAAAAAGAAGCATGAGAAAACTGATTAGAATAATCGCCATAATTTTACTGATTGTCGGCATCGGCTTTTTTTCTTATCCCATGGTTCTGAAAGTGAGTTTTGATAAGCAGGCCAATCAGGCAATTGATCAATTTGAACAGCTTAAAGCCGATGAATCGCAAACGGACAATACGATTCCGAATGAGAATAGCCTTCCGTATGCCGAACTGCGCAAAGCCATGTTCGACTATAACGAAAAGCTGTATTTAACCGGACAAAACGGCCTGATCGATCAGTTGTCGTATGAAAAGCCGGATTTTCATTTATCCGATTATGGTATTGACAGCGAAATACTCGGCTATATTTCCATACCGTCGATAGACATTGAATTGCCGATTTATAACGGTGCAAGCGAGAAGAATATGGCAAAGGGTGCGGCATATCTGGCGAATACTTCGCTGCCTGTCGGCGGGAATCATACAAATTGTGTGATAGCCGCTCATACCCGACATAAGGGGATCTATATGTTCAAAAAAATCACCGAGCTGAAGCCGGGTGATGAAATTTATATAACCAACTTATGGGAAACGCTTGTGTATAAAGTGTCGGAAACCAAAGTGATTGACCCGACAGACAGTCAGAATATTTATATTCAGGACGGCCGATCTCTTTTGACTTTATCCACCTGCCATCCCTTTCCGAAAAATTACCAGCGATATTTGGTATATGCCGAATTTGCGGAATCAAAATAAAGAAATGAACGACTCGGCATTGGCTTCCGCTGTCCCCCAAGCCGGGAACAGCGGAAGCTGCGTGAACTAACTCGTTATCTTTCTTGTTTACACAATCTCAAAACGATACCTGCCCGAAACAACTGCATTTGTCTGACCATTGGGAAGAACAACGTCTGCGGTACAATTGGACGGCACCGAAATATCAAAAACCTGTTTGCCGTCCTCTTTGCGCCAGCTGCTTTCCACCCGGCCATAAACGCTGTCGTAGCCGGCTTTGGCGTAGGTCAGCGTGCCGCCGGGCCGCGGCGCAATCACAAAGTGATTCTCTCCGGCTACCCGGATGCCGCAGACCGTGTCAAAGAGCCAGCTCACCATGGCCCCTTTGGAATAGTGGTTCAGAGACGCAATACCCTTGGAAACGGTGGCGGATTTATCCGTATAGCGGCGGAGGCGCTTGGCTTCCTCCGTTTTTTCCTGCAGAATAAAATCCACCAGCGTCACTCCGTTTTCTGCCTTGAATTTTGCCGACAGTCTGGAGCGGCTCAGATAAAGTGCCTTGGCAAAGCATCGACAGTATCGGCACCTATCTGGGCTTCTCATCCCAAGGACATTTTTCCAGAGTATTCAAAAAATACGCCGGCAGCACCCCCGACAGAATATCGGGACAAATATGCCAAGTAGCAAGGCACTTGCACCTCTGCTGTATTCCGGTGCGTGGCGGACCGATCGGCAAACGAATGCGTCAACTTGACGGAAACGGAAATTCAGAGTATAATAAACCGATTGAAAATATAAGCGGAGGGTCGTTCACATGTCGATAAAAGGGAACTTGGTTTCTTTTCTTATTATAGCCCGTAATGCTTCCGGCACATTGGGAACACTGCTGAAAAATCTGGAAGCGCAGACCTATCCGTCCAAGCAAATCGAAATTATTTTAGTAGACAGCGCTTCACAGGATGATACCAAACAAATCATGATGCAATTTCAGGCGGCGCATCGTAACGAATTTTACGATATACTCGTACTGGATAACCCCAAAATGATCTTGCCGTGCGGCTGGAATGTCGCTTTGCGGGAAGCGCACGGCGACGTTATTTTACGTGTGGATGCACACAGTACCCTTCCGCCGGATTTTATCGCCTGCAATATGGCTAATTTTGCAAACGGCGAAAAGATTGTGGGCGGCCCCCGCACCAGTGTTGTCGCTCAGGACAACGCTTGGCAGCGTACTCTGCTCACGGCGGAGGAATCGCTGTTTGGCAGCGGTATCGCCGCCTATCGCCACTGCGAGGATACCCGCTATGTCAGCACGCTGGCACATGGCGCGTATGCACGCGAGGTCTTTGAAAACGTCGGCGGTTACGATGAACGGCTGGCGCGCACGGAAGACAACGAAATGCATTATCGCATGAAGCAAGCCGGTTACCGTTTGTTTTTTGATTCAAAGATTCATTCCTATCATCATCCTCGCAATCGGTTTTCTAAAATGCTCAAGCAAAAATATCTTAACGGCTATTGGATCGGTTTGACACTGCGCATTTGCCCTCGTTGTTTTTCTCCCTACCATTTCGTCCCGCTGCTGTTTGTACTGGCCATTCTGGGTGGACTGGTGCTGGGGCTTTGCGGCATCTGGTGGCCGCTCGCGGCGCTGGGCATCGCCTACGGAGCGGTCGATCTGCTGCTGACCGTGGCGTCGGTGCTCCGCAAACCGTTTTCCGCATATTATTTCTGTCTGCCCGTGCTGTTTCTGCTGCTGCATCTGGCATATGGCTGGGGCACGCTGACCGGCATCGTCAAGATTCCCTTCTGGTACCCCAAAAACAAGCAATGCGACGCGATCGAGCAGGTCAAAGACGCGATGAAACGCCATCACGAATAAAGGAGCGAAATGCCGGTGTCCGATCAAACCAATCAGGAGGTTTCCCCCGAGCTGCTGCGAGCCATGCAGCTGAAAGGGCTGGAAATGCTGCTCTACTTTCAGAAATTCTGCGAAGAGCACGGGCTGCTCTTCTATTTCTGCGGCGGCTGCTGCATTGGCACGCTGCGGCACGGCGGATTCATTCCGTGGGACGACGACGTGGATGTATTCATGCCGCGCGCCGATTATGAGCGCTTAAAAGAACTGTGGAACAAGCACGCAGACACGCAGCGTTACGCCTGCGTTTATCCGTCCCGCGATCTGTGCGACCACAACTTATTCGTCACGATCCGGGACACCTCCACCACCTTCATCAAACCTTATCAGCAGGACTTGAACATTCCGCACGGCTTGATGATGGATGTATTCCCGCTGGACGCGTATCCGCTTTCCAGATGGCAGCGCAAGCTGCAGGTCATGTGGGCGCTGCTCTATTCGCTGTTCTGCGCGCAGGTGATCCCGGAAAAGCACGGCAAAGTCATGCGGCTCCTCAGCCGTATCGCACTCGCCCTTGTTCCGTTCAAAAGCTGGCGGTATGCAATCTGGCGGCTGGCGGAACGGCAGATGTCCAAATATAAGCTGGAAGACACCGACAGCATCACCGAGCTGTGCGCCGGTCCCGGCTATATGAAAAACCGCTATCCCAAGGAAGCGTTTGCCAGCGCTGTCTACAAGGAGTTTGAAGGGCATCTGCTGCCGATACCGGTCGGCTATGATGCGTATCTGCGCACCGCCTTCGGCGACTATATGCAGCTGCCGCCGGCGGAAAAACAAAAGCCGCAGCATGACGCCGTATTTGTCGATCTGGAACACGGGTATGCGCGTTATAAAGGGCAATACTATTGTAAAAACGAAAACAAGACAAAATAAAACCAAAGGGGCGGATCATCATGATATTTGGCGCTATTCTGGCGGGAGGTACGGGCAGCCGTATGCATCGTACCGATATGCCCAAGCAGTTTTTGCCTTTGGGGGACAAGCCCATCGTGCTGCACACACTGGAAAAATTTCTGACATGCACACGGCTGGATATGATTTATGTCGGCGTGCATCCGAATTGGGTGCTGCATATGCAGGATCTGGTCGACAAATATCTGTCTGCGCACGCGGCGCGCATCCGGCTGGTCGCCGGCGGCGGCGACCGCAACGCCACGATTTTTCAAATCGTGGACGCGATTGAGCATGATTTCGGCGCCGACGAGGAGCATATTATCG
>X371_Linnaeus_Two_toed_Sloth__coassemble_1046_pt1 | contig 18092 bp, 12 predicted proteins | sample X371_Linnaeus_Two_toed_Sloth__metabat2_high_PE_002 | metagenome-assembled genome bin X371_Linnaeus_Two_toed_Sloth | reverse complement strand
ATAAATACACGCTGCCCGTGCCGCAGGCTGCCGAGAATGCTTTCGCCCTCCGGCATACCCGCTCCGCGCATGGAATCTGTCACCAACACCAATTGGCTCGCACCCTTAATTTTATACGCCAGCTGTAACAACTCCGCGGGAAGGTGACAGCCGTCTGCAATGAGTTCCGCCTGCATTCCATCCAGCAGATAACACGCCTCCACCACGCCGGGGATGCGAAACCCGTGCCGCCGCGTAATCGTGGACATCCCGCTGTACAGATGCGTTGCCAGACGGAATCCGTTTTCATAGGCCGCCACTGTCTCCTGACAGGTAGCCGCTGTGTGGGCAAGGGAGGCGATAATCCCCTTCTCCTGCAAAAAGCGACCGAACGCGAGAGCACCCGGCAGCTCAGGGGCAGCGCTCCAGCGAAGAATGGCGCCGTCCGCCCATTCATAAATGCGGCGGTAATCCTCCGGTTCCGGTGCACGGATGTATGTTTCATCCTGCGCCCCTTTATACTCCGCTGCAAAATACGGTCCCTCCAGATGCATCCCCGGCATACGCGCACCGGCGTAATCCGCGTCTTTCACCTGATGAAACACGTCAAATGTCTGCCGCAGATCGGCATCATCGCCGGCCAGCGTCGTGGGCAGTAGTGTGGTCGTTCCATAACGGGCGTGTGTAACGCAAGCGCCGATAAATGCATCCGGCGTGGCGTCCATAAAATCGTGTCCGCCGCCGCCGTGACAATGCAAATCGATAAATCCCGGCGACAGATAGCGTCCTTTTCCGTCCACTATCCGCCCCTCGAATCCCGCCCGATCGACCGTTCCCTGCTGTATATGGGTAATCTTCCCCTGCTCGACAACGACTGAAACCGGTTCGGTGATTTTATCCGGCGCTACCAGCCTCACCTGCTGAAACATCGTGCGCTGTGCATCCATCTTCCTGCCCCCTGTCTATCCTTTACAGTCCCAAAAAGGTCTGCATACAATCGCACATTTGATTTGCCAGTTTCTCATTTTCCATCTCACAGAAAATACGGATCAGCGGCTCGGTACCGGAAAAACGCGCAATCAGCCAACCCCCATTTTCAAAATACACCTTACACCCGTCCAGATACGATACTTTTTCCACCGTACACGGGAATTCCGGCAGCTGCTTGTCTTCCATCAAGTGCTTCAGGATTTCTTCTTTGCGCTGCTGGGAAAACCGATAATCGCGTTCCGCCATAACCAGCTTGCCAAATTCGTTGGTAATCTCCTCATAAATCGTGGACAGCTTTTTGCCGGTGACTGCGAGCATTTCCACCAGCAGCGCCGCTGCGTAAATACCGTCTTTCCCTTGGATGTGCCCGCGCACGGTCAAACCGCCGGAGGATTCGCCGCCGATCACGCAATTGGTTTCCAGCATTTTGCCGGAAATGTGCTTAAATCCGACCGGAACCTCATAGCATTTCTCACCGAATGCCGCCGCTACCTTGTCCAACAGGTGGGTTGTGGCCACATTGCGCACGGCAGCGCCGTGCCAGCCCTTATATTTGAGCAGGTAATAATACAGGATCGTCAGGATCTGGTTCGGATGCACGAACTGCCCTTTGTCATCGATGATCCCCAGACGGTCGGCATCGCCGTCGGTCGCGATACCGATGTCCGCATGGCTTTCCATAACATAATTGGTCAGCGCGTTGAGTGTATCCGCATTTGGCGCCGGCAGCCGTCCGCCAAACAAGGTATCGTGCCGTTCATGAATCACATCGACGTCACAGCGCGCGGTCAACAGGATGGTTTGCAGCGATGTTTTGGATACACCGTACATAGGATCCAGCACGACTTTCAGTCCGCGGCTGCGGATAGCATCCATATTGATGCCGCGGATAATGGAATCCAGATAGGCGTTCTGCGGATTGATTTCCTCAACTAGTCCGGCGGCAAGCGCTTCTTCATAGGGAATTGCCCGCACCGTCTGCGCATCGATAGATGCGATATACTGTTCAATATCCGCTGTCACTGTTTCATTCGCATCCCGACCACCCTTGACGAACACCTTGACGCCGTTGTAAACCGCCGGATTATGGCTGGCGGTCACGGCCATGCCATAAGCCATTTCAAAATATTTTACCGCGAACATAATCAACGGGGTAGGTGCATCTCGATTGATCACCTTGCAGGCAATGCCCTCAGCAGCCATGACCTCCGCCGCCCAATGCGCCGCCTGTACGGACAGGAACCGGCGGTCATAGCCGATCACAAATCCTGCCAGATCCACGCCTTCCGCTTTGATCTTGCGCGCAAGCGCCGCGGTAAGCAGCTGTACATTTGCTTTGGTGAATTCTTCACCGATAATCGCCCGCCAGCCGCCTGTTCCAAATTTAATCATATCAAAATCATCCTCTCTTTGACGCGCGGGGAAATCATCCCCCCCTTTAAAAATCCTTACGGCAACTTTCCGCCCATTTCGGTTTCTTCCTCGTGTTAATCCTCGACCGTAACATCCACAATTCCGGTCAAATCCGCTGCCGGCACCCACACACGGTATACCCGCAGAATTTCACTGTACGTACCCTCGGTCGGCTGGCCGTTCACCATAAACCGGCGCTGTTCATGTCCTTTTCGCGCATATTGTATCCGTACCGTTGCGCCTTTGACCGGCACCTCGGCGGAAAATCTCTCAAACGGGCAGGCGGTGGCCGGCTGTATCCATACGCCGTCGTACTCCGGCTCTACACCGACGACATAGCGCACGAGCAATTTCAGCGTCACATTGGAGCTGCCGGTCTGCCAATCCATCATGGACTGACCGTCGATGTTCTTTTCGGGATTGTAGCCATAGGAATTGGGCATCACATACGGCGAAACCGATACATGATCATGCGTAAACGGTAACGCTTTGAACAGTTCCTGCCACGCCGCTTCTGCTTCCCCCATACGGAACAGCGCCATAACGCCGAAAACGGATGCATGAATATAAGGCGCACCATTTTCCGCTGTGCCGGCGGGGAGTTTGGGAATCCGCCCGACTCCCGGTGCATCCGGTTCAAAGTGCGGATCAAACGTTTTCAGTCCGTAAGGCGAATCCAGCTTCAGCAGATCGTTTTTGATTATGTTGTGTACACTGGTATCGCGATCATATAGACCGCTCAACACCCAGAACGCATTTGCCGTCAGGCTGCGCCGCTCCTTGCCGTCCGGATCCATCCAGCCGCCTACATGATAGGACAGCCCGTCGCCCCAGCCGTGACTGATGCGGGCACGACCCTCCGAATTATAGACAATGCCGTATTTGCGCAAACCGGCTGCCAGCCGATCGGCTGATTCGGAGTAATTCGTCACAATATCGGAATATTTGTCTGCATTGAGCAGCGACAGCAACGACATCATCTCGTTAAGATTCTGCCACACCTGCGCAGCCGCCATCACCGATACGCCGCTGCCATATTCCTGACCGGGCGTACGACTGACACCCAGGCCATCCAGCGCATCGTTCCAATCACCGAACAACACCCGGATACATCCGGTTTTCGGATCTGTTTTGTCCAGCAGCCACGCCATGATACGCAGCATATGATCCAGTACCGTATCCTGTTCGTCGCTCTTTTTCGTCAAGCGCTTTTTCTCATCCACAATGGTGTAATAGCCACACATTTCGTTGAGAAAGCCAATATCGCCCGTATATTTTAGATACGTGATAATGGTGGAAATCACCCAGACACCCTGATCAATAAACGGACGAAGATCCATCGCGGGTGCCGCACCCTCCCTCACCGGAAGCGCATACTGCCGCGGGCAGCGACCGGACGGATCGATAAAGCTGAGCGCCTCCAGCATTTTTGCACGCGCCAGCTGCGGTTGCCATATCAAATACCCCTCCAGAGCCTGAAAAACATCCCGGATTCCAATCAGGCTGCTGGCACTGAGTTGAATATACCCCTTTATCAGTGAGCAGAACTCCACCTGCTTTTTAAGCTGCTCCACAAACGGGTTAACCTGTGCCGCCGAAATACATTCGCTTGTGTCGCCTTCAAAGCGCAGCTTCAATCCGCTGTGTTTCGCATTTTCTTCCTGTATCTGGCTCTCCAGATCCCGGTCGAAAATGTCTGCCTGCGGCCGAACGCTCCGCAGCTCCTGCACGCAGGTATCGTTATGGCAGAACACTCGATAAGCAAACGCACTGTCGATACGCAAAGACGCGGACGACGGCAGGTGAATGTGGAGCAAATCTCCGCAAATCCCGACCTCGGTAAAGGTGGTCGTCCTGACCGGCGAACCGAATGTTCCTGTCAGCACGCCGCGCGGATGGTGCAGGCTGGAGCGCGCACCGCCGACGTAACGGGCGCGCGAGGTGGTTTCTTCGTGCGCCGTGATCTGTGCACCACCCAGCAGCGTGGCAGTGCGGGTGAGCACTCCATAGTTTGACACCTGTTTTGTGCGGCTGATGCTCTCGTTGCAACGCACCACAAAATCCGGAAGAACGGTTTCGTTGTCCTGCACCGAGACTTCCCGAAACCACCTGTTTTCCCCGTTTTCAAAGACGTCGTGCATCAGGAATGGATTGATATAGGAGGATAAGCAGAAATCGATTTCTTTTTTACTTAAATTTTGAGCACCCAGCGTAAAGCGAATATTTCTCTCCTTGGTCACATAAATGCGCAGGCTCAGCCGCAGATCATCGATCTCCGTTAGGTATGTCACATAGCTCCGGCTGAAGACCGTATACCGCCGCGCCTCATCCTCGGTTTCGGGAACCGCCAGCAGCGGCACCAGCTTGACGCCGTCTGCCGAAGACAACCGTGCGAACCAGCACAGCTTCGGTTCCTGTCCCTCCGCGCTGCGCAGGAACGGCGAAAAGATCCCCTCATTGCTGTGCATATAGCCCGAAGTATACGCCCAAAAGTTGAAGCCGTCGCTTCCATACGGATAGCGGCAATCGCCGTCATCCCGCGGACTTGTAAAAACATCCTCGCCGACAAACCAGGCGGCGCCGGGCAGAGCGCTGCCGGCGTAGTCCCCTTCGCGCACACGGGCGGCCTGCGCGGCCAACTGTGCAGCGTTTTCCAAAGCGTTCACCTGATCAATCCCTCCTCATACTGGGGCAGCGTATGCGGTTGCAACGAGATCCAGCGTTTCATGTCGTGTATTCCAAACCCAAAATCGCCGTATGTTTGTTCCACCGTATCCCGAATTTCTTCCAGACACCGGTACATATAAATTTTTCCTTCTTCAAAGTAGGAAATCGCACAGTTCCCATTTTCGCGGCGCGCTTCATCCAGATTCATGGTTTCGCAGCCGATCATAATCGGTTTTCCTGTTTTTTTGGCGGCTTCCACGTTCGGCATCACAACATTCAGCTGTCCGGCTGCGGAATCACTGTACGCCATAACACATACGCCGTCGCACATACGAAATACCGTCTCGGTCAGGGAACAGCCGGCTTCTTCATCCCGGAATTTCCCAAACCAAGCCGGAATATCCCATTCCAGCAGCATACCTCGCTGGTCTGCTTGCGCACGCACATCCTCGATCAGACGGATAAACGGCTGTACATACGCCTCCATCCCGTCGCGCTTGGCTTCCGGCAGCACATGCGGCTCTACATCCATATGTAAAGAATAAAATTTGGGCCCATCGCCACACAAGGCGTTGATGGTATCTACCCGCTCCAAATACTCCCGGTAAGCCTGCTGCCGCTCCGGCAAGATCCATGCCGCGTCTCCGGACAAAGCCGAGGAACGAATGCCGTAAGCTGCGCCGCGCGCGATCAGATCAGCATATCGCCCGTCCATCACGTCCCGATTGATGGAAAAATACAACTCCGTGACGTGGTTCTTATGACAAAAGTCAAACAATTCATCGGGGTTTGCTACATAATATGATACATTCCATACCCAGGAGCCAAGCGGCTTTTTGAGCATCAAATAGGGTTGCTCTGCCATGATGACAACCATTCCTTCCTATACAAGACATATGCCTATCCGAAAGCAGGCAGCGCCTACAGCAACCGAATTTCGTTGCTGTAGGCCGCCCCTCATTATACACCGCTCCCGTCCAATTTGTAAAATATTGGTGTTAGCTTTCCGCCTTAGGCGGGAGAGGCTGTTCGGATCCGAACCTTTATTTTCTGCGTTTTTTTGTAATCAACAGGCTGCCCGCAGCCGCTACGCCCAGCACGGGAATCGCCAGCGGTAAAACGGAACCGGTTGCCGGGGAGTCCGGTTTACCGTCATCGGGAGTCTCACCCGGCTTGTTATCGGGATCCTGGTAGTCGGCCTGCCCGTCAAAAGCCTTCCAGAACTTCAGATCATCGATATAGTAATCGGGATAGGGATTGCCGTCCTCAGCACTTTCCAGCGTTTCATCCTGCCCGTAAAAACGCAGCGCCACATAGGTCGCCCGTTCATCCAGCACCGGCATCTCTTCTCCGTTGGAACGATAGAAGCCATCCAGGTTGTCATAGGTAACGCCGACGAATGTCCATTCGTTCGTGATCGTATAGCGGGCGTCGTTGTCAATATAGAATTCTTTCGCTAGACCGCCAACATACAGCAGCGGGAACACTTCCATCACTTCGCCGGGATTTTTCGTACGCATCCAACACGAGAAATAATATTTGCCTGCGCCGTTGTCCTTGACCACATCCGTAAGCGTAAATGCAGCGGCGTGCTGGGATTTCTCACGATCAGAAATGAGCAGGCAATTATTGCCCTTATGCGCGATAGCCGGATCGGTCACCAGCGTATATTGCGGATGCTCGCCTTCTACATTTTCCTGATTCCAAACATAATCATTCGCCGTAAAGGTTTCCAGATCGCCATACGGCGCAATGAGGTTTGCATTGTTTTCATAGGTAAACGTAGGAGTAAAGGAATTCTTCTTCGGCGGCAACGCATCAAATGCGGCTCGTGCTGCCTCCAGCTTAGCCTTTGCTTCAGCAACGGTCGTCTTTTGTTCATCCGTCAGCACATCCAGATTCAGCGCTTTATACGCTTCTTCCAGATTGGCGATCAGAACTTCATGCGAGTAAGAAATGGCATCCGGGGCCGGCAGCGTCGCAACCGACTGTACAAATGCCGAAGCGGCATCGCTGGGCTTTTGCGGGCCCATCACCTTGAAATCGTCTACATAGAAGTTTTCCGTTCCTTCTGTGCGCAGGCGGATGTTCGCCCATGCCGCGCCGTAGGGATCATAGAAATCGCCGTTATCTTTGGCAAACATGGAATAGGTGCCGTCCAACTTAATGCCGACTTCCGTCCATTCGTCGGTAACGGTCACAAATTCGCCACCCAGGATGAAGGCGCTACCTTTTCCGCTGCCCGCACCGAAGATCGGTTGCATTTTCAACGTCTGGCCTTTTTCCGCACGTACCCAAACCGACATGTAGTAGCCTTCGCCGTCCGCCAACGCGCCAACCTCATTGATAATATCCTTCAGGTTTACGGCAATGCTCTGATGTGCGCCCGGGCGGGCGGTCACATGCAGCGCACCGGTACCGGCGTGAACAACCGACGTGTCGGCTGCCGCTACCGATTCCGTGGCAACCGTCGCGGTCACCATAGCGGGGCTGGTGGATTCGCCATCCGTCGTCGCTACATACCACGCATCGCCGGCACCCTTCTGTGTGTTATAATAATTCGGCTCAGCAACTTTGGCATCAAATGTTCCGTCTTTCAGCTCATTCGTGCCAACGGTCGTCACCTTCTCCGGCGCGCCCGCATTCGGCACAAACCACAGCGTCACATCGTCCATCGCATAATCGCCGTTATACACAGCACTGCCTGTGCTTTCGGCAAACAGCATGACATACATCTTGCACCAAGTCAACGCTGCCAAGTTATCGGCGGTGAGATCCAAACCAACGGACGCGAACGCCATGTATGAACCGTCGTTCTTCTTGCCGATCTCGCCCCATGCATCGGAAACGGCAAAGCGCTCACCTGCGCCGGGCTGCATCTGTACCTTGTTGCCGTGGATATAGGGCACGGCATACGCGGTGTCGCCCTCGGTCGCCAGTTTAATGCGGGCGGAGATATAATATTTGCCGTCCGCACCGTTTTCCTTCAGCTGAGCTTTAATGTTCTGCTGAATGGTCGCCGAACGGGAATCCGCCTTGCGATTCGTCAGTTGCAGATAGGCGTTGGACGCATCGGCAATGGACACCGGCGTCACGGTTGCCGACAACCCCTCGTCACTCACGTTCGCAATAAAAGGGGCTTCCAACCCGTTTTCAAACTTGCTTTCCACCAGAGTAACTGTCGGACGAACCGCGGCGGCAGCCGAGGACAGTGCGCTTGTCATACACATGCCGCATAGCAGGGCGGCAGACAAGGTCAAACTTACAAGACGTTTCATTACAAATCCTCCTTAAATTTTATAGTAAAATCCGTTCATCTTGCGAAAATCCGGATTACACCTGCAGGAATTGCGCGGTCAGGCCTTCTTTTTACGAAGCACGAACCAATACAGGCAGAAACCACCTCCGCCTAAAACAACAATTGCCGCCACCACGATACCGACGATCGCGCCTGTGCTCAGCCCGTCCGGCTCAGAATCGGTGTTGCCCAATCCGCCCGCCGTAGTTGTGGTGTTTCCCGCCGTCTGGGACGTGGTGTTTTCACCGCCGTTTGTGCCGGTCGATCCTTCGGCCGCAGTCGTTGTATCGCCGCTCGCTGCGGTGGTCGAAGTTGTCGAAGATCCTTCTGTCGGTTTGGTGGGATCGGTGTTCTCTGTGGGCAGGGTCGGTGTCAGTTTCGACGCATCGTCTACTTTCCAGATCACAATATCGTCCACATAAAAGTCGCCATTGGTCTGCACAATGGCTTCATTCTTATTGGTCGGATCCTGCTTGGGATTCTTGGTGATGAATTTCAGAGAAGACCAAGTGGACAGTCCGTTGCGCGGAGCATAAATACCCGACTTTGTGGAATCCTCCGTAAACGGAACATAATAGGTTTCGCCATTCACGACCGCGATACCGATCTGCGTCCATGTATCGCCTTTGACCTCAAAATAGGTCTGGCCCGGCAGCCAAACCTCGCCGGAACCGCCGTATTGCAACTGCAGCCAGAAATATTGCGTTACGGTCGGGTCAACGTTACGTACCCACGCCGAAATAAAATAAGTATCCGTTTTGTTTTTGTTCGCTGCATCCTTAACAAATTTTTCGCCGATGTCGATGCCAATATCCTTATAGCATAAGGTATTGTAGCCCATCGGATCACCGACCGCGCTTTGACCGCGCGCGGATACCTTGAGGGAAGTGGAACCGGAGTGCGCCACGTTTTTCACCAATTCAATCGTCGCCGGTGCCACATTGGTATCGTCCGGCTGTGTGGCGGCAAACTTTCCTATCAAGCCTTCGTCGTTCTTCTTGTCCGTCTCAAAATCCTGATAGGTCAGAACGCCGCTGTCGTTCTTCCCGGGAACCGCTGTCGCATACCCCTTGGGCGCGTCCTTAGTTAAAGGCGCGGCCGATGCGGGCAGGCACAACGCACTGGTTGCCAACACTGCAGCCATGCATACCGTTACCCCTCGTTTTACCCATGTCTTGTTCATCGCTGATCCTCCTTATATTTGTATGAAGTGAGATTTTTCTATTAGACACCTCATCCTGTGTACCAGTTCATTATGCCATAGAATTCCGAATAACTGTTTTCATTATTTATGGAACATTTCCAGAATTCTATCAAAAATCCGCCTATTTTGCCGTGCCGACCGGAATAAGCACGGCTTCATCCGCCCACAATGTTCCTTTTCCGTTATTGCGTAAGGTAATCTGCACTTTTTTCGCCTTTGCCGGCGGAGTCAGCGTCAGCGTCTGCTGCCAATAGCCGGTATTCTCCAATGCCTGTGTCACCACCGCATCCCGAGCCAGCGCATTGCCAAAATTGTCGGTATACGTGATTTCCAGCTCTGCCTGCATCTTTTTCTGCGAATTTTTTGTATTCACCGTCAGGGCATAAACCACATCGGAGGAAATGTCAGACACCAGCTGCGACACACTCCCGCCTTCGCCGATCGCTACATTGGCGGTGCCGTCCGTCGCGTGTGCGGCTTCGACCTCGACCGCGCCCGCCGCCGTCCAGCAGCGCAGTTCCTGTTCAAAACTGCCGTTGGCAAAAAAGTTGTTGACCGGCAGCGCGCTGGTGTGCGCCGGATAGGTTTCCTCCAGTCCGTCTATATCGAACTCGAGATTTTCACGCGGATTCGCTTCCCAGCCTTCTTCGTTGTACGGTGTATACCGAAACCAGTCTACATACATATAGTTGCGCTCAAAGTCCGCAACACCCGCCCATCCTTTGGGAAACCACACGCCGATGGTGAAATACGAACGTACCGTCGGCACATATCGGCGGCTCACCTGGACTTGCTCGCCGTCCACATAATATTCAACACGCGGATCGGCCGGGTCGGTATGCCAGTCAAAGCGATACGTATGATAGTCTCCATCGTTGGCCGCATCGACTTTCACCTTCTTGGAATCGTTCTTTTCCTCGGTGATATAGTTGGTCATGCCCGCGTACGAAAAGCTGTATTTTTTAGGGCCGGGCAGCTCGATATCGATTTCATGATTGCGCGTTCCATCGTTGAAAAACGTCCACATTGCACTACACGCACCGAAACGCGGAACCACCTTCATCCGCACCTCAAAGCTACCGGGTCCGAAATAATAATGACTGCGGACGACGCTGCCCGATCGTTTCCCGGACGTTGCCGTTTTGCCGTTGTTCACACCCATAATATCGCCGTCATACAGGTCGCCGTTAGCTGCCAGCACCAAAATACCATCCTTGGTATAGCTCACGTTCCGGCTGGTCACGCCATTGTTTTCGTAGCCCCACTGCGTATCCGGTACCACCCAAAGTGCCGGATCAACGCCATTGGTGAAATCATCGAACAGGCTGCCGTCCGCTTGCCAGAGCGGTGGATAGGTCTCGCTGCGGGCAACCGGCGTTTCGGTGACTTTTTCCGGCAGCGCGTCCTGCGCCAACAGATCGGGCGCGCAACCTGCCACCGACAGCAGCGTACCGACCGCCAGCATACCGGTTAATGCTCGTTTCAGCATGGGAAGTCCTCCTTACCGTCGTTGGATCAGCCGACAATGCCGGTGCGTTCCACCGACTGGATAAAAAACTTCTGACAAAAAACATACAGCAACAGCAGAGGAAAAATCGCCAGCAGCGTGGTTGTCGCCCGCAGAATGGACTGGTACGCCATCTTGGAAGCCAGCGATACGACGCTGCCCGCCCCGCCCTGCTGCGCATCCGCCAGAGCATAGCCTAAGCTGTCCAGCGTTTTGGCAATGGTTTCAAAGCTGCTGTAAAACAAATTGGTATAGGTGTTTTCACCCCACTGCCAAACAAACGAAAACAGGAAAATAGTAACCATAATCGGCACGGCGCTTTTCAGCATAATGCTGGTAAAGGTTTTATAAGGGCCTGCTCCATCAATAGAGGCTGCTTCATCAATGTCCTTGGGGATGCCGCGGAAAAACTGACGCGCCAGAAAAATGTATAGCCCACATCGCGGCGCCACGCCGGTTATCCCCAGCGCGATAAACGGTCTAAAGCTGCCGAGCATTCCCAGCGCCTTAAAATTCAAATATTGCGGTGTCAGGATGACCTGCGTAGGCACCACCATGCACAGCACGACCAGCGCAAACAAAATTCCGCGGCCGCGAAAATGGAATCGCGCAAAGCCGTACCCGATCACCGTACAGGAAAGCGCCTGCAACACCGACACGAGCGTGCACAGCCCAACCGTGTTGAGCAGCAGCTTCCCGTAATGAACATACGCGGCGGCTTCCGTATAGTTCTGCGGCGTGAAATGCTTGGCGATCACCTTCACGGTGCGATCGTACAAATCGGTCTCCGCCATAAAAGACATCGAAATCTTGGTCAGCAGCGGATACAGGATTGTAAAACAGATACCGATAATGAACAACGTGCGAAATAGGGCAATCAGACTTTTGCCTGCCCATTTGCGTGCTTTCGGTATCAATACCGCTCTATTCATGATAGAACACCCTCCTTTGCATGACGGCAAATACAATACCTAACACAGCAAAGATGGCTAAAAAATATACCCACGCCGCCGCGGAGGCGACACCGAAATTTTTCAGCCCCATCAGATCACCGCGAATGCGGGAAATCAGCGGGTTGCTCAGGTTGGTAAAGGAGTCGATAATGGTATAAACCGCGTTAAGCAGCATATACGGCCCGCACATCGGGAATGTGATCTTCCAGAAATTCACCCACGCCGTCGCGCCTTCAATGTTGGATGACTCAAAAAGTGAGGGGGAAATCGTGTTGAGACCGCCGATGAAAATAATAATCTGGATTCCGGATTTGATAATGATGTCATATACCCCGGCGGTCGCCTGTGTCACAAAGTTCACCATGCTGGTCGGCAAACTGTCGGCAAACAGAGCACTCACCAGCGTGGAAGCAGAAAAAGCCTCCTGCATCGTGTTGGCCGCTGCCGCTGTATCCCGATTCATCATCATGCCGATAATGCTGTTGGAATCCATCGTTGCCAGCACGCCGGTGGACACAATGACCGGCAGGAAAAAGATTGCCCGTGCCATGGTTCGTCCCTTAAACTCCTTGCTCAGTACCAAAGCCGAAAAGAAGCTAAAGGGCATAACCACCACCGTATCACGCAGCGTCATCAAAAACGAATTGACAATGCGCTGCCGAAAGTCGGTGTCAACGGTCAGGATAAATTGATAGTTGTTCCAGCCCTTCGGAAGCAAAGTATAGCCGTTTTCAACGATGCGAATATCGTGGAAACTGAAAATCAGCGACTGGATCAGCGGGATCAGCATAAACGCGGCAAACCCCAAAATAAACGGCGCGACAAACACATAACCCGTTCGGTTGCGCCGCTGCATCAAGTCGCCATGCACACGTTTTTCCTGTTTAATTTTTGCCATGCCGTCACCCCACTTTCACGTGCAGCCAACCTTCGCCGGGAACAATGCCCGCCGCCGTCACTGTCTCCGTCTTGTTATAGTTGACTACGATACCGGCTCCGTTGGCGTAATCGACCTGCACCACACCGTCCGCCAGCGCACGGTAATCCACGATGGCACTACCGTATACCGGTGCAAGCGCTTTCGTCAACTCGCCTCCGACCGTAGCAACCCGGCTTTCCAGCGTATCAAAATTCACCGCGTAATAGTCACTGTAGGGCGTATCCTTCACGGTTGAATTTGGCTCTGCAATTGCCGAAAAGTAAAGTGCCGAACCACTTTCAATACACTTGAGCAGGTAATAGCGGTCGTCCGCTGCTTTGTTCAGCTCCTCGGCAGCATACTGCACACTGCCGGAAAGCACCATTTGTGTAAAAGGAACGGATTGCGCGACCAGCGGATGGGTGTTCGCGTCCAACGGCAGCTCGACCGCACAATCCAGAAACGGCAGTGCGTAAGCGTTGGCTCCACTGGATAACAGCTTATAACCAGCGTTTTGCATTTTTTGTAGAACCTCAACCGCGTAAGTCTGCGCGGTATTGCGCGTGATGAAATTATTTTTATCAAAATTGCCGGACAGGTCGGAAGCCATATAGGGCAGGCTGAAGCCGGAAAAGCTCTTTCCCTGCGCGGCTTGCAGGAAACGGGTCACATTGGCCGCCATGCTGTTTGGCTGCAAGATATATCCATACAAGCCATCAGCATCCGGAAGAAAATTGGCTTTGTTATAGGCCGGTTTAAACGCCGCCTCGCTGGTGATAAACCGGGCAACATCGCGGGAAGAACTAAAACCGTCAAACCATTTGTCCCGGTATACATATTGAAAATCCGCGTCCGGGAACAATTGACCGCCTAAACCGGTTAAAACCTCGCTAAGCGCATCCAGCCCCTGTTGACCTCCCAGCTTTTTTTCCGCATCAACCCCCGTCAGAATAGACGACTTAATGCCGCCGCTTCTCCAGCCGGTATAACGTACATACAAGGGATTCCCGTCAAACAGGGTATCCAGCCGCCGAACAATATCTGTCGCCTGTGAAAAGGTAGTGAGCGGTTTGAGCACCTCGCGCGGAATACCCAGCACGGGCACCGTATCCTCGATCGCACCAATGAGATTGACGATTACCGGCAGCTGCTTATCCATGCTGCCATCCAGTTGCTTTTCCGCCTGCAAGCGGCTGCGGTAAGCGGTCGCAACATCTGTCCAGCGGTTTTTCTCCGCGGTCAGGAATGTGAAATCCACCCCGATCTCATCGGAAATCGACTGCTCGGGATAGCTGTTCACCGTCTCGGTATCGGTCGAAGTCAACTTCACCTTCGCATAATCCAGCAGCTTGAAACGAGCGCCGATACTGCCCATATCCTGCGCGGATACTTTGGCGGTCGCCGCAACCGATGCCGTAGCCGCCGCCTTTGTGACCACCGCCAGATAGGCACCGTTTGCGGTTGTCATACCGTATGCCGGCAAATACAGACTGCGTTTTTTCGCAATCATCGCGGTCTGGTATAAGGAATAGTCCTGCCCATAGAACCCCTCGACATATTCCGCTGTGTTGCCGGATTTGACCGTACTCAGATCCAAGATTGCGCCCGAGCCGTCCGGCACCACGCCCTGCGCGGAGGTTTGGCCGTTGGCCGTGCACAGATACGGCAGAATTGTCACGGTATCCAGCTTGCGATTGGCGGTCGCGCGGATTTCCGCGGTGGGAACGCGGACATTCAGCCGTCCGCCGGCAAGCGTATATTCCACCGGCAGCAACAGATTGCCTTTCGCTTTGGAGGGATCGCTGTACCCCACTGCGGCATGATCCTGCTCACGCTGCTCCATCGTATAGCCGAGCGTTGTGAGATACTCCAGAATGCGGTTGGTTTCCAACGCCGACGGCGATTGCTTGAGCACGAATATGTGCTTTACCTCCGCAATCTTGGTATATTTCTCCTCCAGACTTTTCAGCGCCTGCTGATCGCTGACCGTATCGTAGTTCACCTCGAGATAATAGCGCTTCATATTGCTTTGCTGGGTCTTATCCAGCTGCGCAATCAGCTCCTGAAAGCGGTCCGCTGTCAGCACCTGCGGATACAGCGGCGTTTTGATCACCTGACCGAACCGGTATTCCACCCGAATACCGTCCGGAATTGCCGACGTGACAAACTGGCCGTATTTGACGCAATCGTCAAACGCATTCAGCTGCTTGGAGGTGTCGGCCGAATCAATCGTGCTCAGCAAAAGCGGCGAGGAATACTTCCCCAGCAGCGAGGCGTTCATTTCCAGCCGATTCTGCGGGTTGGAATACCACACCGTTCCATCTGCCGTTTTGATCGCGATCTCTGTGGTCGTTTCGTGGAAGTACAGCTCAAGCCCACCGCTGGAGGCCACTTTCTTCATGTTTTCCAGCCCCAGCATCTCCGGCGTTTGCACCAGCGCATCCCCGGTCGCCCATTGCTGTACTTCCTCGGGAAGCAGTTCGGCAAACAGCAGTGCAACCTCGCTGCAGCCCGAAAAGGTGATCGTCAATACCGTAGCCAGGAGGACGGCAAGCCCACGAATCCATTGTTTGGTTTGCATGACGTCACATCCTTAATTGAAGCTCAGTAATAATACCGGCAATATAGCTGTACAGTTTATCAAACACGCCTGCAAAAAGCAGGATCAAAAACACAATGAAGGCCATGCCCAGCACGGTCAGTAAAATGGAAAACACATTCTTGATCACAGTGAACTGATGAACCGTCAGAATGCCGCAAAACAGCAGCAGCGCCGTATAGGCCAATCCCACACCCGTTACAATCCCAATAAACGCCGATTCGTCTGCCGACATGAAGCGGCTCATCAGCACACCCAAAAAAGTTGTAATCGTATAGGGTACGGTAGCGTAACAGGTCGCCATAAAAATGTCAATAAACCGACCTTCCCCGTCCATGAGCACGGTAATTGACCAGTTAGCGGTACACCACAGCAACACCGGCACCAGCACATTGGTAATCTCACGCAGAACATTAAACTCTTTGAGGTTTACGGTATTGAAAATGAAGCCGGTATATTGCTGCTGACAGATAAACGCCAGCACCAGCAACAACAGCAACCCGATACAGGAAATCACATTTCCCTGTTTTTCAAAACGCATTTCATAAAAGCCCCGAATGGGATGTGCCATGACCGTAAACGCATAGCGAAAGCCTTCGCCTATTTTTTTCACAGCTCTCACTCCTCCGTTCCCTGCCTGCGCCGCCGTTTATATAGGCGCGGGATATACCGTGCCAGCAAAATCGCGATTGCCAATATCGCAACCGCAATTGCACACGGTGCGAACCACTGCGCCACCAATCCCTTACGGTGTTCTTTATAGGCCCGCGAATACCACTCCCGGTTGCTGCCCAGTTCAAACATCTCCATCGCTTTTATGTACTCTTTTTCGCGATAGGCCGCCTTTCCCAAGCCTGTATATGCCAGATCGTAGTTCGCATTTTGATCCAGCACCTTCTGCCACTCCACCGCCGACGCATGATAATCGCCGCTTTCCTGATACGCGATGGCTGCCGCGACCGTATCGCCGAACGTCGTGCGTCGAAGCATCGTGATTGCGCGCGTATTGCTGTCCAACACATAGAGGAAGTTGTCAATTTGCGCCAGCGAGTTCGGGGTACGGAATCCACCCGCGGTTACATCTGATCCGCCGAACGCATACAGCAGATTGCCCTCGCCGTCATACGTAAACAACCGGTTGCGATTGCTGTCCAGCACCGTATATACGCCGTCTGCCGCGTTCGAGACATCCACCAAACGGGAGATCCCCGTGTACGCCGCGTCCAGGTTGTTGACCGTGTCCTGAATGTCGTAATCCCCGACCGGCGGACCAAAACCCTTGCGGCGTAAAATGTCCTTACCCAACATATTCAGCCGCCGCACCAGAGCACCGTTTTCCGTTCCTTTGCCGGAACGGATCTCGGACAGCACGACACTCTCATCAATCGCAGACGAAGTTGCGAACACAAAATCCTCATCGTCCAGCGAAATATTGTTGTATTCGATCGGCACAAAATCGGACATACGTTCCAATTGCGCCTGTGTGGACAGCTTTTTCCACATAATCTCGATCGGGTTCGCATTCACCTTGCCAGCCGCCAGAAACCCTTCAAAAACACCGTCCGGATCGAATTCCACAATCCCTTCGTTGACGTTGATAGCAACAACATGGATGCGCCCCGAAGAGTCCACAATCAGTTTCGAGGGACGATAACGTTCCACAAAATCGGCATCGATAATAGCGCTGTCTTCGTGACTTGGCGCCGCAATCAGCCGCACCAGTTGCCCCTGCGCGTCCATATGTACGATCTGTTTAGAAGTGCCGTCGGCAACATAGATCATCCCCTCCGGGGTGACAAACACCCCGAGCGGTTCGGAAAACGGCGTGATTTCTCCCTGCTCGTTCGTATAGCCGGACCAGCTCTGCACCACCTGCAGCTGTTTATCCAGCTTGACCACGCGGTTATCCTCTGCGGAATCGCCGCTGACGGCCAGATATAAAAAACCGGCAGCGTCCGCAAACAGGTCGTTGGGTTTTTTGAAATCCCCCAGCCCCAGATCCATTCCGGTTACAATTTTTTCGACCGTATACGGATTGGGGCAGGCAACCGCTTTCCCCCAGTAGGTATAGGTATAGCTTGAAAACGCCGAGGGCGGTGCATACACCGTTGCGGCGCTTTCGGCCGCCACCGTAAAACCGAACGCGGACAGGACGAGCGTTCCCGTCAGCATCCAGCGAATTCCCTTTTCAAGGAGGTGCGTTTTGCGTTTCATTCGTCGTCCCTCCTTATTCTTTAATGCCCGATGTGGACATGGTGTCCAGAATCTTGCTTTGACTGAATAGAAAGATTAGGATCGGAACACTCATGAGCACCAGCCCGACCGCGCTCGCCGCGCCGGCGCGCGCAAACCCACCTGCCATGATCTGATTGAGCGCATACGGCAGGGGCTTGAGTTCCTCGCTGCGGATCAGCACGCCGCCGGTCGAGTTCCACAGGTTCTGCGACGAAAAGATGATCATCGTGAGCCACGCGGGCTTCACCATCGGCATCACGATCTTGAAGAAGATAGCTGAAAAGACCATCCGTATCGAAGCATTTGGTGTGGAATGCACCATCTATGC
>X371_Linnaeus_Two_toed_Sloth__coassemble_1024_pt1 | contig 19185 bp, 12 predicted proteins | sample X371_Linnaeus_Two_toed_Sloth__metabat2_high_PE_002 | metagenome-assembled genome bin X371_Linnaeus_Two_toed_Sloth | reverse complement strand
AGATTCGCCGCCGTCGGCAGCCAATCGCTGGTCATGTCCACCTGTGATTTGTAGTAACGCGCCTGCATGGCGATGCGGTCTGTTTTGCGCTGGATCTGCCACACCAGCTCATTGCTCTGATTTTCCCATGACGCCAGAGCTATTAAGCTGTCGACGCATACCAAATTGTCCTTGTCCGCAATGCTGAGCAGCTTGCTGGTATCGTCGAAGGGATCTAACATATCCAGATAAGCGAACCCTTGCGCACCGTATGAGGGGACGCCGCCTTCCGTGCGCAGCTCCTCATAGCAGGATTGGTTCGCGCAGGTGTTGGGAATGGTCATTTTCAGGTATTTCGCGCTTTCCGGCACGGCGTCAATCCAGTGGATGTAACGGATCTGATAGTCGTTTACATCCTCGATCAGCTCCGTTTTGGCGATCGTCAGATCCGTCCAGGTCACGTTGTCGGCGCTGACTTGGAACACCGGCAGATTCGCCGCCGTCGGCAGCCAATCGCCGGTCATGTCCACCTGATCCTTGTAGTAACGCGCCTGCATGGCGATGCGGTCTGTTTTGGGCTGGATCTGCCACACCAGCTCATTGCTCTGATCTTTCCATGACACCAGAGCTATTAAGCTGTCGACGCATACCAAATTGTCCTTGTCCGCAATGCTGAGCAGCTTGCTGGTATCGTCGAAGGGATCCAAAACCGCCATGGCGCCGAAAGCGTCTTTCCCATAGACGGGGGCTTTATCTCCCGCCAGCGTGATGAGCGGCGTAGCGGTACTCATCAGTAAGGCCACGACGAGGAGAAGAACGCCCAATTGTTTGTGCAAACTTTTCATGCCAATTGTTCCTCCTTTTAATAAATTGGGTACAAACTAAGAATAGCCGTTTGTTTGGGTACACTTCCTCCTTTCCGCTTTATCTGAAAATTTTTTATGAAGAGGAGCCTTTGCCTTTTTTCAGGAGCACGATACCGACCGCACCCGCCGTCAAAAGAAGGACGAGCGGGATGCACCAGAACAGCCACCTGTAGGAAGAGGGCGCCGGCTCGGCATTACCCGATTGGGTTTGCAGGGAGGTAGTAATCGGGGCGGCAGACGAAGAGGCGGCCGCCTGTGTTGCTTGGGTGGTATCCTGCGTTTGGGAACTTTCGGAAGCGGAGGGTTCGCTTGCGGTCGTGGTTGTCGTTGAAGGCGCGGCGGTCGTTGCCGCCTGCCGCACGGACTGTTCGGCCGCCGTCAGCCTCTTTTGCTGGTCGGCTGTGACCAGCTTGGCCTGCCGCTCGCTGAAGCAATCAACTGCATAGCGGATGGAAGCGACCTCTTCGGCATATTCTGCGCCGGGTGCAGCCGGCAGTGCTTCCAGCCGTTTGATCACCGCCTGCACAATCGCGGGATCGTACCGCGGCGATAAAAAGTCCGCAAACACCGCCGCCAGCTCGGCATAGCCGTCATTGTTCAGATGTACACCGTCCGAGAACCAGTCCTCGTGCCCTTTGGTGGCGGCGTTGATGTCAATCACCTCACAGCCGGCCTGTTTGGCCGCCTGCTTCTGCAACGGCACCACTTCATTGGTAACGACCTCATCGGTGATACCGTCCAGCGCTTTTGCCACCGTGGCCGAGGTCGCCACATACACGGTCGGCTTGGAATCCAGCCCTTGGTAAACCGTGATCAGATCCACCAGCTGCGTTACGTAGTTGTCCTTATAGGCCCAGTGAGCGGGTTTGGAATCGTTGGTGCCGAGCATGATGATCACAATATCCGGATTGCATTTGCGGCTTTGGCTGAAACGGCTTTGCCGCCGGTAACAGGGGGCATTGTTATCTTTGAGCAGAGTCGTTCCGCTGGCTCCGCAGTTGATTACCTCATATTTGTCGCCCAGCAGCTTTTGCAGCTGAGCCGGATAACTGTAGAGAGCGGAATTGGTGCTGCCGATTCCTTCTGTGATACTGTCGCCGACACAGGCAATCACATAGCGTCCCGCGGCGTCTTCCGCCTTGACGGTGCTGTTCCGGCCGCCGCACAGCAGCGCAACGCACAGCAGAACCGACAGCGTGCAAAGCCAACGACGTTTCATGGCGTTTCCTCCTCTTTTTCTTCATATCCCCGTTTGCATTGCGCCATATCCGCCGGCGGCAAAGCGGTGCAAGGGGCATCCAGATAAAAATATGCGATGCTGGCGAGATCGTCTCCCTCCCGCTCGTATAAGCCCGGTTCTCCGTTGTCCAGATCGAACAGCTCTTTTCCGCCGGCCCGATACACGGTGGTGGTGCCGCAAGCCTTGAACTGCTCCCGCATATACGGCCACATAAGGCCAAGCTGCTGTATGGTCATGCGGATATCACGCGAGAAGTAAAGCGGGTCGGGAACATGGAAACGATAAAAGCTGGCGCTGCCGCCGGAACGGCTCAGACAGCCTTGATACCAGCCGGTAAACTCCCCCATCTCCCACGAAGCGCCGATGTAGTCTTCGGACCCGGTGCCGCAGAGCGTCGGATGCTCGTCGTCACCGTCCAAATAGACCTTCACCTCACCCTCGCCCCACCAGCCCGGCATGAGGGGATTGGCCTGAATCGTCATGGCCGTACCGAGATAGCGGCCGCTTCCGCCGATACGCGGCAGAATTTCGTAATCCTCCATCCGGCGGGTGACCGACCGGTGATAGAAAGCGTGAAAATACAGGGTCCCCGCCGTGAACGGATCGCCGAGCGTGTAATCCACCTCATAAAACAGGTTGTTGACCTCGCGTCCGGAGGCGTTGGTCAGCGTCATTTTCATGCCGTCCTTGAAGGGCATGGGAATATAGCAGATAAAGCTGCGGCCCTCGGCGGACGTAAAAGCAGCGCAGTCAACCGGAATCACCCGGTTCGGCACATGAAGGAAGAAATCGCCCATCGGCACCGACACTGCCGGCTTTTCACAGGCATCCCAGAAAATCTCGAGCTTTAAGCCTTTCAGGCAATACGCTTTATCATAGTCCTGAATGGCCATCCAGATCCGGCGCACCATGCCGCTTCTGCCCTGCACATGCGCCAGCACGCGGATTTCGCCGGGCGCCATATGCATACAGGGACAGCCCTTGCGGCCCATGCCGGACAGGGCTCCCTGCCCTTTTTCCCCACGCGGGTTTTCGCAGGTCGCCCAACGGGTTTCCGATCCCGCCGGCTTATAATACCAGTTTTGTTCCATCGCGTTCCTCTCTTCCGGTCTCATAACAAGCCGTCAGTATGCGGGCAAAAATAGCTGCAAGTTCCGCATACCCCTGATTGTTGGGGTGTACGCCGTCGCAAAACCAGTCCGGATGCCCTTTGGTCGCCCGGTTGATATCAATCAGTTCACAGCCGGTCAGGGCGGCGGCCTGCCGCTGCCTGTCTGCCAAATCGCCGCTGACAACCTCATCGGTGATGCCGTCTATGGTACGATACACCGTGGCGCAGGTCGCAACGTAGACGCAGGGCGCGGTCGGCAATTGCTGATATTGCCGGATCAAGGCGAGAAGCTGTGCGGAATAAAGCTCTTTGAAGCGCCAGTTCTGCGGCTTGGAATCGTTGGTTCCCATCATCAGAATCACCACGTCGGGAGCGCTTTGCAGGCTGGCCGCATACCGCGGCTCGGCGACGTAGGGGTAATCGCCCTCCCGCAGCAGCGTCATCCCGCTGGCGCCGAAGTTTTTCACCTCATAGCGTTCTCCCAGCAGCGCTTGCAGGACAGCCGGATAACTGTGGCTTCCCATCGGACAAGCGCCGATCCCCTCGGTAATACTGTCTCCCACACAAGAAATCACCAAACGTTTGGCAGCTTTCATCGTGCTTCTCCTCTCATCGGGCATTCCAGATTTCGTCATCGTCCCGTGCGGCCGGTGCGTTTTGTATGCGCAGCCAGGAGATGTACCAGGCGCCGTCCCGCCCGCCGTCCGCGAAGTCCACCAGCCGTACCGTTTCGCCGGCCAGATTGGTCGTCCGGGCGGTCAGCCAGCGGCCGTCCTCGCCGCCCGTGACCGTCATCCGTTCCAGCGCCGCCCGGTCAAACACGCAGGCGTCCACGTCTGTGCCGGAGGCCGCCGTATCCAACACCAGCAAAACCGGCCCATGATACAGCGAGATGCAGCCCTTGACCGCCCCGCCGCCGATCCAATAATGCGCGGTCATATCCAGCTCCAGCGTGAGGGTGTCCCCGCTTCGCCATTCCCGCGTGATCGTGTAATAGCCGCCTTTCCGAACGCCGTCCTGCCGTTCGCCGTTGACAGACAGCTGCGTGTTCTCCGACCAGGAGGGGATGCGCAGCTGCAGCGGGAAGCATTCCGGCTTCTCCGGCTCCAGTGTGATCGTAATACGGCCGGTCACCGGATAATCGGTGGCTTCCCGCACGGTGATCCCGGCGCCGGAGGGCGTGCGCGCGGTCAGACGGCACGGACCGTAAAAATTCAGGTACAGCCCCGTGGCGTCGGCAAAAGCCGCCCATTCCGCCACCTGTGACAGCCCGCGATTGCCGTTGGCCTGGCAGCAGCTCAGCCCGCGTCCGCCTTCGATCGTCTGCCATTCGAGAACGGTGTCGGCGCCCTTGCGCAAGCCGTTCATCGGGACATCGTATGTAAACCAGTAGTCATCCTGCATCAGGCTGCCCAGCGCGGCGTTGAAAAAGGAAAGCTCCAATTCGTCCGCCGCCGCGGAATCGTGGCTCAGCTTGAGATAATCGGTGCTCAGCGCCATCCAAGCGATCGTGCAGCAGGTTTCGATCGCGCCGAACTGATACGGATCGCCCACCGCGCCTTCGCCGGAGGAAAAACCGCCGTCGTTGTGACGGTCGGTACGGCGGATGCTCCGCCAGATGGCCTCAAACGCGCGGTAATAGGTTGTGTCGCCGGTCACGCGGTACAGCTCGGCCAACGTCATCACCGCATGGAGCGCTTCCCATCGGTGCTGCTCCATTTGGTAAAAATCCTGTCCGGCCAGAGCCGCTTCCAGCCAGTTGCCGCAGCCGGCAGTTTTCCATTCCTCCACCACCGCCAGCGCGGTTTCCAGATAGGTTTTTTCGCCGGTCTCCCGGTACAGAAGAAGCATGGCGTGTCCGATCGTCAGGTTTTTGTCCGGTTCCCCGGCAGAGGCAAAAGAATGGCCGTCCTTAATAAAATAGGTATATACACTGTCGGCAGCACGCCGGGCAATCGTCAGCGCCCGGCGGTTGCCGGTTGCCGCGTACCACTGATACAGACCGTATACGGCATGATAATGCCCCCACACATCCCACAGCACGGCGTTGTGCCACCCGAACACCTGTAAAGTATCCGGGTGCATCGGCCCGTTGAACCGCCGGTCTTTTGGGTGCGGGCCCAGATACCCGTCCTCGCCCTGTACAGCCGCCAGCTCCTCCACCAGTGCGTTTCCCGCGGCCAGAGTGTCGGCGTTGGCGCTCATGCGATAGGTCAGCGCCATCCCGGTAAGCAGCTTGCCGGGATATTCTCCGAACCACGGCACGATGCAGCGGGGATGTGAATCGCGCTCGCGGAACACCGCCATCATCGCCGGATTATGCTCAAGCGCCCGCTGCAGCCAGCGACATTCGTTGTTCTCCAGTCGCTTTCCTAAATATCCGTCTATATGCAAGCCCGTAATTTGCGCAACCCCGTCCGGATTGCCGCTTTGTTGTGTCATGAGGCTGTCTCCCCTTTACTGTTCGTGCTTATTGGTCTCGATCCAGTCTTTATATGCCGACGGCGTCATTCCCATCTGCTGCCGGAACGCCCGGCTGAAAGCGTGGATGGATTGGTAGCCCATCCGTTCCGCGACTTCCGTTACGCTCAGCCCCTCGCACAGGTGTTCGCCGGCCAGCTCAAAACGCCGCCGCATAAAATATTTTTGCAGCGATTCTCCCATCATTTCGGTAAACTGTTTGGCAATGTGGGAGTAGCTGTATCCGAAGATATCACTCAACTCGGTCAGCTTTTTCATGGAATCCATATTTAAGTCGATGTAATTCACCACATCATATACGAGCTTTTCACAGCTTCCCTGTTCATTCTCCGCATGATAAACCAAATATTTCTGCTGGCTGAAGGCACGGTATACATGAACCAGCAGATCGTGTATGTGCCCCTCCACCAAGGTTTCCGTAAAGAAATCCTGCGTGATCGCCTCGTTAAAAAGACGTAAAAACGCCTCCTGAACGCCCGGCGCCTCCTTGACCATGACATTTGCGTCGTCATCGAAAAAGGCTTTCAGCTTGCCGGGCACCGGGCTGTCGGTGTCCTTGAAATCAAAGCCGAGATAGAAATAACGAAAATCCGATGTCTTATCCCCCTGCATTTCATGGATGTCCCCTATCCGGTGAATGAACACACTTCCCTGATTGGCGACATACCATTTATCGCGGATACAGATATGCCCGATGCCGGAGGCTACATAGGTGATCTCATATACAAATTGCCGATGGCGCTCCACGTGATAGTCGCCGATGCAGCTCAAATCGCCGATTTGGTACAGCCAGTAAGGTCCGATCCATTTTTGCATGTCCCGGTTGTCAAAATGAAAACGTTTCTGGTTAGAAAACATCATTTTCCCCCCTTAACAAAGTTTATTATACGCTTAACCATATAACTTGTATTTGATGAAATACGGACAAATCGGTGACAAAGTTCACGTTTATCTTCGATGTATTGCGGCAATACATAGTCAAAATGTGCATTTTTATACACGGGCTGATTCTAGCTTCTTCCCTTTCTGACGGTTTATCCGCACGCAGGCTGCATAAATGCGCAAACGAAAAGAAAGAACGCTCCGTTGTGCAGGCGTTGAGGAAGAATATGGAATTCTTGGATAAGTTTCGCACTTTTTCATCCTCGCCGTGTGTTATCGTGCCTTTGTAAATTTTTTACGAGAAGCCGCTGTTAAAATAAACAAGATTCTCATAGAAAGAAAGCGCCGGTCTTGCTATAATAGCATTGTAATCGCAAAAGTCATAGAATGCTATGAAAAAAATGGATAAAAACACCAATGGCTGGCAAAGGGGGAGACGCGTATGATTGCGAAATTGCAAATGAGCTTAAACGGGAATTTTACAGCCAGTGCGGCGTTTTCCCGTAAAGATGGCAAGCTGGAGGGCGGTATCGCCTTTTATATTAACGGCGATACCAGCAGCCGTTTCGGCGCTTGTGTGCGATGGATGAGCGACAAACGGGTGGATGCGTATTTGACCAAAATTGTGAACGACCGTTGGAAAGGATATTTAATCGGCGAAGGGTATGAGACGGCCAACAACGGCGGCCCAAAGGACTGTTTTGTCAGTGTAGACGCCGGATGGGATGCTTCAGCCGATACGGAGATTCTGCTGACGCTGATGGTCGCCGGCAGCAAAGCCAGGCTGTCGATATTCGGAAACAACACGAAGCAATATGGCGAAGTATTATATGACCTGACCAGCAGCGCCTATCTGTACATTTATACAGAACCCACGGTGAGCACCTGGTCCTCCGGTGAACTGGCCGTTTATTTTGAAGATGCCGGCGGCAATGTCCGCGATTTCGTGTGTAACGTTACCCCCGTCATTTCCACTTCCTGCGAGCTTCAGAAGCCATCCGCGCAAAAGCCGTATCTGCGCCAGGTCGTGATGCAGCAGGCGCCGGCCAATCGCTCCTTTACCGACGATCCGGACATGGACCGGAACACACAGGACGTCGCTTCCTTTATTGAGAGTGTTATGACGCTGGATTCCGGTGACGAGATCGTGAACCGTATATTTTCTTCTTTTGGCCGCGGCTGCTATTATTTGTCCGATGAGCAGACGGAAATTATGAATCATCTGATTGCCGAACTGCTGCAAAATGCCTATTATGCCAGCGATCTGGACAAACGGCTGGAAATCTCCCGTATTATTGATCTGCTGCGTGAGGAGGATACAGCCGGCAGTACGACGGACAGCCTGATTGAGCAAACCTGCGATTATATTGCCGAGCATCAAAGCGAGCAGATTACCGTAGAGGCGATTGCGAAAGCCATCCATGTCAGCCACTATTACCTCTGTCACGTTTTTAAAGCCAAAACCGGTATTACGCTGGTGCAATATCTGCAAAACCGCCGCCTTTCCTTTGCCAAAAAGCTGCTGCGGACCACCAAAAGAAGTGTACTGGACATTGCGCTCACCTGTGGATTCAGTGACGCCTCGTACTTTTCCATGCTGTTCCGGCGCACCTATAATATGACACCGCGTGAATATCGCAGTCGAAGATGAGCCGTTCGACGGTTTTCTTTGACTCCGAATCAATAAAACAGACGCCGCTGTGCGGCAAAAACGGAGGAAAAACATGAAAGCAAAAATGCATTTGAATCCGGATTTCCAAATAGGGAAAACCGACAATCGCCTTTATGGCGCCTTTGTAGAGCACATGGGGCGCGCCGTATATCACGGCATTTATGAACCGACACATCCGCAGGCGGATGAAGACGGGTTTCGCCGGGACGTTCTGGAACTGGTCAAAAATATGCGACTGCCGATCATCCGCTATCCGGGCGGCAATTTCGTATCCAATTATTGCTGGGAGGACGGCGTCGGCCCGAAGGAACAGCGTCCCCGGACGACGGATGCGGCATGGCAGACGGTGGAACCCAATGAAGTCGGTGCCGATGAATTTCACAAATGGGCGAAAAAAGTCGGCGCGCAGGTAATGATGGCGGTCAATCTCGGTACGCGCGGCGCGGAAGAGGCAAAAAATCTGCTGGAGTATTGCAATTTTCCTGCCGGCAGCCGTTATGCCGATTGGCGGGTGAGCAACGGGCAGGTTGAGCCGTATAACGATCGGGTGTGGTGCCTTGGAAATGAAATGGACGGTGAATGGCAGGTCGGCCAGCGCACGCCGGAGGATTATGCGGATATCGCCCGCAAGACGGCTTTGGTGATGAAGCGGATGGATCCTACCTTGGAATTGGTTGCCTGCGGAAGCGCCAGCTATTATATGCCGACCTTCGGCAAGTGGGAGGCCGCGGTTTTGGAAGCAGCCTATGACAGCATTGATTATCTTTCTCTGCACCAGTACTACATAAACAGTGAGCAGGATACCGCCTCTTATCTCGGCGCAACGGAGGATATGAACCGTTTTATCCGCACGGTAACCGCCACCTGCGATCATGTCAAAGGTCTGAAACGCTCATCCAAAACCATAAACCTGTCATTTGATGAGTGGAACGTCTGGTCGGCCACGCACAAATGCAGCAATGAAGAGGGCATGTGGACAATCGCACCCCGCCGGGAGGAGTATTCCTACTCGATGGAGGACGCGCTCACCTTCGGCTGTATGCTGATCACGCTGATCAAAAACTGCGATCGGGTCAAAATCGCCTGTCTGGCACAGCTCGTCAATGTGGCGGGGCCGATCATGACACTGGATAACGGCCCCGCTTGGGCTCAAACGACGTATTATCCGTTCGTACACGCCTCCTGCTACGGCAGAGGCACGGTACTGCAGCCCAAAGTGCTTTGCGACTCCTACCGGACCGAAAAATACGGCGAGGTTCCCTATGTGGAGGCTGTGGCCGTTTGGGCAGAAGAGCAACAGGAGCTGACCGTGTTTGCAGTCAACCGGTCGCTGACCGAGACGGTGGAGCTGGAATTGGATCTGCGGGATTTCCCCGGCTATACGCTGCTTGAGCACATTGTGCAGGAGCACGCCGATATTCATGCGCGCAACACAGCGGAAAATCCCAACAACGTCGTACCGCACGCCAACGGAAAGACCGTGTGCCGGACGGATCGGGCAGTCGCTGCGCTGAACAAGCTTTCATGGAATGTTATTCGTTTGAAAAAACAGTAAGGAGGAACGGTGCCGGTGAGAAAGGCTTGCCGCAAATGGGGTTTTCGTCTGATCGCAGCTGCCGGCGTTGTGGCGGTTGTGGTGGGCTGTACCCTCTTATTCCGTACGGATGTGGTTGTACCGCAGGATTATGATCATACCGTCGCCGTCCAGCTGGACACGATGCAAACATTGCCGAGCTATCGCCGTGCAATAGAGGACTATACCTTCCCGCTGTATACAGGCGCGGACATTGTGATTCCGGCGCAGGATGCCAGCGGAGAAGCGCAGCGTCTGTTCGGAAGCGACACGCCCGCTGTAAGCCTGCTGCAGGGCGGGGAAACGGTTTTTACCTTTTCCGTACCGCAGGATGCCCAGTACTGTGTGCTGGTCGAGTATTATGATGACGGCAACAGCGCGGTGCAAACGCAGGCACAGGTTCGCCTTGACGGCGAATTCCCTTTCTATGAGATGCAAACACAGATGTTTGCGGGACGATGGGAATATGACGGCGAAAAAAAGCTGGATCGCTATGGCAATGAAACGGTTCCGCCTTCCTATAGGAAAAAAGAATGGGCGGCGGCTTATCTTTGCGATGCGTCGGCATTCACCACCGAGCCGTTTCGGCTGCAGCTGACGGCGGGAGAACATTCTCTGACGGTGTATTGCGAGCAGGGGGCGCTGGCGATTCGCTCGCTTACGCTGACCCCAATGCCCGCCGCCGATGACGGCATGGCGACCGGTGAACCGTCCGGGCAGGCTATCACGGTCATTCAGGGAGAGGACATTGCGTATAAAAACGACTCCACGGTGCGGCCAGCCGGTCAGTATAACACGGCGCTGACGCCGTACAGCTCCCGGCATATCGTGATGAATATGCTGGACGGCAACTCGTTCCGTCAGGGCGGCCAGTCCGTGAGCTATACCTTTACTGTCGAGCAGGACGGGTATTACTTTTTATCCTTGCGCTATTGCCAAAGCGTTCTGGTCGATTTCCCGGTTTTCCGTACGATTCAAATAGACGGGAAAGTTCCCACGCCGGATTTTGAAGCCGTGGCGTTCCCTTATACCCGCACCTATCAGAACCTGACGGTGTCCGATGCCGACGGCAATCCTATCGGCATCTATCTGGAGGCGGGTCATGAGCATACCCTGACGCTGACCATTACGCTGGAACCGCTCGCGGCGATTATGGACCGTGTGCAGCAGGTGCGGGACGAGGTAAACGCCTTGTCCTTGCAGGTCACCAAAATTACCGGCAATAACGCCAGCAAATATCGGGATTTTGAACTGCTGACCTATATCCCCGACCTGCGGGACAAACTGCTCTCGTGGGCCGACCGACTGGACGCGATTTATGAAGAGCTTCATGCGTTTAACCCGAAGGTTCGGCAGATCGGCGCTTTTTCGGCTCTGCAGGTATGCCGCAAGCAGCTGGTGTCGTTGGCAAAATACCCGAACAAGCTGCCCATGCGTCTGGAAGAACTTTATCAGGGACAAAGCTCCGTATCGCAGTATTTAGCCGATGTGCTGGAGGGTATGACCAACAGCCCGTCTGCGCTGGATGCTTTATATCTGTATCAGGACGCGGACAGCCTTCCAAAGGAAATGGGCTTTTTTCAAAAGATCGGTGCCGGTATTGCACGATTTTTCTACTCCTTTGTGGTAAAGGATTATGAAGCCGTGCGTGCAGATGACAGCGTGCAGGAGGATGCCGGAGAGAGACCGGCTTTGCAAGTCTGGGTGTCGCGCGCCCGACTGTACGCGGAGGTACTGCAAAAGCTGACCGACGAGACTTTTTCTGCCGACACGACCGGTTATTCTGTGGACGTTTCGCTGATGCCGGATACGCAAAAGCTGGTTCTGGCGAACGCGGCGGGCAGCTCCCCGGATCTGGCGCTCGGCATCAATTCCTCGCTGCCTTTTGACTTGGGAATCCGCGGCGCCTTGAAAAATCTGCGGGAATATGAGGATTGTGACGAGGTGACGCAGCGCTTTTTCCAAGGGCTGCTGACGGTGGGAGAAATTCAGGATAATTTATATTGTTTGCCGGAAACCACCAATTTCTATGTGTTGTTTTACCGCAAGGATATTTTGGAGAATTTTAACCTGACCGTTCCGGATACGATGGAGGATGTGAAAGCCATGCTGCCGCAGCTGCGCAGCCGCGGCCTGAATTTCTTCTCTCATATTTCCGGCGCAATCGGCTATAAACCGTTCAGCACCACCGTCCCGCTGCTGTATCAGAACGGCGGCAGCCTTTATGGCGATACGGCGCTGGACATTCAGCTGGATTCGGATGCCACGCTGGATGCCATTCGGGAAATGACGGAGCTGTTTACGGTTTACGGGCTGGATTATGAAGTATCCAACTTCTATCAGCATTTCCGCAACGGCACGCTTCCCATCGGCGTCAGCGATTTTGGCACCTATAATCTGCTGATCAACAGCGCGCCGGAAATCGCCAATTCCTGGGGGATCGCCCTCGTACCCGGTTACCGGGACGCTGACGGCACCGTGCAGCGCTGGATGACCGGTGCCGCGGAAACGGCGGTCATTTTCGACAGCACCGTATACCCGGAACAGGCGTGGGAGTTCTTAAAATGGTGGACCTCGACGGAAACGCAGACAACCTATGCAAACACTTTGCAGATTTCCTATGGGCAGGAGTACATGTGGCCGACAGCCAATCAGGAGGCATTTGCCCTGCTGCCTTGGAAGGAAGAGGATAAGCAGGTGATTCTGGAGCAGCAAAAATGGCTGTTTGAGATTCCGCGGGTCCCCGGAAACTATATGCTCGAGCGGGAATTGAGCACGATGTTTCTGCATATCGTGCTGGAAGGCGAAAATGTTCGCGATGCGGTCGATACGGCCTATCGGAATACCACGAACGAAGTTACCCGCAAGCTGCAGGAATTCGGTTATCTTGAGGGGGATTCCTGGAAAAGTGTCTATTCACTCCCGCAAAGTCCCCGTTGAAAAATGCGTCAGGAAGGAGCGAGCTGTTTGCAGCGGCGAAAAATAGTTCCGTATTTATTTTTGGGACCGTATTATCTGATATTTGTTGTTTTTATTGTCATTCCCGTGCTGGTGGCGCTAGGCTTGTCCATGACCGATTTCAACGCGGTACAAGCCCCGCATTTTGTCGGGTTGTCCAACTATCTGAACCTGTTTTTACAGGATGAGGTGTTTATCAAGCATGTTTTGCCGAATACCCTGATTTTTGCGCTGATTGTCGGGCCGGTCGGGTATCTGCTGTCCTTTTTTATGGCGTGGTCGCTGTCACAGCTGACCAAAGGGCCGCGCACCGTGCTGGCGCTGATTTTATATTCACCGTCTATGACTGCCGGAACGGCGATGGCGGTCATTTGGCGGGTGCTGTTCAGCGGCGATCGAATGGGGTATATCAATAATCTTTTAATCAACATGGGCATTATCACCCAGCCGATTATCTTTCTGCAGTCTTCGCAGTATTTACTGCCGGTGATGATCTTGGTGGGATTGTGGAGCAGCATGGGCGTCGGCTTCCTGGCGATGCTGGCCGGCGTGCTCAACGTCGATCGTAGCTTATACGAAGCGGCGATGATTGATGGTATGCGCAATCGCTGGCAGGAGATTTTTTACATTACCATCCCGTCCATGAAGCCGCAAATGCTGTTCGGCGCCGTGATGGCAATCGTTTCGGCCTTTCAGCAAGGCGGTATCGGCGTTCAGCTCAGCGGAACGAATCCGACACCGGGTTATGCCGGGCAGCTGATGGTGAACCATGCAGAGGATTTCGGCTTTATTCGCTATGAAATGGGTTACGCCTCAGCCGTTTCGGTTGTACTGCTGGTGATGATTTATGCGTTTTCCAAGATCGCGCAGCAGGTTTTCCGTGAAAAAGGAGAGGGTTAAGAATGGCTTTTCATACCACCAACGTGGACCCGCCGAAATTTGAACGCGGGCAGCTGAAGATCTATTTGTTTCTGATTCCCATCGCGGTTATTATGGGCCTGCCCATTGTGTTTATCTTTAATCAGTCCTTCAAGCCGCTCAATGAGCTGTTTGCGTTCCCGCCTCGCTTTTTTGTGGAGCAGCCGACGCTTTCCAATTTTTACAATATGCTTTCCTCCACGCTTTCCTCGGTCATTCCGCTTTCCCGTTATCTGTTTAACAGCCTGCTGGTGACGGTGACCGTATTGTTTTTGCTCGTCCTTCTTTCCACGATGGGCGGCTATGCACTATCCAAGATGCGCTTTAAAGGCAAAACGCTGCTGATGGAAATCAACACCATCGCGCTGATGTTTGTGGCGGTGGCCGTTGCGATTCCCCGCTATTTGTTGATTCAGATGCTGGGAATGACGGATACCTATTTGGCTCATATCCTGCCGCTGTTGGCATTGCCGGTGGGGTTATTTCTGGTCAAGCAATTCATTGATACCATTCCCGATGCGCTGATCGAAGCCGCGACAGTGGACGGCGCGGGAGAGTGGACTATCTATTGCCGTGTTATCCTGCCGATGGTTCGCCCTGCGGTCATGACGGTATGCATCCTCGGTTTTCAGCTGGTGTGGAACAATCTGGAAAGCTCCAATATGTATATCAACAGTGAAAGCATGAAAACATTGGCATTTTACATGAACACCCTGGCCTCCGGCAACAACAATGTCGCCGGACAAGGGGTGGCGGCTGCCGCGGCGCTGATCATGTTTATACCGAATCTGGTGCTGTTTATCTGTATGCAAAAAAATGTGATGAGCACCATGGCGCAGTCGGGCATCAAATGATTTCTGGGGGGAACTGTCTATGAGAAAGCCGGTCCGGCTGCTGGCATTGCTGCTGTTGTTTTCCTGCTTGTTTTCTACATCTGCCGCGGCCGATGTCGGGTATAAAACGCTTACAACACTTTATGACCGGTACTATTTTGAAACACGAACGGCCTACACTCCCGTCGGCATGCTGCGTGCTTTCGGCGAAGAGACCTTTCAGTCGCCTTCGGATATGGTTGTGCAGGACGGGATACTGTATATCTGCGACACCAAAAACGCGCGGGTGCTGGTAGGAACAGCACAGGGAGAGTGGCTGCGCACGATCGGAGAAGGCCGGCTTGAAACGCCCACAGGGCTATGTCTGACCGCCGACGGTCATGTACTGGTCGCGGATAAAACGGCGCAGGCCGTATTCGAGTTTGATGGGCAAGGGGCGCTGATACAGACCTTTACGCGTCCCGATGAACCGCTTTACGGAAACGAAGCTACCTTTGTCCCGATCAAGGTGGGTATTGACGCTTCGGATAATCTCTACATTCTCAGCGACGCGAACACAAACGGACTGGTGCAGATGTCCCGCAAAACCGGCGAGTTTATCGCCTATTTCGGTGCCAATGACACACCGGTAACCCTGTGGACGGTCGTATCCAGCATTTTGTATACGGATGAGCAAAAGAGCCGTACCAGCCGTAATCTGCCGCCATCCTCCGTGAATCTGGCGGTGGACGATCAGGGGCTGGTGTATACGATTACCGATGCCAAGACGACATCTGCGTATCGGAAACTGAATTTTGCCGGCGAAAACATGCTCACAGAACCTTTTGCCTTTTCCGATTTGGCGGACATTACGCTGACCGGTATCTGCACGGGGGATATCCGCAACGTATACCTGTGCTCCAAGGATGGGTATATTCTGGAGTTCGATCAGGAGGGACAGCTGCTGTTCGCTTTCGGCGGGCTGGATGACGGCTCGCAGCGAAACGGCCTGTTCGGCTCCACGGCGGCCGTGTCATACGATAACGGGCAACTGTATGTTCTGGACGACAGCAAGAACGAGATCCAGATATTCCGTCCCACCGTCTTTGCCTCCACTGTACATAAAGGAATCGACCTGTATCAGCAGGGAAAATATCTGCAAAGTGAAGACTGCTGGCGCGCCGTCACACAGATGGACAGCATGTTCACCTACGCGAACAAGGGTATGGGCGCCGTCTATTATAAACAGGGAAACTATGCGGAATCGCTGAGCCGGTACCGTCTGGCGAATGACCGCAGGGGCTATTCCCGCGCTTTCGGCGAACTGCGGAACCATTGGATACGGGAAAACATCCTGTGGATTATCAGTGCGTTGGTAGGACTGGGACTGCTGGCGGCCATATACCATGCGCTGCGCAAACGCGTTCCGGTTTTGGCCCGCCTGCACGGAGCCGCGCAGGCAATTTCGCGAAAGCCTTTCCTGGCGCAGATACGCTTTTTGGGCTACATGCCCCGCAATCCTGCCGACGCCTGCTATGGGATCAAGCATGAGCAGAAAGTCTCAATGTTATCCGCAACGGTTTTGTACGGCGTGTTTTTTGTTTGGTATGTACTGGACAAATACTTTAAAGGCTTTCTCTTTTCTTCGACTGCCGCCGGACGCTTTGATATTCTGACCGATATCGGTCTGGTGTGCGGGGCGTTTATTCTGGTCAACGCCTGCCTGTATTTGATTTGCTCCATTACGGAGGGCGAAGCGCGGTTCCGGGATATTTACTGCGGCATCATTTATGCGATGATGCCCTATCTGGTGCTCAAACCGCTGATCGTGCTTTCCTCACATATCTGTACCCGCAACGAAAGCTTCCTGATCTATCTTCTGGAAACCCTAGCCATTGCCGGATGTGTGATCCTGTTTGTTGTCATGGTACGGGAGATGAACAATTATACCTATGCGGAAACGTTCAAGGTTCTGTTTTTGACCGTATTTGCACTGCTGATTGCCGTTGCAGCCCTGTTCGTTCTTTATATTCTGTATAAACAATTTGCCGATTTCCTCTATCAGCTCTTCAAGGAGGTGCGCTATCGTGTCCGGACGTAAAAGGCTGCTGGCCGCTATTTTAACTTGCGTAACGCTCTGCGGGTGCAGCGCGGCAACGCAGCCTGTAACCATCGTGCCCGATGGGGACACGGACGCGCGACCGATCATGGCGGCGACAACGCCGCTGGCCGACGAGGAGCGGGAGGGGCATCGGCTGATTGCCCGGAATACGGCCTATTCCCTGTACCTGCGGGAGGACACCCTGTCGGTCATTCTGGAGGAGAACGGCACCGGGCGTATCCTGCGCTCCGCCGTGGCGGAGCCGGACGAAAACGATCAGCCCGCGTGGACCAACTTCTCCCGATCCGGCATTGCCATCGAATATTATGTGGGCAACGGCACGACCGCACAGCGGGCGGATATGCTGACCAAGGAGCCGGAAAAAGTGGTTACCCGGACAGAGGACGGCTTTGCGGCGCAGATCGCCTATACCGGACTGGGTATCCGTTTTACGGTCTTTGTTTCACTCACGGAAGAGGGCATGACCGCGGAGGTACCGCAAGCCTCTATTCAGGAAACCGGCCGAAACAAGCTGGCGGCGCTCTATTTATATCCGTTTCTCGGCTATACCTTTCTGGGTGAACAGGAGGGATACATGCTGATCCCGGACGGCAGCGGCGCGTTGATCTCGCTGCAGGATAATGAAGGAAAATATGTGCAGCCATACACAGCGGCGGTATACGGAGAGGATTATGGCATTACCTCGCCGTATACGGTGATACAAGCGTTTGACGGTACGGCGACGACGTATCGTGCGCCCCAGCAGGTAGTTGCGCCGGTATTCGGTATGGTGCATACCGACCGGCAGATCGGCTTTCTGGGCGTGATTGAGAAGGGGCAGTATAACACGCAGATTCTGGCGTATCCGAACGGTGTAGTGACGCAATATAACTGGATCACGGCAAAATTTATATACCGGCAGACCTATATTTATCCGACCACCCGCACCACCGGTGTACCGATGGTGCAGACGCAGCGAAACAGCTTCGACGCCAAAATCCGTTGGAACTTTGTCAGCGGAGAGGATGCGGATTACGCCGGTCTGGCCTGCACGTATCGGAGCTATTTGGAGAAAAACGGCGTGCTGCAAGCCGGAGGCGGCTCGGCAGTGCCGCTGAGCCTGGATTTTTTTGCCGGCGATGTGCAGGAAGCGGCGCTGGGGTATTCCTTCGTGGCAACCACGACGCTCGAACAGTTGACATCCATGTGCCGGGAACTGTCTGAGGCGGGCGTGGCCTCGGCGGTGACGGTGTATAAAGGATGGCAGCCAAACGGTATTTACGGTACGAGTCCGGCTTCGCTCAAGCTACAGTCCTCACTCGGAAACAGCCGGCAGCTGGCACAAACGGCGAGTACCCTGCGCGAGTTGGGTATGCCTTTGCGGCTGTACACCGATACAGTAAAAACGTACAGCACCTCCGGCTACGATTCGGCCAGCTATGTCTACGGACTGTACGAGCGGATGCTGAAGCTGACGACGCAAAAGGATCTGCATGAGTACCAATACCGCTACACACCGTTCAGAAGCACCGCCATTCTGCAAGGACAGCAGGCCGATGTGCAAAAGGTCGGAGCGGAGGGACTGGCGATCGGTGACATGAGCTATACGTTGTCATCCAGCCTCCAGCAGGGACAGCTGCTGTCGCGTCAGCAAACCGCGCAGATCTATGCACAGCAGATACAAGCGGGCACGGTTTTGTACAATCCCTGCGATTATCTGTGGAAAAGCAGCACAGCTTTTTTGAATATTCCGCTAAGCACTTCTCAGTATCAGTTCGTCAGTGAAGAAATTCCTTTTTTTGCACTGGCGCTGAGCGGAGATGTGGATTTATACGGTGACTATGTGAATTTTCAAGCGGAGCCGAAGCAATATTTCCTGCGCATGATAGCCGCAGGCGTATGTCCCTCCTTTCTGCTTATGAAGGAAGAGCCGTCCTCTCTGGCCTACACGGATTCGCGCGACCTGTTTTCATGCAGCTACGCGGAATATAAAGAGGAAGTGGTGCAGTATTATCAGGCTTTTGCCGCACTCAAGCAGGCGACCGGCAACGCATCCATTGTTGACTACCGGCAGCAGGCAGGCGTTTCGGTCACGGTATATGCCAACGGCTGCCGGGTATATGTCAACACCACCGACACGGAAGCCGTTCTGGAAAACGTCACGATAGCGGCACAGTCGTATGTTGTGAAGGAGGAAACCGCATGAAAGAAAAGCGCCGGCATTTGGGCGGGAGAAATGCCCAAAACATCGGCTATTTGTTTCTTTTGCCCTGGCTGATCGGCCTTGTGCTGTTTTCTCTGCGCCCGTTGGCGATCTCCCTGTACTATTCCTTTTGCAGCGTCAAAGCGATCCCCGGCGGCATGCAAGTGACGTTCAGCGGCTTTACCAATTATGCGGACATTTGGGTGCGGGATATCTTCTTTATCCGACGGGTTTTGAACTTTTTGCTATCGACCGTATTGCAGGTGCCGGTGATCGTGGTGTTTTCGCTGCTTATCGCTCTTCTGCTCAACATCCAGCTGCGCGGACGAGGGATATTCCGCACGCTGTTCTTCCTTCCGGTCATTGTGGTCAGCGGACCGCTGATGGAT
>X371_Linnaeus_Two_toed_Sloth__coassemble_1001_pt1 | contig 20353 bp, 11 predicted proteins | sample X371_Linnaeus_Two_toed_Sloth__metabat2_high_PE_002 | metagenome-assembled genome bin X371_Linnaeus_Two_toed_Sloth | reverse complement strand
TTCCGCCGCCTCCGGCTCCATTTGCTCAACGGCGGTAAAATCCTCCGACAGCTCGCTGAGCATATCCGACATACCGGAAAACTGATCGGTAACCACGCTGCGGAAATCCGAAAAAGCCCGGCTGTCGATGACCTCATTTCGAGTGCCTTCGTCGGACAGGTTGTAAAGATTTTGCAGAAGATGAATCCGCAGCATTAATTCCAGGTCGTAGGGCTTATTTCCGCGCTTTCCCTCGTAGTAGCACGGTCTCACCAGCTCCTCCAGCTCTCCCCACGGCATGATCCGTTCGATCTGTTCCAGAAATTCTCTCTTATGCGTTTGGACTTCTTTCAATTCGTCGCTGAAAAACGACAGATTCATTTGTTTGTTTATACTCTTATTTTACCACTTTTTTGTAAACTTTTCTACTTCTTCATCTTTGTGCGGTGTTGCCTTAATATTTCCTACTTGGTGGGCTCTTTTGTGCTGTCCGCACAATCTGGGGCAGTTCAATTTCAGGAGGTCTCTTAAATGTGCATTTTTTCAAAAAGCGATCATAAGGCAAGGCAATGAAAACGCCACAGGCCATGAGGCCAAACCACGTCAACACCAAACCGTTCCATCCGATGTAGGAAACGGCGTTGGCAAATATAGCAGAAGAGGCAGCAGCGGCTATATAGCTCACAAAATCCAAAAAACCAGTAGCTCCGGACACCATTCCCGTATCCCGCAAGCTTGGACAATAGCGGGACCAAAGCATAGATGCCGCGCAGCCGGACGACATAATAGCAAGAATTATGAAAAATACGTTCAAAACCGCATACTTTATAAAATATCCCAGCAGAAATGAAACGGCGGCGGTAACGAAAGACACCAGAATGGTCAGATCCATATTTTGGTGGAGTACCCGTTCATACAATAATATCGCTATAAAAGCGCTAAAGGATACGAGCAGTGTCGAGACCGTAAAAAGGAGCGCGGCTTCTTCGGCCGAAAACCCTAGATGCTGAGCAAAATAGGTCGGCAGCCAAACAACCACACTGGTACGCACTACCCCGATTACTATGGAAACAAATGTAAATTTTATAATCCTGTTCTGCACTAATAGCTTGATACTGCCGCCATTTTTCTTAAGAGGCCGGTATTGGCCGTAACGTATAATCTCCTTTTTTTCAAAGATCCGGAAAACAAAAAAGACGACAGTTCCCATGGCTAACAGCAAAAAACTGCTGATGCCGAAAACACCCCGCCATGTCCATATAGCCGCAAGAAGTCCCGCCGCGGGTGATCCCAGCAAAGCGGCTACCGTATAGCCGAGACTACAGCGTGTGGCATAAAGCGGTTCGGTGCTTTCGGCTACCGTTTTCGTCATCGGCCCATAAATCATTGACAGAAAAAAACCGTTCAAACCATAGGCAAGGTAAGAGAAATATAATGAATCGGATAAAATCAGAAACAAGATGCTGCATACCCCCGCCAAACAGAGCCCTAAACTGATCATGTATTTGGCCTTGATTTTATCCCCAACGGCACCGTTGATCAGTTGACCGATTGCGTAGGTTATAAAATACAGCGATGAAAGTGAACCGATATGTTCTGTAGTAAAAGCACCACTTCCGATCATGTCCGGGGAAACCACCCCCAGCACATTTCTGGCCAAATACACGATGAAATAGGACAAGGAACACATTCCGCCGATTAGAAATGCGTTTTTGACACCCGTTTTGTCTTTGAATAGCCCCATGGTCAGTTATCCCTTCTCGTTATAGTGCTCTTTGTGCCGGAAATCTTTCACGGCCTGCGCGATTCTGCATATCGCTTCTGACAGTAAACAACCGTATTTCGGCAAATCAAAAGTGCTGGCTTTTTATAAACTGCTCGTATCCTTCGCTGTCCTCTCTACGTTTCTTTCGTTCTATCCGGCTTTCTTGAGAAGAGCATAAGCCGGCGGATTATACTATAAATTTTAAAGAATCAATGCCTCTGCGGTTCCGATCTGAAAGACCGGATGCAATTCCGTTTCTCCTTCCGATAGGGTGAATTGCATCCCAATACTGTTAAATTTGCAACATTTTGGTGTGAGATTCTGTTCAAGATTATAGAAATACGCCAGGGGTAGATACATATATCCGCAAAATCCGCCGAAATTCATCAGGCATCCGTCATTGTTAAAGGGAACTGTCCGCATCCCCTGCATATCCATAATCCAAACGTTCATGTCACAACCGTTTTTATCATCCGTTGTATATTGGATATCTTCATCCCGCAACGTAATGGCCAATTTAGAAAATTTTATTTGCGTAAAATCCACCCATAAACGTAACCAAGATGCCGCGGAGGCATTCACAGGCGTTTCCTTCCCGAACATGAATTCATAACATTGATACCGCGTGCTATTCAAAAACACGGCAATGACACGGCCATGTAGTCCCTCCTCGACTATCGGGGGCATACAACCGCCTTTAGCCTGTTCCGGCCAGCCGAAATAATCCCGATTTTTTTCTAACACATATCCCTGCGCCATAGAATGACAATTCAACAGCTGAATTTTCCTCGCCGCCAACAGCTGTTTCATCTCAATCGGTGCTTTCGAATGCATCCGTTGGAACATTTTACTGCAAAGCGGCAGGCTTTGACGGCCGTCCTGTGTCACTGCCACAATCTCCACCCGATAATCCCCTTCACCCACAGGCGTAAAAGGAGCCAATTGACTGGGCGGTATAACTTTTTCCAAAAGAGGAGCCATATCCGCTGTTGTCGCCGCCAAATAAAAATCTGAATATACGGCGGTTTCTTTGATAGTGATTCCCTCCTTATCCAGAAAGCGAATCCTATACATCAGAATCATACTTTCATCTTGGGCCGCCGTAAAACGCAAACGAAAGGTTGGTAAAATCTCTTGAACAGCGGAGGCGTCTGTTTCAATAATACTATTCTTCGGAAATACGGGAAGCGTCGATGGACGCAGAGACTTATGCAAGCGAAATGACGGTGCCACTAATATCCATGGCTGCTGAATTTCCGTATTTCTGTAAAAATCGCAGCGCCGTATGCTAACGTTGTTGTTAGCATCTACCTGTACATACAACCCCTGAGAAAACTTATGACAGTCTCCGGTTTCACTGCCGGAAACATCTATATAGCGTATGCCGTCCTCCGTTTTATTCTCCAAGGAAACATAATATAAACTGGATGTACCGATTGCTGTAAAATCACCCTGCCATATGCTGTCCTCATGTTGCAGCGGGAAGTGGAGATGTCCGGCAAAGTACACCGCCTGCGGATATTTTTTTAACAATGCAAACAACTGATCTCCTGCCCAGTAGCTACCATAATTGCTGCCGTAGCAGGTCTTTTTGATCATAGCATGGCTACATATAAACAGAGGCTTTTCCGGTGCATCGGCAACGGCTATCTCCAGTTGCTCCTGTAACCATTGCAGATCCTCATCTCTGTACACCACACCGCCCAAATACCGTATGGCACTGACCGCAAGAAAATGAAAGCCTTTAACGGTTATATGACGCCTTCCGTTATGGATATCCTCGGCAGAAGTTTCCTCGGAGGCATGTTCTTGAAAAGCCGCAGCTAAACGCTCGCCAACATCCAGCGAATTTCCATCCAATTCATAGTCGTACAGCTCGTGATTGCCAAGACAATAAAGCAGCTTTGTCGTATTCAGATCCCAGTAACTGCACGTTATATTCCGAAATTCTTCGACCTGCTCCTGCCGGCCATAATCCGTCATATCTCCGGCAAACATAAGAACATCCGCTTGGCCTAAAGCGCACAACTGACGATAAGCATCGTTCAGCTTTTGCGAAGTTTCACGCGCTTTGCCGACAATATGTAAGTCACTGAGTACCGGAAATCGCAATACCACATTGCTTTCATTAAAAGTCATATATCTCTATCCTCCTATTGGGTTATCGACCGCCACATCCTATCAAAAAGCAAAACCGCAGAGGCTTTTCTTTCTCAATCGACTGGAAGAAATCGGCCATCGATTGAGAAAGAAAATTTATACAGACCTCACGCGGTATTATCGGTATTCCTCTGGAGAACTGCACATTTTAAAAAGAATGTGTTTTTACGAAGTCAATGATTTCATCAACATAACCGAATGCCAGTCCGGTAACGGTATCCGCACAACCGTAATAGACAGCCAGACGATTTGTATCTCCATCGCATAGCGCGGCGCATGGAAACACCACATTAGGAACATCACCGATCCGTTCATAATCTTCCCTGGGCGTCATTAAGTACGGACGGGTACGATACAACACTTTCCATGGCTGGTCTTTATCCAGAATAGCGGCTCCAAAGCTGTATAAAAATCCGTTGCAGCTAGTCAAAACGCCATGATAAAGCAATAACCATCCTTCTTCTGTTTCAATTGGAATAGCGCCGGCGCCAATCTTTGTACCTTGCCAGCCATAGTTGCTGCCCATAACAAATCGATGTTTACCCCAAAAGTTCATATCCGGACTTTCGCTGTAATAAATATCGCCAAACGGCGTATGTCCGTTATCGCTGGGACGGCTTAGCATAGCAAAGTTGCCACCGATCTTTCGGGGAAACAGCACACCGTTACGGTTAAAAGGCAGAAAAGCATTTTCAATTTGAAAAAACGTTTTAAAATCGTCCGTATAGCCTACTCCAATTGTTGGGCCATGATATCCGTTGCACCAAGTAATGTAATAGCGACCGTCAATGCAACAAACACGGGGATCATAGCGGTATTCTTTCCGCGCGATCTCTTCGTTGTCCGAAATCATTTTGATGGGTTCCGAATGAATATCCCAATGAATTCCGTCCTCGCTGAAGCCTACTCGAATATCCATATTTCTCTCAAGATCATCACAGCGAAAAATTCCGGCATAGCCTTTTCCGAAAGGAACAACGGCGCTGTTAAAAATACTATTTACATTCTCCGCTATATCGGGCTTTAAAATGGGATTTTCCGTATAGCGCCAAAGAACAGACGTATCCCCTTTGGATCGTTCCTGCCAAGGAATGTTCGGTAACGAAGGACTAACCACTTTCATCATAAATCTTGTCACCTTTCACAATTTGAGCATATTCCGGTTTCCGGGGAACTACCAGACAGTTCCCCAGAAACCAATAAACTAATCTTTTTTACAGCGCAGTGCGGTTACAAACACAAACGATGCTGCGCAAAGTGCTATCGGGAGAACCGCCACAGATACGCCGGTCGCCGGGTTGTCGGAGGGATCTGTATTTTCAGGATTCTCTGGAAGCTCGGCAGCCGGAACCGGCTTAGCATCGGCCGCTTCACAAAGGATAAAATCTTTTAACTCAAATGCCGCACCGGCGCCGCTAACCGCTAACGTTACGGTGGTATTGCTGCCTGAGTTGAACACAAACCCACGACGATGCCACTCATTATCCCAAGAGGTTGCTTTCATTCCTGTGGGGATACCGGTTGCATCCGCATAGAGATAGCAGTTGTTGCTCTGCACACCAAAGGCCATTATGCCGCTGTTGGTTTCATTGAGATGCGCTCCCTTGATATCTGCAGACAGCATATAATTCGTATTAGGCTTTATGGTAACCGTTTTAATCACGGTTGTCGTATCGTTTGCGGTCATTTTGACTGCGTCAGGCTGCGCGCTGCCGGCCAGCAAATTCTTACCGTCGGTAGCCAACACCTTATCCGTCACATACTCCGTAATAGAAGAGCCGCCATAATAAGAGCTCTCGTTGGGCTCTGTAAACTGGACTGCCTCAGAACTCTTTGCAAGATACAAATCATCCAGATACACCACGGCCGAGATAGAGTTGCGCCAGCAAAAAGCAAAGGTTGTCGAATCACCCGTGTTGAAGGTCATGGTATAGCGATGCCAGTTACCGTCACAGATATAAGCGGGCCAGAGCGCCTCGGTATTCGACTGAGTCGGAGCTGTACCGCCGAGGATTGGCGTCCAGTTCCAATCGGCCGGTGAATACGTCATGCCGATTTGCGGTGCGCCTTGCCAAGCGTCCATCATTTTATAAACAAAGCTGAACGTATAATCGGTATTGGGCTCCAGAGTCAAAGCATAACGCATAGCCCCAGACCAGTTGCCGTTATTGATAACCTTCATAGAATAGTTACCGCTCCAAACGCCTTCCGGTTCTTCCGATCTGGAAACAAAGCTGTTCACGGTATCATACATGCTGGGGTTGTTAATTTTATAATCGCCCAAACGCATTCCATCCTCACTGGCAATTTCAAAACTGCCATTGGGAAGCAGATTCTCTGTGCCGCCCGTCGTAACCTCGCGCTCCTGCGGTGTCACAGTCAGCGGGGCATATGCCGGATTTACCGGCGCAGATTCCTTAGATAGGTTCGGATAGCCTTCCGTATTTTCCTCAAATGGGTTATTTGCCAAAGCGGAAGCGTCCACTTCGAATAAATAGAGGTCGTCAAAATAGAAATCCTCATTCCAAGTGGTCACGGCAAAGCGGGCATATGGTGAGCCCCAACCGGAGGGAGTAAAGGTACAGCTGAACAAATGCCATTCATCATCGTTGAGGAGGCTGGAATAGAAGATCTTCGACTCACCCGTGACCAGATTGCCGTAGCTGGGCTTATAACTGACAAGACCCGATCTCGGGGCCGAATCCTTTGTGCGGTACCAGATGGAAAATGTATATGTTTTGCTCACATCCAGCTGGAAATCAAAATTTCTGTATGCCGCATAACCATCGTCGATTCCACTATCCACGACCTTATAGGCATACTTGCCGGAATGGACGTTTTTCGGATCATCGTCTGCACAAACAATTTCAAGCCCTACGGTTTCAGCAGTGCCAGTCCAGCCAGCTTTTGCACCGTTGACCATATGCGGTTCTGACTTTTTAAAATCCCAATCCGGATCTTCCCATGGATTCTTGCCATCCTCAAAGCCAGGATCCCAATCCAGAAGTGTATTGAAAAGGTTTTTATCCGCCGGACAGGTAATCACCGGGGCAGACAGCACATTCGAGGCTTCGGAGGTCATGATATCGCCGGTGTCCAATATAGCCTTCACACGGTACCGATAGGATTTTCCTTCTTCGATCAGGGGATCGGAATAGTTCATGATAAAGCCAGTGGAAGGCGTGATGTTCTCGCACAGCGTCATCCAGGTTTTTCCGTCCTCTGTGCGTTCAACGGTATAGCTTTCCGCAAAACGGGTACCCAACCATTGCAGATTGGAGGGTGATGTAACATACAGGAAAGCGGGCTGATCCTTCGGATCACCGATCCCCTGCTGTTCATATTGATCATCCAGAATCAGAAAGTGCATGGCCTGTGTAGCAGGGCGCAGAGCACCCCTTTCGTTGATCAACTTGACATAGCCAACCGTGGATTCATCGCCATACGCTGCATAGAAAGCCCCTTTATAGCCTGCTTCCTTGGCGTTGGTGTAAAAATTACGTACGTTCATGGTGTGGAAATCATCGGATACGTTTTCCTCATTTTCCGCGCCCATGCTGGTAACAAATACTGGAAGTTCTGTGTTGAGCGTTTCAATATCCCGCACTTCACCGATATCGCTGACTGCCTTAACGCCCACAAAATCCAAGCCAAGATCGTTGTAATCGCCCATGCGGATGATCACATTTTCTGGATCGGCTGAAGAGGCCAGTACCTGCAGGCTAGAATTCGACTTCACAGCCTGGGCAACGTCGCGTATATAGGCAGTCATAACCTCAGAAGAGGTTCCATATTCACGGGTGTAATCGTATATGTCTGTCTCCGGCTCGCTGCATACATCCACGCCGACGATAATATCCCGGTATTTTTCCAGCAACTCCGTAACGGGAAGGATCGCCTTTTGAATATATTGTTGCCGTACAGCGGGATCCACAATCAGACGACTGACTCTGTCGTAAACGGATTTGCCGCTCTCATAAACATACTCTCCACAGCCGGGAAGAAGTACCGCCTGTACACCAAGATTTTTCTCTTTCGCCAAGGACAGGATTGACTCCACACTGTCCAAATATTTTTCGCTTAGACCGACAACCTGTCCGTCTGCTTCTATGAGCAGCCCCTGCGTTTTGTTAAACAAGGGGATCCGTACACAGTTGAAGCCAACGGCGGCAATATTCGTCAGAATTTCGTCGGCTTTTGTTTCATCGTATGCATTGCTCAGGCCGAAAATCGAATTGTATCCGAACGTGTGGCCTTCATCCGCACTTGTTAAATAGGGCAAATTCACTCCATAGATAAAACCATCCTCTGCCAATAGCTGATCATACTTACTTACATCATTCGCCAATACACCAGTAATAGGCAAACCCATTATAAAACTCAGGATCAGTGCAACAGCTGACAAGCAAGATAGCCATTTTTTCATTCGTAACCTTTCCTTTCTGTTCCACCGCCGTTTTTCTAAAGATGGTTTTGACGGTGCTGAAATATTCGGCTAAAGGAATATGATCTATCGGTTAAGAGGGCATTTCGTTCTCTACATCTGTAATAAGGCTGTCAACTTTGCTTTTCCAGGAAGCCAAAACCGTAGCGGTTTGATCCCGCGAAGCAGAGCAATCATAGATAATGCTCCAGAAATCATCATAGGTATGATAACCGATAATGCCTATGGAACGCAGCGGATAGCTTTTCAAATTTTGCACTTCGTAATAAATGGATCTAAGTTCGTCGGACAAAAAGCGATCGTCGTCATGGTTGTATGCCGGATCCAAATAGAAGCGGATAAAATAACTGCCTCCCTTCGGATTGCGTGCGCCACGAGGAATTCCAAAGCATTTAACAGCTGCCGCGTTGCAATATTCCTGACCGGCCGGACTGGGAAACGGCACTGCTCCGAAAGCATCTGTCATCTTGGCAAGCGCAGCATCTTTAGCCATCAGATAATCTTCGCAGTCGTACATGGCCACCTTACCGCTTATAAAATCGTCCACCGTAGCGCTGGCGGTGACTTTGTGAACATAGCGAAGCTGGGTATCATATTGCCATGCTTTAAGCAACAAAGGATCCGAGAGATTGTTCACTATCTTTGTTTTTCCGTTTTGAACAGTAAACTTTACAAAATCCGTGCCTGCCGAACGCATGATCGTAGAGGTGCCCACGTAAGCACCGACGACCTCTCTGCCGTCGATCGTGCCGGTAAGCTTTTGGCAAGTATCCAGAAAAGTATCCCAGTTCCATTTGCCTTCTTTCCAAAGCTTATCCGGGGTATCCTTAATACGGGCACGGCTAAACAAATTCTTGTTCCAATAAATAAAGTGATTGGCAACGGCATAACTGCTGCCTTTGAGGGCAACGCCGTAATACTGATTTCCCCACGCATACATATCCATGATATTTATGTTATATATGGGATCATTTTCCAGATCAAATTTTCCTACGGAAATGGGGGACATCAAATTTTTTGTGATAATAATGGGCCACCAGTCCGGCTGAATGGACGCCACATCTGGGGCAGCGCCGCTGCCAACCAGCGCGGATAATTTAGACAGATACAAATTCCATGTGGTTTGAATTAACGAAACCTTGATGCCTGTCTTTTGTGTAAACTCGTCTATAATCTCTTTTTGTCCGGCATCCCACCAAAGAACACGCACCGTCGACTTTTTGACATCATCCGAAATGTTTGCAAACGGATCATAGGTCGACTGGGGAGGAAGCGTAGAGACTGTCCCGGATGCCGTGGTGGCTGTACCAGCGTTGTTGCTGGCTGTTGTACGGAGAATACTATTATTGTGCCCGGTTGTACTGGAAACAGCGGAAGGATCCTGCGTACCCTCCGTAGCTTGCGTTTCCGTTTCTTTCGTGTTTCCTTGGGAACTTACTGTGGGACTTCCTGAATCGCTGGACGATTCGATTGGCGGCGTTTTCCCTCCGCAGGCAACCATGGACAATGTCAACATAATCACGGCCAATAACGAAAGGAAGCTAAGACAGATGTTTTTGCATTGCTTTTCCATATGTTTTCCTCCTTGTATATTTTATCCAACTATGCCAACCCGCTCGATGCTTTTAATGAAATATTTTTGCAGGAAAATATACAGTAGAAGCATCGGCAGGATAAACACCAAACACCCGGCCATGAGAATGGATCGAATAGCCACCGGACTGCTAAATTCCGAATAGCCCATCGAGGAACTCAGACCGGATCGGATTTGCGCCAAGGCAACCGATAATGGGAAATTTTCCGAAAAATACATATTAGACAGGAAATAATCATTCCAGTGCCACATAATCGAAAAAATTAAAACTGTCAGCACAGCGGAACCGGTCAAAGGTAAGGCAATAACCGCATATGTTCGTAAATGTCCGGCGCCGTCAATCCACGCTGCTTCCTCCAGCTCACGAGGCAGGCCTTTAAAAAACTGCCGGTATATGAAAATAAATAAACCGGAACGAAGCCCGACTCCAAAAAGCGATGGAATATAAAAGGTGGCAGCGGAATCAATTAAATTGATTTTAAAATTGGACCCGCTTATCTCCCGAAACAAACTGACAATCCCCAAAAAATCCACATTGGTAAAATTCAGATAAGTAGGAACCATCGTTGCCTGAGGCGGCACGATTATGGTCACGATAACAAGACCGAATAGCAAATTCCGCCCTTTAAAACGATAGCGTGTAAAGCCATAGGCGATGAAAGAGCAGGTCAACACTTGGATCAAAGCGCTGATCAGACCTACACGCACCGATGTAAAAAAGGAGCGCCAGTAATGCATGGCTTCCGCCGCTTTATGAAAATTGTCCAGCGTGAAATTTTTTGGAATCCAAACGATACTGGGATCTGTCAGTTGATCCATGGGCTTAAAGGAATTGCTGATCATGTACAACAACGGAAACAGAATAATATAACTGAGAGACAATAAGAAGAAAAAGCGAAACAAGGAAACAACGATATGCCGTAAACGATATTTTTGCAGAATCTGTGAAGGGAACGCCTTAAGCCGAGACGTCATCCATGTTTGAAGTTTCATTTCCTTACGCCTCCCATTTCTTCAGGAAGAATCGGTGGATTATCCACATAACCAGAGCAATAAAAACACCCACGATCAGGAAATAACTCCACAACACGGCGGAACTGCGATCGTAATTTTGCGACACCATCATCAGCTGATACGCCTCTTCCATGACCGGATTATTGGAATTGGTGAATATGTCGATAATGGTAAAAACCACCACCAAAACAAACACATTCATCAACATAGGCAGGGTGATAAACCAGAAATCCTCCCACGACGTAGCACCTTCCAAATGAGAGGCTTCATACAAACTGTCAGGGATTGCCTGAAGCCCGGCAATAAAGAGGATGGTTTGAACACCACAACTCCAAATTAAGTCGAAAATCGATTGAATTGACTGCAGAATCGGTTCCGCCATGGTTTGCGGTAGGGAAAGCTGCATAAGAATTTTTGAAAAATCAACACTCTCGCCTATAAAAGCGTTAACCTGCGATCCGCTTTCTCTCATTTGAGCCGCCACGATATCCGAGTTGAATATTTCCATGACCACCCCGGAAGCAATAATAACGGGCAGGAAGAAAATCGCCCGTGCCAGCAAGCGGCCGCGAAACTTCTGATTCAGAATCAGACCTAAGATCAAACTGAGAATCACGATAAGCGGAAGCGAATACAAAAATTGCCCCACAGATGTTTTTAGATTGTTCACATAGGTTTCGGATAGATTGAACAGGTAGTTGAAATTATTCAGAGCAATATATCTGGTTTCAAAGCCATTTTCGCTGATGGTCACTTTGCAAAAAGCAAACCAAATCGACTGAACGAAGGGGATAAAGAAAAAGAGAATAAAGCCAACAATCCACGGGGCAATAAAGACGTACCCAAAACGGTTTTGCCGCTTTTCCAGCTGGTTCTTGGCTGAAATAATTTTCATTGTCTATCATTCTCCTTTCCGGAATGTGAACCCCTTCGCCGCGATGGTGCCGCCAGGCGTTTGCACTTTACTATTTGTATAATTCACCCAAACCGTTACATCTGTGTCAAACCGCGTCTCATAAACGCCTTCCGCTAATTTCGTGTGCGCAAGAATATGTCCGCCTTCTACAGCATCGTAAAATCCACTGGTCTCTTCAATTGCCGCAAGAAGCTCCGCCTCATTATCTGTCCACACACAGGCCGCTAAACCGCCAAAAACAGTACCGGATAAACGAAGGTCGGACGTTGCAGTCAAGCACCAATACAAGCCGCATCCTGTTTCAACGGATCGAAGTAGTGCTGTACGCCGATCCGTCGTTAGATTGATGGCCGATCCAGACAAGGAAGTCGTACCGCGAAATACAATCTGATAGAAAGGAACATCCTCATAAAAAATATCGTACTGTGAGGATTGGACGGGACTTCCCATAATGCAATCCGACAAAACGGCGGCATAGGCGTTTGCTTCCTCTGTAAGAATACGGTGGCCGCTGTTTTTAAAGCTCGTAAAAATTTCTTTTACCTGTTTTCCCATATTTGTCTTCACAGCGCTGGCCTCATCTGTATAATCGGAGTAAGCGACATTGCCCAAAGTGGAAAAAGACACGCCGGATGTTCCCAGCTTTTGTGCGCTTTTCAGCAGTTTATCTGACGCCTGTAAAAGTTCGCCTCGCCCTAAAAGATAATACTTATCCGTATTTTCTTGTCGTCCAAACGTTTGAGGAGAATAAAAATATTGATTGGCGCGCACACCGCCGGCAGTTCGTGCGGCGTTAAAATAAGAGTTAAATCCGCTCGATGATTGATCGTAATACACCAGATCAAAATCGGTATACAGATCAAAACCGTTATCCCGGCTGTAGCTTGCCAGCGATTTATAATCGTTCAGGGAACCAAAGACGCTTCCAAAAACAAAACCGCCTGCCACTTTTCCCGGATTCAGGCCGGAAGTACCGAAACCGGTCAATTTCACGGCTGTTTTATCCATGCCGGGCAGATCTTGGAGAATAGATTTCACCTGTTGAAAAGTCGTTACCGCACGTAATTTATCATATGGAAACCCCAAGATGGATGTGCGGCTTTGAACACCGCCGAAGAATTCCAAAAAAAGGCTGGATGGCTGTGCAATCGTGTAGGATAAGCCTTCACTTTCCTGCAAATAGGTACGATAACGCTGCGCCATGCCAACATAGCCGGCATTCTCGCCGCTCAACGGATAATACACAACGGATACACTGGATTTCGGCAGTATCTGCTGACTGTATACATAAGCCGCCGAGCTTTTGGAGTAGGGCGCCGGCATATAATGGACGGATTCTCCACGCACTCGAAAAGCACAGTTCACGCCAGAGTAGCCAAGATAATCGTCACCAGCCGTAGCCTGTATACGTGCCATTTCCGCTCCGTCCTCGATAATGGCCAATATACCGTGCTCGCCATCCGTAGCGCCATAAACCGGCAACCGGATGGTCTGCGTGTGCTTTGGCATCTCCGTCGATAACGTGACCGGGTCGGTTCCGTAAACTTCTTCGTCGTACTTTCGCTCGACACCTGTCACATGGGTATCCATTAACGCGCCGCTCCCCGACGGAACAAACAGATAGCCGCTCTCGGTTTCATTCTTTACAGCCGCCCAAAAAGGTGATATGGCTATCTGAAATAAGCGATTTTCCCTCTCTACGATTTGGTCGATCAGTATGCGAATCTCCATACTGTCTTCCCGCAGCAAATATTGTACTGGCACGGCGATTTCCAACCGGTCAAAGCAATATGTGATCTGAATGCCATTGTCTATCGTATTGCAAAGTGCTCGACCGGTTGATCCGGTCGTCCCGAATTGGCTTTCCATAGTTTTTAACTGCCTATTGACCGGCTCTATGTATTGGATCGTAATCGCAGAATACAGTTGAACATCCCCGCCTCCGGTTTCACCGGAGGCATAATAATCGTAAGGAACATTCGACCAAATCTTATTGGTTTGTTTATCCTGCAAAAAAACGCTCTGCACACTGTCATCCCACAGCAAGATAAACCTCTCGTTTTCATTCATGATCCCAGCCGGCAAACCCGTTAAAGACTGCGTTTTTTCATAGTCCCCCAATGAGCGGAGTTCTCGTCCGCAGGAGCTTAACAACACTGTAAAAAGCAACACGATGCTTGTTGCAGACCTAAAAAACTTTTTCCTTGCGTACATGGCTCTCCCTCCTCAATTATTCATCCGGAATATCCATTCACTAACCACTGTTGCGGCAAAATCATAGAAATCCTTGAATAATATGAGCACCATAAAAATAATAAATACGATCAATATCATGGCTAGCATAGATATTAACGCACAGCGTATCGCTTTGAAGAAGCTGAAATCGTGTATTATGGTCACTCCTAATAACAGTAGCAAAATAAACCACACATGGCAGATCAGAGATACAACACCCGCAATAGCGTGTTCCTCCGGCATCAAAATGTGGGAAAATAGAAAGGACAATCCCAGACCGATCAGTTCAGGCAGCAGTGCATAGCAAGAGGCAATAAAAATCTGTTTTATATTTCCCTTGCCTTCCATCAGTGTACACACCGCCCAATTGGCGATCACCCAGAGCAAAATTAACCCCGCTGTCCCGAGCAAAATATACACAGAATTGTCATTATAAGGACTGTATGTGTTGTATATAAACCCGCTGTACATGGTATTAATAATTTGCAGCACATAAAACAGGGTCAAACAAACAATAGATATAAGCAAAGAGCCCTGACCATGCCAACGGATCTTTTGAAACGTATCAATGGGATGTACCGTTGTTCGTAAGACCAAACGTAAACTGGCCGACCGAACAAGTACGCTGTTTTTGCGGGAGGAATATACAAGCAAAAGCACTATGCTTCCCAGAGCAAGCAGTACAGCTGGAAAAATCCAAACAAAATTGTCGGTAAGATACTCGTTACGCATCATCTGAAAAGCCTTGGCATAAACCACCTTATCTCCGCCGTTTTCCGCATACTCCATCGCCGATTTGTATTCTTTCTGTACATACAGATCACGCGCGATCCCGCTATATGCCAATGTACAATATCGATCCTTCTGCAGGATTTGTTCCCACAGCGGGCGAGCTGCGGCAGTATTTCCTTCCGCGTCCAGCAAAGACGCCGCTTTCAGCGTTTGTCCATAATCCGTTGTTTGAAACAGCGTGATGCATTGCCGGGTTTGATCCAGAACCAATAAGTCGTTTCCTTTGACAGAAATAGCAACCGGCAACACAAACGTCCCTGTTTGCTCGCCTTTTCCGAGACCTCCGCCAAAAATCGACAGCAGATTGCATTGTCGGTCATAAACAAACACCTTGCCGTATGTAGCATCCAAAAGATACATAAAAGCGTCATCGTCTACGTCCAAATCGGAAAAATTAGTTCTCCGTACAGTGCCATTAAGACTTGTGTATTTAAGACGATCAGTAAAGTCCATATAATCGGCATTGAGGTACCGATTTTCTTGTTGAAAGGTCAAGGTGTTATTGCCTCCTGGACTCAATTTACGAACTTGACCCTTACCGTTTTTCGTGGACGATGTAAGACTGTACAGGAAATCTTCCGGCCCTAAACAAAAGCTGGTAAACTGATACGGTAGCGCCTGTACGCGTGTTGATAATACTTCCTTGTTAACAAACAGATTCATAAAAAACTTCTGCAAGGACTGCAACACATTACCCGATACCAGATTGGCTCCGTAGAACCCGAAAAACGTGTTGTCGGTATTATAAATAATCGCTCCGTAATAAGAACCTCTACTCAACACATAAGTAAAGCCCTTCTGATCCTTAATGACCCCCATAGGCTGAAACAAGAAATCATCAGGAATCAATTCACTCTCTGGCAATGTCAGCACCTGCGTCACGGTGCCGATGTTATTCACCTCCAACACACGAGCATTTTCCGTATCCGCAATCAAGCAATTTCCTTCCTGCGTAACAAACAAGCCGGAAGCCCCCGTCAAATTTGCTGCTTCGCCGTTAACTATGAAAGGGCCCAAAACAGAGCGATACGCATATTCCTCATCCAAAATCAGCACGCGGCTGTTGCCGCTGTCTAAAACATACAAAGAGCCATCCGGACCAAAGCACATATCCATAGGCTGATTTAACGATCCGACCCCCAACGTATGACCGTCTATTACCTTCATCGGTGTATAGCTTTCAGGGGAACGCGTAATGCTGATATTGTCTCTGACATAGCTTTCGTAAGGAACAGCCCCGTACTTTGCCTCGGCCAACACCGGCAGCACCGTCAAAAACAATGCAGCGGCAGCAGCGACAACCACAACAATTATTTGTTTTCTCACTGTACTTCCTCCTCAATCCTTAATGCCTGCGCTGCTCATAGTTTCCATAACATTGGATTGTGAAACCAGATAGACCAAAATCGGCGGAATCATCAAAAGGACAGTCGCTGCCATGGCGTTTCCGGCACGGGCAATGCCGCCGTTAACGATCTGTGACATAACGAACGGCAACGTCTTCATTTCCTCACTGAAAATCGTTCCGCCGGGTTGAAGCGACCACATATCCCGAAAGGCAAACAACGCCAACGTCAGCCAACCCGGTTTTACCATGGGGAGGATCAGTCTCATAAAAATTGTCAAATGTCCGGCACCATCTATTTTGGCCGCTTCAAGCAAAACCTCCGGCACGCTGTCATCCATGTATTGTTTCATCAGGAAAACGCCCAGCGTGGAGGGAAGATACGGCAGAATGTACGCCAAAAAAGTGTCGATAATCCCCAGCTTAGCAAAAATAATATACTGCGGTACCGCGAGCGTATAGCTGTTGTACAACAATGCAAACTGTACCGTCCAATAAATCCCCTTACGCCAGCGCAGTTTGGTTTTGGAAAGCACATAAGCCGCCATGGTGGCAACCAGAATATGTCCCACGGTTGTTATAACCGATACAAATACACTGTTAAATACATAGCGCGACAGCGGAATAGCTAGATTGCTTAACACAGAAGGAAGGGAAACATAGTTTTCCATGGTGGGGCGATGAGCAAAAAAGCGCGGTGGAAAAATCATTAGCTCATCTAATGGTTTAAAAGAAGTAAAAACCGAATACAACATCGGCAGAATCGTAAACAAACCCGCAGCCACCAATAGCAGAAAATAGATGATATTTCCTGCCCGTGAACGAGTAAAACGCTTGACCTGTGACGCTCTCCTCATGGCGTATTCTCCTCCGTGTTATTTTCCGGCCATATCCAGCAGTTTTCCCACAAGAATGCGAGTCACCGCCATAATTGCAAACAAAAATACCGATATAGCCGCAGCGTATCCCATTTCAAAACGAACCGTTCCCACCTCTGCTAAATGTGTGACGATCGTTTCTGTCGAATAATTGACGCTTGGAGAACCTGTCAAAGCTGTAGCTACCCCACTGACGGAAAAGGTAGACTGGATTTGCATAACGCATCCGAACAGCAGTATACTTCTCATACTTGGCAAAGTAATATACCACATTTCCTGCCAGCGATTGGTGATCCCATCGATTGCACCTGCTTCATACAGCTCCGTATTTACGTTTTGCAAGCCTGCAATATTGGCCAGAAATGTCACCCCAAGGCTCAGCCACAGCTGCACAATCATTACAATGATCAGGGTATAATTCGGATCTTTAAGCCATTGTACAGGTTGCGTGATCATGCCCATGCTTAACAACAAACTGTTAATATATCCATAGCTGTCGCCGCTAAACAAGACCATCCAGATAAAATAGACGTTGCCCGTCAACGCCGGCGAGTAAAACAGGAAGGAAAGCAGACTGCGGGTGATGGGACTGAATTCATTAATCCCCCATGCCAACAAAAAGGCAAGAACAAAGCTCAACGGGCCGCTAACCACAGCGAGCACCATCGTATTCCGGATGGATGTCAAGAATACATTATCTCCTAAAAACATCCGAAGATAGTTTCCAAAACCGGAAAATTTCGGGAAAGAGATCATATCATAATTAAAAAAGCTGAGAACTACCGAAGAAAGAATAGGCAAAATTGTAAATAAGCCAAATAAAATGAGAAAGGGCGCAATCATAAACCATAAAACGCTTTGGCTCTCCTGCTTGTGTAATTTTCTGCGGGGTATCGATCTGCGCATATCAGAATCACCCTCTTTTCTAGCTGTCCAAGCCGTATTCAGCTCGTTTGCGTATAATCTCCTCGTCCACACTTCTGCCCCAATCTACAATCAATTCACGCGGTGCCGCCGTATAATGCACGGCATTCCAAAACGCCTGATCAATTGCACGAGCCGTAAAGTACCCGCCCGGCACCTCGGGGAGTTCCTCGACCTTTTCCCATTGGGATTGCAGCACGGACAAGCCATTGCCTTTCCATGACAACCGCGACAGAGCCTCCACATTAGCCGTAGGCTGCCGTGCTGAGATGCCTAAAATAGCTTCTATCTCTGTACTGTAGGAGGTCTGTGTGTCGGCAGACATCCACCAACAGAGGTATTGCCAAGCCGCTTCTTTATGGGCGGATTCTTTCAGTATAACGTCGGCCGTACCGCCGCCCGTCACTGTATTGCTGAATGTTCCGTCCTCGCGAACATAGCCCGGTACCTCCGCTATATCCCACTTGCCGCTGATTTCCGGCGCCGCCACACTCAGCAGCGCATATTGCGTATATGAGGCAATTGCGAGGGGCATTTCACCGGTACGAAAACGGTTATAAAAATTGTATGTTTGAGGAAGATCGTATTGATTGTATAAATCCGTCCAGAAGGTAAAGGCCTCGATCGCTTTTTGTGAACTCAACTGCGTCGCTGTGAGGTCATCGGTATACATCTGTCCGCCAAATTGCGCCAAAATCGTCGGATACAAACTTAGTGCGCCTGCACCCGCATTTACGGTATCGTAATCGGAGATGGATGTATACGGTAGTCCCACATTCATGCCGTTGCGCTGTAGGACGGTTAACGTAAAAATAAAATCATCCCATGTTTTTGGAACCGAAAGTCTCAGGCCCTCCAAAATATCCCGACGATAAAACATAACAAAAAAGCGCTGTATATCGGGCAGTCCGTAAGATTTGCCTTGGTACTTATAAGGCAGATCGGCATTTGGCATAAATACGGTTGTCATTTTTTCGTAATCTGGGAAATCGCTCAGAGGATGTAAAGCTCCGCGCATTGCAAGATTAACCGGATCCGAGCGGGATAAACTCAGCGCACAATCCGGTCCGGCTCCTGAAAGGATCGCCTGCACCAAAGACGCGTTAACAATTTTCAGATTCACACTGATCCCCGTTTTCGGCGTAAAGGAAGCCCGTGTTAAATAGTCGAGGACTTTTGCCTGATCACGTCCCCAATATACCCAGCATGTAATAGTCTCAGTAGCTGCCATATCCTGATTGTTGTAATCAGCTATAAACGTTTTAAACAATCTCTTGGCGGAAAAAGCAATAGACGTAAAAAAGTTTGCGTTTTCAACTTCCGGCACAGTATCGGGAGATGACAATATCAATCGATCAATGTCCAGCGGCATCTCTTTCATTTCGTTAAGCCATGAGCTAACCGAGCAATAATTGTTGTAATAATCCTTCTTATATTGCTGTGCCTGATAGAAAAATTCGATCATACGCTCCAAGGTGCCCGCCATGTTCCGCAAAATAGCCGCACCGCTATTCCCGCGCTGTCCGGACAACTGTTCTGTTTGTTCAGCAAGTGATGTCAGTATGGTAATAAAGGACGTAAACTGTTCTTCCAAATCGGGTATTTGACCGAAAAGGTTATAGTCACGGTCTGCATCAGGCGTATCGCCGGTAATCATAACGATTTTTCGATACACAGTTCCTAACCGATAAACCAAATCTTCCAACTCACGATTAATCTCTGCCATCGGTCCCATTGTCACTTCCAACGACAAAGTGTGTTCTCCCTCCGTCAAATAAATCGGGATGGCCTGCCCGTTTTCATCTGTCGGCGTCAACAATTTAAATTTTTGTGTGTATGGAAAAGCGATTACCGAAGTTTCCTCGTGATATAATTCATTGTCGATTCGTAGCCTTCGATAAGTTTCTCCGTTGAGCAAATAATTTTGACGATACTTTATGTAAAGCGTATAGTACCCTGTTTGTGGGACATCCACCTTCCAAGCCAACACATCTCCCGGATTTTTCCAGTTTGACCCTCCGATATAATTCAACTGTCCGCCATCCCAACTGGCCGGATATACATCCGGTGTAGAAAGTTCGGACAAGGCCACCAAAGAATACGTCGAACGCAAATCGGCAGACTCACCCTCCAAGATAATCGAATCGCCTTGATAATGGTCGGCGTCATTCTCCACAGTTTGGAAATTCCCCTTTTCCGGCGGAGAAAGCATTATTTTTTTTACAGCGAAAGCACCTGCGCCGGCAATCAGAGAAATCGTATGTTTCCCTGCGGTTAAAGCAAACTGAAAGGAATCCGTATAAATCC
>X371_Linnaeus_Two_toed_Sloth__coassemble_997_pt1 | contig 20656 bp, 17 predicted proteins | sample X371_Linnaeus_Two_toed_Sloth__metabat2_high_PE_002 | metagenome-assembled genome bin X371_Linnaeus_Two_toed_Sloth | reverse complement strand
TCCGCCAAACGGCTGGCCAGCACCGGCACAACTCCGACTTCCGTAGCAAAATGTCCGGCCTCCACAACCGCTTTTCCGCTTTGCACAGCCTCCAGCCACTCGTGATGCCGCACTTCCCCCGTCACAAACGCATCACACACCGCCTGTAGCTGTGCAAAATAGTCCCCGCCGGAACCGCCGCAAACCGCAACCCGATGCACGGTCACATCCGGATTGCACACACGCACCGGCGTATGCAGCGTCGCCGCGACATACCCGGCAAAGCTCTCCGCCGACAACGGCTGCTCCAGCGTGCCGATCCGGCAAAGCCCGTCCGCCGCCGTCTGTATATCGTGCAACCCTAATTGCGCCGCCAGCGCATCGTTCACGCCGTCCGGCGCCTTATCGAGGTTGGTATGTGCCGCGATCGCCGCCAATCCGGCAGCAGCCAGCGCATAAACCGGATGAGCCGTCGGCAGCGTGCGAAGCGGTGAAAAGATCACCGGATGATGGCTGACGATCAGCTGCGCACCAATCGCTGCCGCTTGTTCCACGACAGTCCGCGTGATATCCAGACATACCAGCAGACGCGTGACCGGCTGTGCCGGCGTGCCGACCAGCATCCCGACATTGTCCCATGTTTCTGCCGTTTCCGCAGGCGCTAATGTTTGTAAAAACGTGCCAATATCCCCTACCGTTGTCATGAATGCTCCCCCTTTTCCAAATGTGCCTGAATTCTGGCGGAAATGGCGCGCAGGCGGGCAATTTCCGGCGCGTCCGGCTGCGTATGCGCCAGTCCCTGCGCACGCTTTTCCAGACGCTGCCGCTGCTTTTCCAGATATGCGCCGCCCTGCCCCGCCGGGATCGCTCCGATGTACCACGCCGCTTCCTCTTCTTCCGGCGGCGCGGCGGTGAACACGGCGGTTAAAACCGTGTACCAACGCGGCGGCTCCTCCACCGGCTGCTCATGAACGATCGAAAACCCGTGCGTCATCAGAAACCGCCGCAGCACCTCCGGTTTGGACATCGGCTGCAAAACGAGTTGATACCGTTCATTCTGCGTCCATGACGCCGCCTCTAAAATCGCCGCGATCGTTTCGCCGCCCATGCCGGCGATCACAATATCGTCCACTTCCTCCGGCTGCACCGGTGCCAAGCCGTCTCCGAGCCGCACCTCGATGCGTTCCTGCAACCCGGCTTCCCGTATGGTCTGCCGCGCGCGTTCTGCCGGGCCGGCGCGAAGATCCGCCGCAATTGCCGATGGACAGCACCCCCGCTGTACCAGCGCCACCGGCAAATACGCGTGGTCGGTGCCGATGTCCGCGACGCGGCTGCCCTGCCGCACCCGCGCCGCCACCGCCGCCAGACGTTTATCCAAAGTTTCTGTCATACCCCGCTTACCCCTAATAACAAAAGGGCGATTTCCCAATCGCCCTTTTGCCGTTTGTGTGTAATGTGTTTACTTCGCCATGTGCGTGTTGATTTTCTCCACCAACGCGTCGCAGTCTACGCCGTGCACCTGGCATGCCTGCTCCAGCGTTTCGCCGCGGGCAGACGGGCAGCCGAGGCAATGCATCCCCATCTCCAGGAAATACGTTGCCGTGGTGCGGTCAGCATCCAAAATATCGCCGATCAGGCTATCTTTTGTAACGGTCATCTTCCAACATCCTTTCCATTTTCAGCCGAAATACGCTGCTTCGTGGAATATTATACCCCGTTTGGACACAGAATGCAAGCCGTCCGGCACAAATCACCTTTCCTCGTCTTCTTTTGCCGTCTGCGCCTTATAGGCAGTGGGTGACATCTTCATCACGCGCTTGAACGCCTTGCTGAACGACTGAATACAATCGTAATTGAGCGCGGCGGCAATCTCGGTAACGGACATCCGGTCGCTGCGCAGCATTTCCAGACTGCGCTCGATTTTTTTCCGGCTGACATACTCCTGAATCGTCATGCCGATCTTGCGGCGGAACAAGTGGGACAGGTAGTTATAGCTGTATCCCAGATCGTCCGCCATTTTGGAAAGGGAATCGATGCAAAACAGATTGTCCTCGATATACCGGATGATGGCGTAGGTCGTATAACCCACGGTATTCGCCGAATTTTCCGGCATAATACGATAGGGCTTGAGTTCGGAATAACTGCGATACGCGGAAATAATCAATTGCTCCGTCAAATTGCGGATGAGCCGTTCCGACAGATCCATCTGCATATAAAACTCATTCAGCAGCTTAACAAAAATCGTCACCAAATCATACCGGTCGATCGCCACGCGTTCCGTGCAGGAGCTGTTATAAAACGCAAACATCGGCGCCAGCGCCTCCTCCGGCATATCCTCCGTCAACATAAAGCCTATGTAAAAATAGCGGAGCTTATTGTCCTCGGATGCACGGATCGTATGGCGCTCTCCCATACGGTTGAACACGATCTGTCCTTCCCGAACCTCATAGGCCGTATCGTTCACGAAAATCGTGCCACTGCCGGAAACGATATACGTCAGCTCATGACAAACCTGCGAATGTTCGTGAATTTCATAGGAATTCACCACGCTCTTTTCGCCGAACTGATAAATCTGGATATAGCCAACCTGCTTGGGATGCTGGAAAAAGCCGCGCGTGAATTCAAATTCCACGCCCGCAATCTGCTTGTCACTCACCTTGGTATACGCCTCCTCCCCGGCCTTGCACGTTTATGGCTTTTACAGCGTCAGTTCCACCCACGTATACGGCTGTGCCAATGCCGTGCGCGCTTTTTCGCGCAGCTCCATGACCGCCACGGTTTCCTCCGGATCCACCTTTACGTCGCCTGTGCGGAAAAAGTCCACCATCTGCTCAAGAAAAGACTCAAAAAAGCGATTGCACGCCGGAATCTCGACCACCGTTTGATCCTTTTTATGGATGTGGAACGTCCAGGAGGCTGCCTGCCGATACTGCGTGCCGAACGCTTTGCGCCCGTCCGCAAACTCGATTACCCAAGCAGGCGTCTGCTGAGTGCCGACGCTCATCACACGCACCGCCTCGGAACCGAGGAAGCGCACCAGCGGCTCCAGCAGATGGATCAGATAAATATCCGGTTCGCCGGGAGCGACCGCTGTGATAAAATCCACATCCTCCGGACGCACATCCGCCGCCATCACTTCATCCGCAAAACGCAGGGCGGACGAGGAAAACACAGGCGTGCCGCTCTCTTTTGCAATTGCAAAAATACGGCGTGCGGTTGCAGCGTCCGGCGCAAAAGTCTTGTCGACATACACCCGCTTGCCGGAACGCAGCGGAATCTGGCAAAGCTCCTCATGAAACTGCGGGTGATCCGGTGAAAGCACCACGATATAATCGCTCTTTTCGACCAGTTCCTCAATCGACGCCATACGCTGTACACCGAATTTCGCGCACCATTCGTCGGTCGTCAGCCCGTTCGGCGCATCCTGCCGCGCATAGGCGTAAGCGACCTCCATTTCATCGCCCGCCAGCGCCTTGATCATACCCGGATAATTATTGGCGTGCCATTCGTCCAAATAGTTATCAATGAACCCGATTTTTTTCATAGCCTTGAGCAACCCGAAATGCTTCTCCTGCAAACAGAAGGAGCCGGTCGGATATACCCCCACCTCACCTTTCGTTTTTCTTTGATTATAGCAGATTTTCGTCTGCCTATGTTACACGCAAGTGAGGACTTATTGGTCTGTATTTGTTCTTTTTCGCACTTTCAACCACCGTTCAAACGAATTTGAACAAATCGTACACGTTTATCATAGCACAAGTTGCACGCCTTGGCAATATACAGCCGCACCGGACAGCACATGCGCGTACATGAAAAATCCGCAGCGGAACAAACCGCTGCGGATTGCGCTTTACTTTGTTTTCACTGTTTCTTTGTGCGTGATCCGTACTTTTACGGATGCACATACGAATTGGGATTCTGCGTACGGCCGTTCACGCGCACTTCAAAGTGCAGATGCGGACCGGTGCTATAACCCGTGCTGCCCACCTTGGCAATGACTTCGCCCTGCCCAACCTTTTGCCCGGCCTTGACCAGCAGCGAGCTGCAATGCGCATACAGGGTACGATATCCGCCGCCATGGTCGATCAAGACATACTTGCCATAGCTCCAATGGCTGCCGACCTCGACAACCGTGCCGCCGTCGGCCGCTACAATACTCTTGCCATAGATGTTGCCGCCGGCAATATCGATACCCGCATGGGGTTTTGAGCGGCCGCTGGTTTCGCCGTAGTTGGAATAGATCAGCGAGTAACCCGGCACCGGCCAAATGAACCGACCGGTCGAAATGCCGTCGCCGGCAGATGCGTTCGGATTGATTTTCTTCGCGCCGACTACGAGTACACGCTCAACCGGCTCTTTTATAACTTCCGTAGACAATACCGTACGCGATTGCTCCAGGCCGTCTACCAAAACCACCTCGGCTGTGACCGACTGTACGCCGTCCACACCCTTTGTTTTGACCGCTTCATACCCGATATACTGTTTGGTGTCTTGCACCTTTTTCGTGGTATAAGGAATGGTCTCTTCATAGGTGACTGTACGCACTACCTGCACCCGCAGGAATGGCTGTGCGCGCTGCAGCAGCAGCTGTTCGCCGATGAGGATCTTTTCGCCTTCCATCTGCGGATTGAGCGCCCGCAGTTCATCCAGCGTCATGTCAAAAGCGCGCGCCACGCGAATGGGGCTATCCCCCGCCACAACGGTATAATACTTTTCCACCGTTGTCTGCGCGGTCAGATATGCCTGCATTTCCTCGGCGGAACGAATGGACGCAATCGGATACAAACCGTCAATCACCTGTACATCCTGAATGAATTCCGCGCGTTCGTTTTCACTGCCGTCGGAATACGACTGCAAAATGCCGTTCAGCAAATTATCCAGTTCCGTGCGCGATTGCAGCGCGCCCTCAAATTTGCCGTCGATGTACAGGCCGCTGACTTCCGCGATGGAATCGCTGGAAGAACGCAGAATCTTATCGCAAACCGCTGTCTCGTCCAAAATCTCCGACTTCGGCGCGACTGCAATCGTCAGCTTGGGGACGCGTTCCACGGCAAAAGAATTGTCCGTATTGATAACACGCTCGGTCGCCATGGTAGCCGCAGCGTCAAACACGGATTCATCCGCGATAAAGCCCAGCTCCTCGCCATCGTACTCCAGCGCCAGCGCAAAGGTTACATTGCTCCAGTAATGAACCGTGAAGGCCAAAACAAAGGCAGCCGCCACCGGCGCGGCCAGATTGAAAAGGCTTGCCAACGCCCGGCGATGACGGCGAACCGCCAAAACAGGCAGAAGAAGCACCTGCGGGATGGAAAGGAGCGGATGGCGTTCATAGGCCGCACGCACGCGGGAGAAAGCCAAGCCGAAGCCTTGTCCGAAGCGGCGCATTTCTGTCCAGATGATCCGCACATGCCGCAAAAGGACAAAATCCAAGCCCTTATAGAGCAGCCGGCCCACGGGCGCCAGAAAGCGTACCGCGCGTTTGGCAACAAACCGGGTAAAACGGATGGTTTGCACACCGGTTGCATAGCAGAACCGGTAGCTGAACCGAATCGCCGAGAAGAATCCCTTTTTTAACGATGCGAACATCGTCTTTATCTGAAATTTTTTAAGTCCTGTTACAACTTTTTTCGTTGACGCTCGTACAGACCGTGCATGACGGGCGACTGTCTTTTTCTGCTGTGTTTCGTCGTTCCCGTTCAATGACAAGTTCATCACTTCCTTCTGCAGATTACCCGTTCATTCTCCTATCGTGACGAAAAGAGAAGAACCCGAAAGGTTACAACTTTGTAACAACCTGTATATTATTATACTCAAAAGTTACAAAATTGCAACCCTTTTAAAGAAAGTTTATCACTTGTTGTTAAAATTGATTTCACAAGGTTGTTTTATTGTGGGCAAAAGATACAGGTTTTTGCTGGTTTCATAGTACCAATAAACCGGATTTCGGGATTTTTCCCCAGCTACTTTTTTGACGAAAAAGCGCCGATGCTGCTTATTCAAATACGCAATATTGCTGCATATAGGCTTCCATGCGCGGCAGCACGTCCGCATACGTACCTTGATCCTTGAGATAGGTGTAAATATCCTGCACCGTGACGATCGCATGCACGCGAATACCGAAATCGTCGCGCACCTCCATCACCGCGGTTTTACCGGGCGTTTGACCGACTTCACAACGATTGACCGAAATAAACATATCGTTCACCCGAACATCCCCGCAGGCCTGCAGGATCGGCATGGTCTCGCGAATCGCGGTTCCGGCTGTGATCACGTCCTCAATAATAATCACGCGGTCGCCGTCTGTGGGCTTATATCCCACCAAGCTGCCGCCTTCCCCGGGATCCTTCACCTCTTTGCGGTTGAAAAAAAACGGTTTATCAATACCGTACTGTGCGGCCAGAGCGGCGGCGGCGGCGGTAGCCAGCGGAATCCCCTTATAGGCCGGTCCGAACATGGCATCAAACGCATCGCCGCAGGTTTCCTGAATGAGCGCAGCATAAAACCGTCCCAGCGCGCCGATCTGTGCGCCGGTTTTATAGTTGCCCGTGTTGACAAAGTACGGTGTCAGCCGCCCGCTTTTTGTTTTGAATTCCCCAAAGCGCAATACATCTGCGCTCATCATAAATTCAATAAATTCTTTTTTCATTGGTGTCAGCATGAATTTGTCTCCTTTATTTATACTATACCTATTTTGAATAACGGCATTACTTCTTGCTGGCCGACGTCGTTTCGGCAGCCGCTGTCGACGCGGCGGTGGTCTCCGTCCCTGACGACGTTGTCTCCGAAGGCACCGTTGTACTCGGTTCCGGTTGAACCGGTACATTGAGATTGCCAAGCAGCGTGGCGATCGCCGCCTGCAGCTGCGCATCCTGCTCAGGAGCCAACAGATCCAGATTGACGCTCTCATCCTCCAGCGTCACCAGCTTATTGGGCGTCAGCCCTTTGCCCTCCCATGAGCCGCTTTTGAGCAGCTGCAGCGTGGAAGTAGATAGGCAAACCGCGGCATTATCCGAAGAAATGGGGAAATAGCTCTGGGTGCGGCTGCGGCCCGCCGTGGTATCGCCGATGATCTTCGTGCGCTGGAATTCCTGCAAAACGCCGGCAAAAAACTCCGCCTCACCCGCCGTGCGTCCGTTCACCAAGGTGGCGGACGAAACATCCATCTGAAAGGCATCCTCCGACGCCACTTCCAGCTTGTCTCCCGTTTTCTCCACCAGCTCATACGCATACAAGCCTCGCGGCATCAAATAAGACAATATTTCCTTGGCCGATTCCACGGTTCCGCCTTCATTATTGCGTAAATCAAAGACAAAGCTGGTGGCGCCCTCGCTGATCAACGCGCTGTAGGCAGACTTGAATTGCTCGAAGGTGTTATCGCTGAATCGGCGGATACGGATGTACCCGACGCTATCCAGCAGCTGTTCCTCTACGCTGACCAAAGAAATCGTGCTGCTGGACAGGCTGAAAGCATTGGAAACGCCGTCTTTTTCTACGGTCAGCATGATTTTTGTGGCTGTTTGCAGCTTGCTTTTCACTGTCAGCATATCCCCCGGCGCCACATTCGCGCCGTCTACAGCCGTGACGATATGCCCCTTCTGGATTCCCGCTTTTTCAGCGGCAGAATTCACATACACACCGGATACTACGGTACGCCCCTCGGCATCCTCAGCGACCTCGATACCAAAGCCCGTATATTTCCCGGTACGCTGCTCCTGCACGGTACGGTATTCGTCCGCGGACAGATAGGCCGCATAGGAATCGCCGATGCCGTCCACATAGCCCGCCGCCAGCGCCGCGCGCAGCTTTTCCTCATCAATGGTGCCCTCGTAGTGATTCCGCACCGCTTTATCAATTTCCGTCAGGTAATCGTACATCACCTGCCGCTTTTGCAGCTCGTTGATCATGGAGCTGAATTGCCGCATGGCAATGACCATGGTGACAGACACGGTCAAGGCCATCGCGATGATCACCAGCGCGATCGTTGCGCCAATGGAAACTTTCTTATTCATAAGACAAAGGATAAAACACCGGCATCCGCCCCGGCCGCAGCCACAGCAGCGCGGCTTTCATCCGCCTCCCACCTTTCCGACAATATTCCCGCTCCCGCGGAAAACGACAACAAGCCGCTGCTCTGTCCCGCAGAATACCGGGACAGAGCGCGGCTTTTTTAGACGCTTATTTGGGTACGACGATATACCCGAGTTTTATGGAGTCCACCGCCGTGTTGTTCTCGCGCACCTCAAAGTGCAGGTGCGGTCCGCTGGAATCACCGGTGCTGCCCACCTGTGCAAGCACGGTCTTTCCGCCGATAACCTTCTGGCCGACTTTGACGTTCAGCTTGGACGCGTGTGCGTACAGCGTCACGATGCGCTTGCCGTTTTTATCCAGACCGTGGTCAACCATCACATAGTTGCCGAAGCTCCAGTGCTTTTCCGCAACCAGCACCACGCCGTCCGCCGCCGCGATAATGTTGGCGCCGTAGATGTTGTAGCCGCCGATGTCATAGCCGCGGTGAGTCTTTCCCCAGCGGGGACCAAACGGCGACGTAATGGTGTTGAAGCCGGGTACAGGCCAGAACATGGTGCCGCGGGTGTATTCACCGGACGGCTTACTGTCCGCGAGAATCTGATCGATCTTGGCGTCGATCTCTTTTTGCTGCTTTTCCAGATTCTTCTGGTTCTCCCGATAGGTGTCCAGATCCTCTTCCAAATCCTTGATCGCACGGTTGTACTCATTGTACAGGTTATTGAGGTTTTTCTTTTGGCTGTCGCTTTTGCTTTTAACGGCCGCCAGTACCGCTTTCGCGTCCTCCAGCTTTTGCCTGTCGGCGTTGAGTGCATCTTTCTCCGCGTTGATCGTCTGGATTTCCGCTTCCAGCCCCTCGATAAGCCGCTGATCGTTTTCCGCGATGCGCTCCATGGCCTTGGCTTTCATCAGATAATCGGTAAAATCCTCCGTACTCAACAGCATTTGCAGCACCGACATATTGCCGCTTTTGGAGATTGCGCGCAGCCGCTGCCGCAGCTCCTGGAACTGGGCGTCGATCGCCGCTTCTTTTTCGGCGATCGCCTGCTCGGACGACTGAATCGCGCTGTTTTTCTCCGCCAGCTTGCTGTTCAGCGTTTTCATTTGTTCGTCCAGCAGATCCAGCTGCTTGATTACATTCTGAATCTGTTCGTTCAGCGACTCTTTATACGCTTTTTTATCTTTCAGATCCTTATTGGCCGAAGAAATTTTGTTGGCCAGCTCTTTTTCCTGCTTTTCCAGTTCAGCCAGTTTCGACTCCAGATCGGACAACTCATCCGCCACAACAGGCGTCCCGAAGCCCAACATACCGCTCAACACCAGTGCCAGCGCGGCGATCATCGACAGTGCGCGCAGCTTCGCGGTTTTCTTATGCATCCTCGTTCCTCCTTACTGTCCGTCGGCAGCGTGTCAGTCGCTTGCGCTGCCGCCTTCGTCCTTCAGATATTTTCCCATGGAAATCGCGCTTCCGGCCATACCGGTCAGCATACCGGCACACACAAACCCGATCAGCAATACCAGCCAGACCTTGGAAAAGCTGACCAGCCCGAACATCGTGCCAAAGCTGAACATATCGGCCAGTTTGGAATACACATAATACAAAATGCCATACGACAGCAAGCCGGCTACAATACCGAGCACCATACCTTCGATCACGAAAGGAATCCGGATAAAGGTATTGGTAGCGCCCACCGATTTCATAATATGAATCTCCAGCCGGCGGTTATAAACCGTCAGCTTAATCGTATTTGCAATGATAAACAGCGAAACCAGCAGGAGCAGCGCAATAATCCAACCGCCGACCGCCAGCACCACCTGCTGCATCTTGGTCAGCGTAGCCGCTACGTCACCGTTATAGCTGGTGTCGTCCACCTGCGGCAGCTCTTTGATCTGCATGACCGTTGCGTCAAACTTTTCCAGATCGTCAAACGTGACCAAAAACGAATCCAGCAGCGGGTTGTTTTCCCCCTGCAGTTTCGCATAAGTAGCCTCGGGAATGGAATCCTCATATTTTGTCAGGGATTCCTCTTTGGAAACGAAACTCACCTCGCGCACATTGGCAATGTTTTTGAGCTTGTCGCCCAGCGCCGTGATCTGCTCTTCGGTGGAATCCTCTTTGGCAAAAACCACCATCACGTTTTGTCCGTAAACCCATTCAAACGCATGGTCAATGTTTAAAAACACCAGATACGCCCCGCCGGTCAAAAGCAGGCAGGAGACCAATACGCCGATGGACGCGATCGCCATAAACCGGTTTTGCCACAGATTGCGAAACCCTTCACGCAGAAGATACTGAATACTACTCAGCTTCATGGCTGCCTCCTTCCCGGAGTATGCTGTCGGAAACCACACAGCCATCCTTAATCTCAATGACCCGCCGGTTGAACATCCGTACGAGGTCGTGTTCATGCGTAACCATCAGTATGGTCGTGCCGCGGCGGTTGATTTCGTTGAGCAGCTCAACGATCTCATAGGACATTTCCGGGTCGATATTGCCGGTCGGCTCGTCCGCGATGATCATCGTCGGATTATTGACCAGCGCCCGCGCCAACCCGACGCGCTGCTGTTCGCCGCCGGAAAGCTCCATCGGGAAGCTGCGCGCCTTGTCCTGCAAGCCGACCAGCCCCAGAATGTACGGCACGCGCTTACGCACATCGCGCTGGGACGCGCCGATGACGCGCATGGCAAACGCCACATTATCAAACACCGTCATATTGTTGATCAGGCGGAAATCCTGAAAAACGATCCCCATCGTGCGGCGGAGATACGGGATCTCCTTGCGCTTGAGCTTAGACAATTTATAGCCGTTGACGATAACCTCGCCGGCATTGGCCACCTCTTCGCGCATAATCAGTTTCAAAAACGTACTTTTACCCGCGCCGGAGGCACCGACGATAAATACAAATTCGCCTTTGTCAATCGTAATGTTTACATCTTTGAGCGCTTTGACGCCGCTGTCGTACGTCTTATGTACGCCCTTAAATTCGATCAAAGGGACACCTCCTTATTTGTCCATCCATCGTGTCGGCGGGTTTCGGATCGGCGATCCGGAGGACACCGCCGGTTATACGCGTCAAAGGAACCCGCGGGGATTCCTCTATGCAAAGCATCCGGAAAGCAGCGCTTGCCGGACATGGTTGTGAGCAAAGTTCGGTTGTTACAACAGGTTGGTTGTTACAGTTGTACACAGGCGGAAACGCAAAAGCGCTTCCTGACATATCATAACAAATAAAACGACAAAATGCAATGAAAAATTTCTGACATTTACTATAACAAGAACCGCGTCGGCCGATAAACGGCTGCCACTGACGCCTTTTGCGGAAAGCAACAGCCTCCCGTACGCAGCGGAAATCGCCGCGCACGGAAGGCTGTAAAACCCGTTTTTAATTGCTTAAAAGAGCGTCTCTTAATATTTCACCGGATTCGCCATCAGGTACTTTTTGACCATCAGGGCCACCTTGAAGATAATGGCGTCGTCAAACTCACGCAGATCGAGGCCGGTCAAGCGCTTGATCTTCTCCAACCGGTACACCAACGTATTGCGATGCACAAACAGCTTGCGGGAGGTTTCGGAAACGTTCAGGTTATTCTCAAAGAAGCGCTGGATCGTGAACAGAGTCTCCTGATCCAGAGAATCAATCGAGCCCTTCTTGAACACTTCGCGCAGGAACATATCGCACAGCGTGGTGGGCAGCTGATAAATCAAGCGCGCGATACCCAGATTGTCGTAGCTGACGATCGTCTTTTCGGTATCGAACACCTTGCCGACCTCCAGCGCGACCTGCGCTTCCTTGAAGGAACGCGCCAAGTCCTTGATGCCCTCGACAACCGTACCGATACCGACCGTTGCCTGCGTATAGAACTCGCTGCTCAGCGTATCCACAATGGAACGCGCCAGCTTCTCCAGATCCTTGGATTCGATGCCGGTGCGAATCTCTTTGATCAGCGCGATATCGGTCTCGTTGATATTGACCACGAAATCCTTGCTCTTATCTGGGAACAGGTTCTGGACGATATCGTAAGCGGAAATATCCGAACGGGAAGAAATGCGGATAAGCACGACCACGCGGTGCACATCGTTGTTGAACCGCAGCTCACGCGCCTTCAGGTAAATGTCACCGGGCAGAATGTTGTCCAGAATCACGTTCTTGACAAAATTGCCGCGGTCATATTTTTCATCGTAATACTGCTTAATGCTGGCCAGCGAAACCGACAGCAAGGCTGCATATTTCGCGGCCTGCTCATCCGTGCCTTCGACAAACAGAATGTGCTCGCTGCGCGGGCGGGAGCCGAACGGCTTATACGTATAGCCGTCCCGCACGAACGCTTCCTGTGCGGAAAAGGACTCGGCCGTGACAGCATCGGACATTTCACCGATACGCCCCAGATCGCTGCACGCGATCACCGCCATGGTTTCATCAATAACGCCGATGGTGCGGTCGATTGCCTCACGCATCTGATGGACAACGCCTTGGAACAGTCTGTTGGACATGGATTACTTCCCCTTTATATAATATTCTTGAATCCCCTGTCACATCCGCGGGCTGTCGGGCGCCCCATACATTCGTATACACTCTCCGTTTGAAACGCGGCGGATATGTCAAAAAGATTCGGCTTCAAGCCCCTAGCCTTCACCCCTCTGGGACGCTCCGTCAAATTTATACAATTGACGGCAGACTTACGGCTATTATCGTTATTGTACACAAGAATCAAAAAAATTGCAAGGCATATTCCTGCTTTTTTTCAAAAAAATGCCGAAAAAAGTGCCAGTTTATCCATTTTTTACAATTTTGACACACTTTCTTCTGCCGTCTGCCGCCTTATCCTCGGATAAGCGGGCGGCACCTTTCTCCTTTAAGAGCCGCAAAAGACAGCAAAAGCGGCCGAAAGCCCTGCTTTCGGCCGCTTGCGTTATTTCATTGCCAAAAATCACCAAGTCCACCAGGGATCCGAGCTTGCGGGTTCTTCCGGCTCCTTATCGCTGACGCGCAGTGTGACGGTCTCCCCCTCCAGCAGCGACGAGCCTGCCGGCGGGCTGGTTTCCTGCACTTTGCCGCGCTCGTAATCCGACACTACGACCTTCACAGAATCGACCTTGAAGCCCAGCGCCTCCAGATACAGTTTTGCCTGCTCTTCCTCCCAGCCGGACACATCCGGTACGGCCAGCTGCTCCGGACCGGCGCTGATCACGACCTTAATGACCGTGCCCTTTTCCGCGCCGTTGCCCTGCAAAGGCGTTTGTGAAAGAATTTCACCCTTCGGACGATCGCTGTACTTTTTATATTCGACTTCCAGCTTCATCTCGCCGATCAACGATACGCTGCGCTGTTCATAATAGTTCAGCCCCATGACATTGGGCACCGAATATTGGTTGGTGGGCGGCACATAGCTGCTCGTGTCGCTGCTGATTGCCAACGTTGTTTGGGTGGAAGAAGGCGTATCCCAAGACGACGATTCGCCGCCGCCCATAAACACGTCCGGGAACAGCGCGACAATCACGGCGCCCGCCAACAGCAAAAGCACCAGAAAAACCGACACGACAATCAGCACAGCATACTTGCCGCGTCCGCTCTTTTTCTCGTCCGCTTTCCGCTCGTTCTCCGCCTTCGGCGTTTCCGCCGCAGCCGGAACGGCCGCTATCGGCGCCGGTTTCTCATCCTTCAGCAGCGCGGAAACCGCCGGCGCGGCCGCCAGCCGGTCGCGGAACTGCCCGATAGTCGCGATTCGTTTATCCGGCGACGTCTGCAAAGCATGGAACAGCGCGGCCGCCACATGATCCGGCAGCGTGCGGGCCACGTCCGAGGGAACGAGCAAATCATTGGCGTTCGCCGCGCGCGCCGAGCCGAGCGGCGGCGGATTGCCGGTCAGCGTCCGGAAGATCGTCGCCGCCAGGCCGTACACATCGGTCGCCGGCGTAACGATCATTTCAAACCCGTATTGCTCCGGCGCGGAATAGCCTTTGATCAGCTGCGCCTTCAGCTCGGAACCGGCGGAACGCACCTCTGGGATACAAAAGCCCGTCAGGCGCAGCTTGCCGTCGGCGCCGATCAGCAAATTGGCAGGGCAGATTCCCAGATGATAAATACCGGCCGTGTGCAGCGACATCAGCGAAGACATCAGCGGCATGAACAGCGGCCGCGCATCGTCCCAGGACATCCGGCCGCCCAGCTGTGCCAACCGGGCTTCCAGTGTGATGCCCTCGCAGTGTTCTCCCACCGTATAGGCGGTGTTGTTCTGTTCAAAAATGTCATATAGCGGTACCATAGCCGGAATGTCGCGCATCCGCGCCAACGCCCGCGCATGCGCGCGAAAACGTTCCAGATAATCGCGAAACGTGTTCTCGCAGCCGCCCAGCACGCGCACCGCACCGTCTTCCGCCCGCTCGCACAAGGTCTCGGGGAAAAATTCGCGAATGCGGATCGCCGCTTTGAGCACCTGATCAAAGCCCATGTATATGGCACAGTCGCCGCCGGATTCCAGCAGACAGCCCACCAGATACCGGTCGGACAGCACGGTTCCGACCGCGAGATATTGCGGCGGATTCTGTCCGTCCGCCGGATAGCCGCAAATGCCGCAGGCGGAACGCCCCGCCGGCAGCGGATTCATACATCCCATGCACAGATCATGCGAATTAGCCATAACGCAGCACCTTGCCTTTCTGAAATGGATCGGTAACCCGCCGATTACCAAGGCGCGTGGGAAATCTTCCCATGGAGCATTGTACTGAATGCCGCGCCAAATGTCAAGAATTCCAACAGAATTGTAACGCAGGGTAACAATCTTTTCATTTTTTCCGCAACCGATTCTTCCTCGTTATAGGGAAGTATAGGTCAAATTTTGTCACCCCATACGCTGCTGGATCTTAATTTGCCGAATATCCTTTCCGAAAAAGACGACCGGCTGGAAGGTGCCGACGATACGGGAGGTGATTGCTTCGCCATAGCGCTCGCGCATCTGCTTTTGATTGAGGTTGGTGCTCACGATCGTGGGCAGATTGCCCAGCATCCGGGTGTTGATCAGATTATACAGGGACGCCACGCAAAACGAGCTGGCAAACTCCGCGCCCACGTCATCCAGAATCAGCAGATCGCAGGTCGTCATCATATCCTCGCTGCTGCCGGTCTCCCGCCCGAAATGCTCCTTTTCCAGCTGGTGCAGCAGCTGTTGCGTCGGCCCGTAAATCACGCTGTAACCCGCCTGCACCGCCAGACGGGCAATCGCCAGTGACACATGCGTTTTGCCGGTGCCGGTCGGCCCGCGCAGTAGCAGGCTGGCCGCAGACGGCGAAAAGTTTTCGCCGTAACACCGGCAGAACTCCAGCACATCCCGCATCCGGGCACGCGGGGATACGCCGGTTTTTTCGTCCGTTTCGCTGGGGTAGTAGTTCAGATCCATTTCCTCAAACGTCGTCAGCTGCATATGCGTGATCTGGCTGAGCCGGCGGCAGGCGCCTTCCTTGAGCAGCGCCGTCAGGCATGCGCACGGCTTTCCGTCCGCATAGCCGGTATCGCCGCAGCGGGGGCAGACATACTGCGGTTCAAAGTTGGGAACGGATTCCCCCTCATGCGCCAGTATTTCCGCCAGCTCGCTCTGCAGGGCCAAATTGGTGTTCTTGATCTGCTCCACCGCCGCATCCACGTCGCCGCCGTCCAGCACGGCGCGCGCAACACGCACCGAAGCAAAGGCCATTTCCTGCTCGATCTCACGGGCGCGGGGGTGCTTGCGGATAATGCGTTCCCGCAGCATAGCCGCCCGGCTGTTCGCCAGCATCCGGCGCTGCTCCAGCTCTCCCATGGCTTCGTCGTACACTTCACGGCTGTACCCCATGGCGATCACTCCTTTTTATAAACCGGTACATAATTCAGCACCAGTTCTTCGTATTCGTCCAGATCCAGCGACGATTCCGCCGCCGGCGCCGCTTTGCCTTTGCTGCGCTTTTGCAGCGCGGCGCGTGCCTTTTCCGCCGTATCGATCCCGTCCAAATGCCATTGCTCCAGAATACGGGACATATACGTCGCCTGAAATTTGCCGGTTTTTTCATGGCACATCTCATACGCCATCCGGATCAGTTCGTTGTTCATGTGCCAATCGTACACCCAGTGCTCCACCGCATCCAGCTGACCGGTTGTAGGCGTATGGGTAAGCCCCAGCGCTTGCTGCACGCCCGCCCACGCTTGATCGCGGCGGTCGAGGCGGCACAAATACTGCTCCGCCTTGTCGATCGTGTCAATCCCGTTATCCGCCCAGCTGAGCGCCGTCTTTTCGATATAGCGCATATGGCCCTTGCCCATCGACACGGTGTAAACAATGACCATGAGGATGACCTCCGCGGGCAGACCGGCCGTCTCGTACAAATACAGCAGTGTTTCCATGTCCCCGTTGGTAATGGCGCGCCCGAGACGCGCCGACGCGGTTTCCAGCAAATACGCAAACTCGGCGTCGTCCTTCTGCCGCCGCACGACGTCCTGCATTTGCGGCTTGACCGCCGCGGGGCGCGGCGTCGCCTTTATCTCCGGCTGCGGCAGCACGACAGGTATCGCCGGCTGCGCAGAGGGAGCGGAGGCCGCCGGCTGCGCAGCCGCGCCGTCCGCTGTCAGCAGCACACCCGTTTCCAGCCAATATTGCAGCGCGTCCGTGCAATCGGCGGGCGCTTGCCCGATCGCCGTGCCGCACGCCTGCGCGTCAAATTCACCTTTTCCTTCACTGGCAAGCCACAGCAGCACCTTCAGCTGCACCGCGCCGGCCATTTTGAGATGGCGGGTGACCACCACGGAGGGCAGCGCCAGCAGGGCGGTAAAATGTTCCGGGTTCCATTGATAATGCACGGGCAACCCCATCCTTTCGCAGATCCACGCCCGGCGGTGCACACCCCGCCGCGGCAACATTCACAGGAAAGCACGGGAGCTCCGGCCGTCCTCTTTTAATCAAATAAATTGGTAGACAAATAGCGTTCGCCGGTATCCGGCATGATCGCCACCACCGTTTTGCCGCGGTTTTCCGCCCGGCGCGCCAGCTGCGTAGCCGCATGCAGCGCGGCACCGGAGGAAGCGCCCAGAAGCAGCGCCTCGGCATGTGCGATATCGCGGCAGGCGGTAAACGCCTCGTCGCTGCGCACGGTCATTACCTCATCGTACACATCCCGGTTCAGCACCGGCGGCGCAAAGCCCGCGCCGATCCCCTGCAGCTTGTGGGCGCCGCGGCGGCCTCCGGACAGCACCGGTGAATCCGCCGGCTCGACCGCCACCACCCGCAGCTGCGGATTATGGGCGCGCAGCGCTTCACCGATACCGGTCAGCGTGCCGCCGGTGCCGACGCCGGCCACAAAGATATCCACTTTCCCCTCCGCATCCCGCCAGATCTCCTGCGCGGTGGTGCGCCGGTGAATGTCGGGGTTGGCGGGGTTGTCAAACTGATGCGGCATATACGCGCCGGGCAGCTGCGCCGCCAGCTCCTCCGCCGCAGCGATCGCACCGGCCATACCGCGCTCGCCGGGCGTCAATACCACCTCGGCGCCGAGCGCCTTGAGCAGCTCGCGGCGCTGGCCGTCGGTCGTGTCCGGCATGGTCAGAATCACCCGATAGCCGCGTACCGTGCCGATAAAGGCGAGGGCAATGCCCGCGCTGCCGCCGGTGGGTTCGATCAGCACGCCGCCGGGAGCCAGCTGTCCGCTCTCCTCCGCCGCTTCCACCAGTGCCAACGCCACCCGATCCTTCACGGAGCCGAGCGGATTGAAGCTTTCCAGCTTTAGCAGCAGCCGTGCCTGCAGCCCCTGCTGCCGCGCATAACGCTCCGGCAGCAGCAAGGGCGTATCGCCGATCAAATCTATTAAAGAATGTGCGATTGCGGCCATGCCGCTCACCTCTTTACCGCGTTTTTCCGCAGCCGGCACCGCGCCGGCTCTATCCGTATTTATGATACGTCCCGTCCGCCGGTTTGTCAAGAATGACCGGCGTGCGCAGCGACAAAAAGCGGCTCTGTTGAGCAACAGAGCCGCCGCGCCGCCGACAACGGGAATCAGTCCTCGTCGGGCCGATCCCAGTTGTGCCAGACGTTCTGCACGTCGTCGTTATCCTCGAGCATATCCAGCAGCTTTTCCATCTTGGCAACCAGCTCCGGATCTTCGATCGCGTTGTATACGTCGGGGATCATTTCCTCCTCCGCGGTCACAAAAGAATAGCCTTTTGCCTCCAACGCGTCGCGCACAGCCGAAAAATCATCCGGCTCGGTCGTGATTTCAAACACATCGCCGTCCGTGCTGAAATCCGATGCGCCAACCTCCAGCGCGTCCTCCATCACGACATCCTCGTCCAGCCCCTCGGCCTCGATCACAAGGATACCCTTGCGGTTGAACAGAAATCCGACGCAGCCGGTCTGCCCCAGATTGCCGCCGCATTTATCAAAATAATGCCGCATTTCACCGGCTGTACGGTTACGGTTGTCGGTCAGCGTTTCCACGATCACCGCAATGCCGCTCGGGCCGTAGCCCTCGTATTGCAGCGCCTCATAGTTATCCGCGCTGCCGTCGCCGGAGGCCTTTTTAATAATGCGTTCGATGTTATCGTTGGGCACATTGTTCGCCTTTGCCTTGGCGATCGCGTCTTTCAGGCGGGAGTTGGAGGCGGGATCCGCGCCGCCGCCCTCTTTGACGGCAACCGCGATTTCACGGCCCATCTTTGTGAAAATTTTCGCCTTTTGCCCGTCGGTTTTTTCTTTTTTCCGTTTGATATTATTCCACTTGGAGTGGCCAGACATGGATAAAACCCCTTCACTGTAGTAATACTTTTGGAATAGTATAGCATATTCTATCGGCCGGTGCAAGCAAAACCGGCATTGCGCGTAGAAATTCTCCGGATCGGCACAGGAAATTTGTCAGCTCTCTTTCATTTTTCCCCTTGCGTCCCCTTGGGGAAGTGTGATACAATAAAAAATAAACCTTTCAACACGTACTTGCGAAACGTTGAAAAAACGGAACGAAAAAACGAGGAGGAATTACCGTGGTGAATAACAATGCGGACGAAAAATTTTTGAAGGATGGTCTTACGTTTGATGATGTGTTGTTAATACCCGCCAAATCCGACGTACTGCCCAAGGATATTTCGGTCAGCACACGGCTGACCAAACACATCACCCTGAACATTCCTTTGATGACCGCCGCGATGGATACGGTCACGGAAGCACGCATGGCGATCGCCATTGCCCGCGAAGGCGGTATCGGCGTTATCCACAAGAATATGCCGATCGACATGCAGGCCGATCAGGTTGATCGCGTCAAGCGCTCCGAAAACGGCGTTATCGTGAATCCGTTTTTCCTCTCTCCCGACCACCTCGTGGCGGACGCCAACGAGCTGATGGGAAAATATAAGATCTCCGGCGTGCCGATCTGCCGGGACGGCAAACTGGTCGGTATTCTCACCAACCGCGATATGCGCTTCCTCACCGATTACAGCCAGAAAATCGAAGAGGTCATGACGCACGAAAACCTTGTGACCGCGCCGGTGGGCACGACGCTGGAACAGGCACAGGAAATTCTTCGCCGCCACCGCATTGAAAAACTGCCCATCGTGGATGAAAACGGCTATCTAAAAGGACTCATTACCATTAAAGACATCGAAAAAGCGGTCAAATATCCGCAATCTGCCCGGGACAAGGACGGCCGTCTGCTGTGCGCCGCCGCCATCGGCGCAACCTCTGATGTGCTGGAGCGTGCAGCCGCGCTGGTAGACGCGCAGGTGGATGCGCTGGTATTGGATTCCGCGCACGGCCACAGCCAGAACATTCTCAACGCGGTTTCCCGCGTCAAGGCGGCTTTCCCGCAGATTTCGCTGATCGCCGGCAACATTGCGACCGCCGAAGCGGCACGCGCGCTGATCGACGCGGGCGCCGACGCGATCAAGGTGGGAATCGGCCCCGGTTCGATCTGCACCACCCGCGTGGTGGCCGGCATCGGCGTGCCGCAGATCACCGCGATCTATGACGCGGCCTGCGTAGCCTCGCAGTACAACATCCCGGTCATCGCAGACGGCGGCATCAAGTATTCCGGCGATCTGGTCAAGGCGATCGCCGCCGGCGCAGACGTGGTCGTGGTCGGTTCGCTGGTCGCGGGCTGTGAAGAATCCCCCAGCGATTCCGAGATCTACCAAGGCCGCCAGTTCAAGGTGTATCGCGGCATGGGCAGCCTCGGCGCCATGGCGAAGGGCAGCAAAGACCGGTATTTCCAGGAGGACAACAAAAAACTCGTTCCCGAAGGCGTCGAGGGCCGTGTCCCCTATAAGGGACTGCTTTCCGAAACCGTGTATCAGCTTATGGGCGGCCTGCGTTCCGGTATGGGCTACTGCGGTTGCGGGACGATCCCGGAGCTGCAGAAAAACGGTCAGTTTGTGCGCATTACCGGCGCCGGACTCAAGGAAAGCCACCCGCATGACATATCCATCACAAAAGAAGCTCCCAACTATTCGCTGAGCCTGTAAGGTCAGGAAAGCGCGGAGAAAATCGTACACGGTTGTTTTCCGCCGATTTTCTCCGCGCCTTTTTATAACGATACATGAGCAGGAAGGTCAGGTGTTTTTCATGGCAGACGTAGCCTTTTTTCAGGCGGGAACGGCGCGCGGTTTTCGCGCGGACACCGCGGCCGGCACATTGAGCGGCGTTGTGG
>X371_Linnaeus_Two_toed_Sloth__coassemble_840_pt1 | contig 39182 bp, 45 predicted proteins | sample X371_Linnaeus_Two_toed_Sloth__metabat2_high_PE_002 | metagenome-assembled genome bin X371_Linnaeus_Two_toed_Sloth | reverse complement strand
TGTAATGCGCCGCTGCAAACGCTCATCGAAACTCCTAAGCGAACCACCTATCCGAACAAAAACTTAATATGCGCCTGTACCTCAGCAGGATAGAGGGCCCGCCTCCTAAGCGGGACGCCGAGCGTTCGAATCGCTCCAGGCGCGCCAGAAAAACCCCGAAAACAAAGCGTTTTCGGGGTTTTTTGTTGTCTCTAAAAAGTTAGTAGAAAATGCTTTACTAACTTTTTTGTATTAACTTGACGATGCAAAATAGGGGCTCATCGACGGATTAAACGCACTTTTTTTATGTCCTCAAGCAGCCATTTACTAACTTTTTACTAATATTCATATAAAAAACAATGCCGTTATCAGCACCATATAGACTTAATAGACAAAATTGCCAATCATAAGTATTCATCCGCATACAGCAATTTGCACATCCATTTACACACCGTATAAAAATATTTTTCATTTCAATGCCCCATACCCCCGATTTCTTGGCTTATGAAGTGAGGGCTCTTTTTTAGTCCTCCTGCACTTTGACAACTTCATAGCCAAATCAAACACACTCCCTATGCAAAAGAGCGGCTATCAGGCTGAATGGCAAAACAGCCACCATGAGCAATAATGCAGGATGATTCCCTGCGGCGCGATGACAGCATAGAGGGCATAATGATACTTCCGCCTTGAACGCTTCACAGCATTGGGCGGCCCGGCACAGGTATGCGGGGAGCGGAGAAAACGCTATGCGCCTAAAGTCAAAGGGCGGTTTGAAGAAGCATCAAAACAAGTGAATCAAATCGGAGGATTCAAAATGAGAGTAATCGCAATAGCGAATCAGAAAGGCGGCGTGGGGAAAACCTCCACCGCCGTCAATCTGGGCGCAGGCCTAAAACGGGCGGGGCACGACGTTCTGCTGATAGACCTTGACGCTCAGGCAAACCTTACGATGGCGCTGGGATTCCAAAACCCGGATGATATGCAGTATACCATTTCGGATGTTCTGCAAAAAGCTGTACGGGAGGAGCCCATCGATCCATCCGAGGGCATACAGACCACAGACGAGGGCATCGACTTGATGCCCTCCAATATTCAGCTTTCCGGGTACGAGGCGTCGCTTGTAAATGAATATGGGCGTGAAGCCATGCTAAAGCAATATATTGATGCTGTCCACATGAATTACGACTATATCCTGATCGACTGCCAGCCTTCGCTTAATATTCTTACGGTGAACGCATTGGCGGCAGCCGATTCCGTGCTCATCCCCACACAGCCGCAATACTTCTCCACCGCAGGCTTACAGATGTTTTTTCAGACCGTAGGCAAGGTGCAGAGAAAGATAAACCCTGATCTCAAGATCGAGGGCGTGCTGGTAACGATGATGGACAAGCGCCCGAATTTCACAAAAGACCTGGTTGCCCGTCTGCGTGAAGCATACGGAGGGCAAGTCAATGTGTTCACCGCCGAGATACCCACCTCTATCCGCATGACGGAGAGCGGAGCGTATGGCAAAAGCATCTTTGCATACGATCCCAAAGGCAAGGTAGCGCAGGCGTATGAGCAGCTTACAAAGGAGGTTGTCGCCAATGGCCGTGAAGAGATCAACCGCGTCGGGCGTACCTTTGAAGCCACTCGATGACCTGTTCGAGCCAACACTTTCACAGAAGCCGCAGACCGACGGGATAACAACCCTTCCAATAGACGAGCTTCGCCCCTTTGCAGGTCATCCGTTTCGGATGTATACCGAGGAAAAGATGGCCGAAATGGTGGAAAGCGTCAAAGAACACGGCGTAATTTCGCCTATTTTAGTGCGCCCGCATAAGGACGGCAAAGGCTATGAGATCATCGTCGGACATAACCGTGCGGAAGCTTGCCGCAGAGCGGGCATCAATGACATCCCATCAACGATTCGAGAACTGGATGACGATACCGCCATTATTGTCATGGTGGACAGCAACCTCAAACAGAGGGAAAAGCTGTTGCCGAGCGAAAAAGCATTGGCGTATAAGATGAAGCTGGATGCCATAAGGCGTCAAGGTCAACGTACCGACTTAACTTCATCCCAAGTTGGGATGAAGTCGCAAGGCAAGCAATCGCTTGAAATCATTGGTGAAGCAAGCGGCGATAGCAGAAACACCGTTCACCGCTATATTCGTCTTACGGAGCTCATCCCTCCGCTTCTCGACTTTGTGGATTCCGGCAAGTTGGCGTTCAATCCCGCAGTAGAAGTTTCATATCTTGACAGAGCAGACCAGGAGATCGTTTTTGAGATCATGGACAGAGACCAGATCGCTCCCTCGCTCTCGCAAGCGCAAAAACTCCATCGCCTTGCCGCCGCAGAAAAGATAGACGATTCGGCAATAGAGGCAGTGATGTTGGTGGAAAAGCCCATGTACGAAACCATCACATTTCGCAGGAATACGCTGGAAAAATACTTCCCGCAAGGCACTCCGCCAAAAGTGATGGAACAGACCATCATTAAAATGCTCAAATCCATGCAGCAACAGCGTGAGAACAAAAAATCTTATGATATGGAAAGGTAAAACGAATATGAAGATAACGAGCGTTGCGCCGAAAGGCGCTATTTATATGCCAAACCTCCGCCGCGCTTTGCCGCTTAACTATCTCTCGGCAGACGCATATCTGGAAGAATACAACTATAAGAAAAACGGCGACATTGACGAGCAGGAAATTTTCGACGACGCCTCCGACCTTGCGGCGGAACTGTATACGAGCTGCTGCGACAAGCTCTGCGACCTCTTTCTCGCCTTTGAAGCGGATGCGGATCACGATAACACATACGGGCTTATCGAGCAGATATACGCCAAATGGAACGAGCCCGTACCCATGTATATCAGGGCGTTTGCGGCTATTCCCGAAGTTTGGGAAGTGTTCGTCAAAATGACTGCCGATGAACTTGAGATATACCGTGAAGGCTCAGACGAAGGCGGTGAGGATGAATGACATTCTGCGAGGGCGAGCTTGCCATGTTCGAGCGCATGATGAAAACAGTCCCCGGCTTTGATAAGCGGCTGCCAAAAGAGAAAGAAAAGGGCTGTAAATTCTGCGCCTGCTATGACGGCGAGAAAAAATGCTGCAATTATGACAAATGCCCTTTCTTCTCTTGAGGCGGAGCCGCCCTATGGGGAGGTGAAGCGAATGGCACGAAAGCGTATGCTCAGCCCGGAATTTTGGACGGATGAAAAGCTCGGCGACTGCACACGGGATGAACGGCTGTTGTTTATGGGGCTCATCTCCCAGGCAGACGATGAAGGCAGAGGTCAGGGCAATCCTAAACTGGTAAAGGCGCTCGTATTTCCCTATGACGACGACATTACAACCAACATGACCGCATCCATGCTCAAGCGCCTTGCCGCTATGAAGCTGATTGCGCTTTATGACGATGGCTGCGACCATCAATATTACTGGCTCCCCAGGTTTCTAAAGCATCAGGTCATCAACAAGCCTATCCCCTCAAAACTGCCATCTCCGCCAACAGACATAGCAAAGAAATGACCTCTCCCACAGCACTACGGGAGGACTACGGTAGTGATACGGTAGCGATACCGTACTCCTACCGCCCAATAGAAGTGAATAGAAAAGAATCTGTTTACCGGGTAAAAGATATATAAGCCAAAAGGAGGTGGTGCAAATGATTATAGGCTTGGATCACGGCTATGGCCTCATCAAAACCGTTAATACCGTTTTTATGACGGGCATCACAAGGTATGAGCATGAGCCGTATACGCTAAAGAACACGCTGTTATATAACGGCGCCTATTATGTCTGTGGAAGCAACAGGCAAGCCATCATACGGGAAAAGACGCAGGATGACAGCTATTTTCTGCTGACGCTTGCCGCGCTCGCCGGGGAAGTGAATTTCAGAAGCGGAGCGCATGAGGCAAATATCGTGCTTGCCGCAGGCCTGCCGCTTACCCGTTTCGGGCTTGATAAACAAAAATTCAAAGAATACCTCATGCGCTCTCCCCAGGAAACCCATTCCTTTGAATTTGAAGGCAAGCCATACTCTATCCGCATCAAAGATGTGTTGCTGTATCCGCAAGGCTATGCCGCCGTTATACATCGTATCCGGGAGCTTAAAAAAGAGCCTTCCGTTGTTATTTGCGACATAGGAAGTTGGACAGTTGACGTTATGCGGCTGGATAACGGCATACCCAACGCTGAGTATTGCCGAAGCCTCGAACTCGGCATGATACGCTGCATCTCTGAAATATCCGAACAGATACGAAGAAGCGCCGGGCTTTCCGTCACGGATACACAGATCGAAAATATTCTCTTTGAAAATCGATGCCTTGCAAGCGGCGAAATAAGCCGTATAGCAATTCAATACGGGAAAGCCTATGCAGGACGGATCGTAAGCGCGCTTTTGGAAAACGGTTTTGATATTAAGGCTGTACCCGTGATATTTCTCGGCGGAGGCGCAGCTTTCATGGAACGCTGCATCCCAAAGGAAGCGGTCTGTTCGGTGCAGTATATCACGGATATTCACGCCAATGCCAAAGGCTATGAACAGATCGCAAAACAGGCGTATCCCGATGAATGAGAAGCGCATCAGCATCCGCTTTGACCTCGATGATGAAACAGACCGTGAAGCATGGGAATACTTGAACGCTTTCTCCTACGGCTCAAGGCAGAATACCGTGAAAGTGGCGCTCTTAAAGGCAAAAAACGGGAGCTATGACAAAATGGAGCTATCCGTTCTCATAAAACAGACCATAGAAAGCGCACTTTCCGGGCGCGTTATAGCCGCTCCCGCCGCAGAAGCAAAACACGAAATCCCAAATGAGGTTATGAACTTTTTAGACGCCCTTTGAGGGCTTTTTTATTGGAGGTGATCGTACCTGAGATATTTAACACACCTGAGCCTATTTACGGGCATCGGCGGCATCGACCTTGCGGCGGAGGCCGCTGGCTTTGCCACCGTCGGACAAGTTGAATGGGCGGATTTTCCCACTGCCGTTTTGAAAACGCATTGGCCGGATGTTCCCAAATGGCAGGACATAAAGACGCTTACCAAGGAGGACTTTATTGAAAAAACAAACCGACGATCCATCGATCTTATCACAGGAGGCTTCCCATGCCAGCCGTTTTCCACCGCCGGGAAGCGCAGAGGCTTTGCAGATGACCGCTATCTCTGGCCTGAAATGCTTAGAGTCATCCGCGAGCTGCGCCCCGCTTGGGTGCTTGGAGAAAATGTTGCTGGCTTTGTGGATATGGGACTCGACAAAACGCTATCTGACCTGGAAAGCGAAGGTTACGAAGCAAGGGCGTTTGTACTTCCGGCTTGTGCCGTCCAAGCGTGGCATGAGCGCGCAAGAACTCTTATCGTGGGGGTTGATGTTTCCCACGCCGCTTGCCAGCGACACGGGAAGAAATGCGAGTATATTGAATGTCTACCTCTCCCCGAACGGAGTATTCCGCAAAGTGAATCCAAACGGAACAAAATGGTCGCTTCCCCTCTCTGCGGCGGTGTATTACCTGACGCCGATAGCCTCGGACGGATTCCGCTCGACATTGAAGCCGGAAAGTCTCTTGAAAGGCAAGCCGAGCTCAAATCTTGCGGTGCAAATAGCGCACATGGAGCAGCCCGAGAATACGAAGATGGGGCTCAACCCCGATTGGGTGGAATGGCTGATGGGATTCCCCAAGAGATGGACGGACATTTCCTTTGGCGGAAAGAGCCCGAAAACATACCTCGCATGACAGACCGCACGGATAACCGTGCAAACAGATTAAAGACGCTTGGAAACGCAGTTGTTCCGCAGCAGATTTACCCCATACTGAAAGCTATTGCAGACATTGAAACGGGGCGCTGCCGGGAAGGCTGCTTTTTTGATGGACTTAATGATGAGCAAAGGAGAACTACATGAAAATAAAACGCATTATAACGTTAATGCTGTGTCTGCTTACCGTAATCGGCATTATCCCCGCCGGAACTGTTTTAGCGGCGGGCTCTACCGTCACTATTGAATCAGAGGGTAATGGCTCTGCCGATTACCTGGAATACTATTCCTCTGATGGCTGGAAAGACCTCAATACGCCAAAACACTGGATTGAAGAAACAGGAGAAATCGTTTACTGTATAGAACATTCTGCTGACAATCCACACGGCGCGACCTACAAGGAAACCGCACCCGAAAATGTGTTTGGAAGCACCACGCTCAATGGGCTTAACATCATTCTCATGCACGGCTATCCCAACACCACGCCCTCCGGCATGAGCGCAAATGAAGCGAGGCAGGCTACCGCCAACGCCATCCGCTTTTGGCTTTCCGAACGCGGTGAGGATCACGCATATAATTTCACTAACCGCGTTGCACATCCCGGATATGTTCGTGCAAAAAGCGGATATGAGCATGTTCTTGCATGGGCGGATGAGCTGCTTGCCAAAGCTCGTGCGGGGCAGACGCTTTCCCACGGCATTTCATTTAGCCCGTCAAGTATTGCCCTTGCAAAATCCGGCGATGGCTTTTCAGGCTCCACACAGATAAGACTTTCAAACATCAATAGCGGGTATACCCTTGATACAAGCAAGCTGCCCTCGGGCGCTTCTGTTTCGGGCTATACAGGGAGCAAAGGCGAAACCATTTCCATCACCGTACCCATGTCCGCCGCAGGCAAGAGCTTTTCCCTTTCCGCAGCCGGATATGATACCCGAAGCGCAGACAACATCAGCGCATATATCCCATCAAGCGGCGGCCTGCAAAAGATTTTCCTTTGCGCTACCACAAAACAGATCGTGGCGACGGCAAAGCTTACCGCAGACGTTCCCGCCTACGGGAAAATACGGATCGTGAAAAACGGAGAGAACGGCGAAAAGCTTGCGGGCGTGAAGTTTGGCGTATACTCGGATAGCGCCTGCAAGAACAAGATTACCGAGCTTACCACGGGCGCAGACGGTACGATCACCTCCGGCGATCTTCCCGCAGGCACGGTGTACGTCAAGGAGCTTTCTACGGTCTCGCCCTACATCCTTTCAGGCTCCGCGCAGACCATAGCCATCCCCATCAATCAGACGGCAACGGCGACATTCTCCAATATCAAAGCCACAGGCAAAATACGCATCGAAAAGAGCGGAGAACAGCTTGTGGGCGCATCTACAAGGCAAACCGAATACGGCACGCTATATATCCCCAAATATGAAAAAAAGGGACTTACGGGCGTTGTGTATGAAGTAAAGAACAATAGCGGCGCAGTTGTAGCCACCATTACCACCAATTCCGCAGGCGTTGCGGAAACGGGCGCCCTGGCTCTTGGAGATTATACCGTAACGGAAAAATCCGTAAACGGCGCTTTCGTTCTGGATAAGACGGTGCATGAAGTGACGCTCGCATATAAAGATCAGACCACAGCGATCATCACCAAAACCGTCAGCGTGGAAAATCAGAGGCAGAAAGCATCTGTAACCATGAATAAGCTTTCCGAACAGTTTGTTGAGGATGATTGCGCTTTTGAGCAGATAAAGGGTGCAGGCTTTGTGTTTGGGCTATATACCAAATCAGCCATAGGCTCTATCCCCGCAAACGCGCTTGTGGATATTCTCATCACGGATGAAAACGGAAATGCGGCGACTACTGCCGACTTGCCGCTAAACGCCGAATACTACTTAAAGGAGTTGGCTGTACCGCAGGATAACATCAAGCTGCCGGATACGCAGTATCCCGTGACACTTGCCCCGGCGAACAATACGGATACTGCTTTCGTTTTTGCCGACCATGCGGATACGCCTATCGAAAATGAGCAGTACAAGGGGAAAATACGAATCATCAAGGTTGACGCAGACGACCATGACCGTAACCTCTCCGGCGCTGTGTTCGATGTAAAGAATGAAGCGGGAAACACCCTTTGTTCTATTACGACCACCGAGAACGGCGGTATTTCTCCTTTGCTCCCGGTGGGAAAATATGCACTCTCGGAACGCATCCAGCCAATAGGATTTAAGTTTACGGATGACACATGGGAAGTTGAGATCACAAAAGACAGCGAGGCCGTAATAGAGCTTGTAATCGAAAACGAAGCCAACGAAGTAACGCTCAAAAAGACCGACATCACAACAGGCGATCCCGTTCCCGGCGCGACTATCGAAATCTACGATGAGAGCGGAAAACTATACCACAAGGGCATCACCGATGAATCGGGCGAAATCTATATGCGTGAAATCCCTGCCGGAAAATATACCTACAAGGAAACCATTTGCCCGGACGGATTCGCCCTCAATACGGAAACATTTACTTTTGAAGTGGATAAGTACGGCAAAGTGAGCGGCACAACGGAAATTACCGACGAGCCTATCACGCTGACCGTAACCAAAATGAACACCTACACGGGGAAACCCTTTGCGGATATTTCATTTACCCTGCTTGATAGTGATGGCAATACCGTAAAGACGAAGCTGACGGAAAAGGGCTACCGCATCGCCGCCGAGGACGGCGAAGAAACTTTCAAGGTGGATAAAAACGGCTATGCGGAGTTTCGTTATCTCAAGGCGGGCAAGTATACGCTTGTTGAGGATACGCCGCTCGGCTATATTGCGGAGGACAGCATTTTGATCGAGCTGACAACGGCTCATTCAAAAAGCAAGCCGCTTGCGTTGACTGTGAACAACTGCCCGACGGGCATACAAATTCTGAAAATCGACGCCAAAACGGGCAAGCCGCTCACGGGCGCGGGATTCCGCATTAAGGTAAAGGACGGTTTGGGCTTTGAAACGCTTTCTTTCACCCGTATGGATGACGGCAAGTATTTCTTTGATGAGAATGGCAGTATCATGGATTTGATGGTTGATAAGAACGGCACAATTACGATCCTGGGCTTACCGTTAGGCGTTGCATGGGTAGAGGAATCCATCGTGCCGGAGAATTATTTCCCCATAGCGGCAGTGAAAATCGAGATCACAAAGGAAACCTCTCTTGATAAGCCGCTTGAAATAAAGGTTGAAAACAGCAAATTCGTGAAGCTCGGACTGGATAGCGACTGGTGGGAGTTCCCCGCGCTTATCGTCGGGTGCGCTCTGCTGCTTGGAGGCGGCGTTGCGTTTTTCATCATCAGGCGCAGGAGAAAAATAAATCAAACGGAGGGATAATAAATGGAACTGAAAACCATATTGGCTATCGTGCTCTGCCTGGTAATCGTGGGCGGAGCTATTTTTCTGCAAATACGAAAGCGCAGAAAGTAACTTGATACGAGCAAGGGCGGCAACGCCGCCCTTTTGCATATCGACACCCTGTTTTTGTAATGCCAACTATGATACCTTTATTTTACAAGGAGGGGTATCATGGAAGATATTTTGAAAAGCCTATATTACGGTGAGCTTCGCCCATGCGAAAAAACCGATATGCAGAAAGAATCATTCCGGCAGGCAAGAGCGGCCCATGATGAAGCGGCGACAAAGTTCAAAGCAAGCCTATCCGAAACGCAGCTTGAGGAATTTGAACAGCTTGCATACATCAAAAACGACTATGACCGGGAATACGATGTACTTAACTTCAAAAACGGCTTTCAGCTTGGCGTCAAGCTAACGCTTGCCGGGCTTGGCGCCGATAAGCCAAAGACAACGGAATAGTATAACCGAAACGAATGGAGAGCGTCCGAAAGGCGCTCTTTTTTGTTACACAAAAGGAGGTTTTTAATTGAAAGTATTGGTGATCGAACCGCTTAAAGAGCCGTATGAAAAAGAAATCGAAGAAGGACTTGCTTCTTTACAAAACGAGGTGGGCGGCTCCATTGAAGCGGTGTACCCTTACGATGATCTTGTGGGGCTTGTATGCAACGAGGAAGGCAAAGTTACAGGGCTGGACTTAAACCGCGCCCTGCGGGATGATAACGGCGAAATCTATGATGTGATCGCCGGAACATTTCTTATCGTCGGCTTGGGCGAAGAAAGCTTTTGCTCCCTCTCCGATGAAATGAGCGCAAAGTACGCCGCACAATTCAAACAGCCGGAAATGTTTATGATGGTGAATGATAAGATCGTCGCCATACCGACAGAGCCGATCAAAGAAGAACATACAAAGCCTGAGCAAAGGTACATGGCTGATGATACCGCTTATCTCAAAGGCGCGCTTACCAATCTCGGCAAGTATAACGAGGGCGAGCTTATCTATAAATGGGTGAGCTTTCCCATATCGGATGAGGATTTGCAGACGGTTTTGAAAGAGATCGGCATTGACAACATTTATTATGAGGAATATTTCATCACCGATTATGATTGCGAGATACCCGGCATATATGACAAGCTCGGAGAATACACGAGCATCCGGGATTTGAACGCACTCGGAGAACGCCTTGAGGAAATGAGCTCCAACGAGCTAAACCACTTCAATGCGGTAATGGAAGCCTTTGGCGCATCGGATATTTCGGAGATCATCAACGTCACGCACAACCTTGAGTGTTGGGACTTTTTACCCGGCATCGGGAATGAACACGATCTCGGCTACTATTGGCTCGAGGAAAGCGGCGCTTATGACACAAACAGTATGGGAAAGCTCTCAAGCTACATCGACTATGAAGCCTTTGGCCGTGATGTAGCTATGGAAGAAAACGGTGAGTTCGTGGACAACGGATATATCTATGCAAACGGAAATTCCATTGATAAAGTGTATGATCCCGTTTACGGCTATGAAAACCAAGAGCCCGCTCATGCTCCAAAAGAACATGACATGAGCAGATAAGGAGGTAATTTTGACCGTAAAGGAAGCAATTAAAAACGATAATGTTACTTATCGGGATTTTTTCACATTTCTATTTGAAAACGATATTGGATGTTGGAACGATGTAAACAGTACGGATGTAATTCACGATTACATCAATTCCATGATGCGGGAGGGCTACCTTGTCAGCCATATTCTTGCCGCTATGGAGCGTCAACGTTATGCAAGCGATGATTGGCATATGGCTCTCGACAACTCTATGAATATGCCCGAAGTGATTCAATCCAAAGAGGCTTTGGCAAACGCCCTATCCCTTTCGGATGAGCAGCTTGCCGTTAAATATGAGCCGCATGAAATATTCAATTCGCCTGTAAAGCATTCAAGAAACGAGGCTCGATAATGGATGTATTTGAAGAAACAAGAGGCTCCGTGCGTCTGGAAATATGGCGAGACGAAAATCCCGAAAGCCCCCGTAATACAGAATACGACCTTGGGAAAATGATATGCTTTCACAGGCGCTATTCCTTTGGCGATAAACACGATTATTCTTCACCCGATGATTTCATACACGGGCTTTTAACGGAACATTTCGGAAGCGAGGACAAGGCGGATAAATATGAAAGAGAATGTGAGAACTATGACGCCGATCCCAAAAACATACTCTATGAAAACAATGTGATCCTCCCCATTTATCTCTACGACCATTCCGGGGTAAGCATCTCTACAACGACATTTACGGGCAGAGCCGTTCATGCGGATTGGGACTCCGGGCAGATCGGATGGATTTATGCGGATAAGGAATCCGTCATCCGTGAATACGGCGAATGGACGGATGAAAGCGTAAACAAAGCAAAAAAGGCGCTTGCCGCAGAGGTAAAAACTTACGATGATTACCTCTCCGGCGAAACATATTTCTATGAAATTCACGATGAAATGACGAATGAGCTCGTTGCCGGCGGCGCATGGATCGGCAATATGGAATCGCTTAAAAATGAGGTGAGGCCTTTGCTTCCGCCGGAGGATTCGGATGAAGAATTAAAGAAGTTAAGCACGCTGCTTGCGGAACGCCTTATAACGGAATACGATGAGTTTTTACTTGAGATAAAAGCACTCTCTCCCCAGGAGATCATAGACCGCGCCTATCAGATCGTGGCAAAGTACGATCTCGCTGGTGCGGGAGAAATGCTTGTGCTCTCAAAAAGGGAATACGAGGCGCTGCTTTCATCTTCAAATGCGCTTGAAAGCCTCTATTCGGAATGGATGCACATGGATACCAACCAACATGATGAGATATTGGACTGCGCTCACTATGCCGCAAAAAGCGAGTATCAATACCAAAAACGCATGAGTATAGGCGGCGATGCCCGATGAAGCGGTATACGGATGAACAGATAGAGGCGGCAAACAGCATAGACCTTGCTTCCTATTTGGAAGCCCGTGGCTACGCCATGAAACGTGAAGGCAGCCAAATGCGGCTTGCCGAACATGAAAGCCTGTATATCCGGGAAAATCAATGGTATTGGTTTTCACAGAGAAAGGGCGGCAAAACCCTGTCTTTCCTCACGAAATATGAAAACATCCCTTTTGTGCAGGCTATGAAAATACTCACGGGCGAGGAACCCATTTCAGATAAGCCCTTGCCTAAAGCAAAACCAATAGTGCGGGAAGAAAAACGCCTTATGCCATACGAGCCCGCTCCCAATAACAACGCTGTTTTTGCCTATCTAAAAAGCCGTGGTATCGAAGCGCGATTCATCAAGAAGTGCATTGACGATGGTATTCTCTTTCAGAGCAATATGTTTTGGCAAAAGAACAAGGACACAAAAGAGTTTGAAGCCTGCGCCTGTTCTCCCCAGGTCATATTTGCGGGCAAGGACACAAACGGACAAATCCGTTATGAAGCCGCCCGCTCCTGCACGGGCAACGGGAAACACGACGCCTACGGAAGCGATAAGGCGTTTTCTTTTTCCATGCCCGAAGCTGACTGCAAGGCCTTGTGGGTATTTGAGAGTGGTATAGACGCACTTTCCCACGCCACGCTTTGCGGCTATTCGAGGCAGCAGTACCGTACTCACCGCCTGTCTCTCGGAGGTTTCGCCACGGCTGCCCTTGAGCGATACTTGAGAGACTATCCCGAAATCAAATATGTCAATCTCGCTCTCGATAATGATGAGCAAGGCCGGGAAGCTACGGAAAGCCTGAAAGCCTTTCTCGGCGACAGATATACGGTCTACGACCATCCCCCGGTATTCGGCAAGGACTACAATGAGGACTTGCAGATAAGGCAAGAGCAATTCAGAGAACGAAAAAAGGCTCGGCAAGAGCCGGAACGATAAGCGAAAGAATCCGGCGTCTTTTGGCGCCGGATTTTCGGATCACATATCAAATTATGGCGCCAACGGGCGCCAATTATATTTACAGGAGGAATGAAGATGAATAGGCCATTTGCTTTTGTATGTTCGCCCTTTGCGGGAGAATCCCGCACCAACATTAAAAGAGCCCGCAACTATTGTCGAAAGCTCTATGAACTTGGATATACGCCCCTTGCTCCGCATTTACTGTTTCCGCAGTTTCTTGAGGATGAGATTCCAACGGAACGCAAAGACGGACTCGACATGGCCCAAGAGCTTCTTAGACGCTGCCGTGTGGTAGTGGTTTGCGGAAAGGAGATCAGCGACGGCATGATGGGCGAGATCGCCCTTGCGAAGAAACTCGGTATCGTCACCACTACATTAGAGGGTATCGCAAAGGTCGGTGAATGTTCTGAGTCCGAGCAAGGCGAGGACTGATGCGCCTGCGGCGCATGGGCTGGAAAGCCCAAACGGACAATGCACCTGTGCATTGTCCGTGCAAGCATAGCGTTTGGTCGCCCAAACACGCTTGTCAGGGCAAGCCCTGATACCCTATGCTCCAAAGGAGGTTTACTTTGCGAAAACGAAATCACCGCATATTCACCCGATTAAACGACGAAGAATTTTCAGCGTTTCGTGCGCTCTGTAAAAAAAGCGGGCTTGGCCCAACCGTACTGATGCGTAAGCTGATCGGGCAAATCGAGATCAAAGAGCGCCCCAACCTGGATTTTCGCTCCCTGGCCCGCTCTGTAGACAGGATCGGCAACAACTACAATCAGATCGCCCATAAGGTCAATGCAACGGGTGCGGTTTCAAAAGCAGACCTTGAGCAATCACGGCTTTTGCTAAAAGAAATCAAAGCAGAGATAGAAAGCTGGAAAGCACAATGGCTGTAACCAAAATACTCGCCAAAACCATGCGGCTCGATAAGCTCATAAACTATGTTATAAATGCCGATAAGACCGAGGAACAGGCGTTAGTCTCCTGCATAGGCTGCGAGGCGCATACCGCCGCTAAAACCATGATAGCCACAAAGAAGAAACATGAGAAAACAGACGGTGTTGCCGCTTATCACATCATTCAGAGCTTTAAGCCGGACGAGATCACACCCGAGCTTGCACATGAGCTGGGGAATCGCTTTGCCGCCGAATACCTTGACGGATATGAGGTCGTCGTAGGAACACACATTGATAAAGACCACATCCACAACCACATCGCTTTCAACTCTGTTTCGGATGCCACGGGGCTCAAGTATCACAGCTCGCCCGAATCCTACTATCAAGGCATACGGGCATTATCTGATAAGCTGTGCCGGGAATACGGGCTTTCTATCATCATGGAAACAGGCGGCAAAGGCCTTTCCTATGCCGAATGGAAAATGCGCCAGGCAGGGCTTTATACCTACAAAGACCTTTTGGAGCAGGATGTTTCCGAAGCCCTCTTGCTGGCTCTCGATATTGGCAACTTCTATGAGCTTATGGAAGCAAAGGGCTACACGATACAGCATCACAGCAAATATCCATCGTTCATCCCTTATGGGAGTGAAAAGCCTTTTCGTGTAAAGCTCGGCGGCAAGTCTTTGTCAGAAGATGATATTCGCATGGCGATAGAACGTGGGCTTTCCGATCCGCAGGCCGAGATCGTTATTCCACGGCAGCAAAAGGCTTTTCTGCCTTATGGAAAACAAAAAGGCTTTCGGGCACTGTATGTCTCCTGGATGTATGTTCTGGGGATCATTGGCAAAGGCAAAAAAACAGGCGGCGGCAGGATCAGCTATGCCGAAGTAAAGAGGTTTGAGCAGTATAAACGGCAGGCTGATTTTTTAGAGGCATATTCTATCGACACGGATGAGCAGCTTCAAAAGCTTAAAGCTGCCCTTTGTGCTCATTTAGACGCTTTGACGAAACAACGCATTACGCTTAACAGCACGAAGAAGCGGCGCCGCCCACTCTATGACGCCCTTGCCGCCTGGGAATATCTGTCCGATACTCCTGCGCTGTATGAAAAGGGCGCTTCCGGCATTGAGGATGATTACAAAAAATACTTGAAAGCAAAATCGCTTTTGGCAGATACGGATATAACCGCTTTGAAAAAGGAAAAGACGGCGCTCTATGGCGAACTTTCCGAGATAAATGCCAAAATGCGAAACATCCGCTCTGAGCTGCGACTTTGCGAGAGCATTGAAAATGAGCTCCCAAAAATCGAGGACACTCTATCAGAACAGGAGCAGACAATAACAGAGCGGGACAACACCCGCTAATACAAAGGAGGAATGTATATGCAAGGCGGAGACGCTGCGGATGAATTTGTCCGCATTATGCTTAATGGCACGGAAGTCGCTATCCGGCTAACCGGATCGGCGGCAAAAAACCTGGCGGCCCTTTTGATCGCCTGGTCGAAAAACGAGAAAAAGGTCTTTGGAAAGACCAGCATGATGAAGCTCCTAAAGAGTGGCGAACAGCTTCATGTCCTTACCAATATGCCCGTTGAACAGTACAAAGAGTTTAGAAGGCTTGCGGGGAAAAAGGTGCTGTATGCGCCCTTTGTAAATAAGCGCAAAGGCGATTCAAAGCTCGATGTGGTGCTTTCCGAAAAGAGCTTGCCCCTCATAAACCACATTTTGAAGCGGATCGGCTATGGCAGCGTGGAGCAAGCGCAAGAGCAAAGGCAGGAGCCCGAACTCAAAAAAAAAGATATTCCGTCGAAGCAAAGCTCAAAAGATGCCAAGGCCAGATCGGAAGTTTCCAAAGACGGCCAAAACCCCAAGCGGGAGGAAAAGCAGTCGGTCAGGGAAAAGCTGGAGAACAACCGTAAACAGCTTGAACGGCAGCCGCAAAGACAAGCGCCCGCACGGAACAAATCAAAATCCAAAGGCAGATAACAGGAGGTATGTTTTGAAAAGATATAATGTTGAATTAGATATTGAGGAAAAGACCATCATCCAAAACGCCCTTATCAACTTGAAAATGGCTATGATGACCGAGAACGAATATGTGGATGGCCTGGATGAACTCTTGGAGCGGATTCAGTCTATGCGCCCGGTGAAAAGCGATCATTATTATTGTGAAGCGAGGTGATATGAATGATCTATTGTATGGAATCGCTCGGAGCAAATATACAAGCGCAGGAGGAAAGCAATATAGATGAATCCGAATAAGACCGCCAAAGGGGATGCGATCCTCTGGGCGGTCTTTTCCGTACCCGTTGCATGGGCGGCGCTTATCGTCGCCCCCTGCCTCGGCGGAGGCTTATCCGTAGTATGGCAAAAGCTGTCGGCAGCACTGGCGACGCCGTTTCATATCGTATGGTGTGAAAACAGCCTCAAATGCCTGCTGTTGTTTCTCGTCATTTACGGCGCTGGGGCGCTCATGTATTACACTTCTCACGCACGGTTACGCACAGGTGAGGAACACGGAAGCGCAAAATGGGGATCGCACAAACAGCTTAACGCCGCCCTCTCTCAAAAGAACAGCATCCCGCTTACAAAGCATATCTCGCTTGGAATGGATACCCACAAACACCGCCGCAATCTGAATATTTTGGCACTGGGCGGATCAGGAGCGGGCAAAACCCGCTTTCTGGCGCTTCCGGGCGTGATGGAGTGTAATGCAAGCTTTATTATCACCGATCCGAAAGCGGAAATCCTGCAAAACACCGGGCATCTTCTGAAATCGCAGGGCTATACCGTTAAGGTATTCGACCTCATCAATTTTGAACAGTCGGATGGCTACAATCCATTTCGATATATCCGCGATGAAAAGGATGTGATAAAGCTCATCACCAACCTTATCCGCAACACAACTCCCCGTACGGCGGCGTCATCAGATCCATTTTGGGAAAAGGCTGAGATCGCCTTGCTTCAATCGCTGATGTTCTATCTCATCTATGAAGCGCCGGAGGAAGAAATGAGCTTTGGCATGATAATGACAATGCTGGAATATGCGGATGTCCGTGAGGAAGATGAGAGCCATATTTCGCCGTTGGATATGCTCTTTAATCAGCTTGGCAAAACGCAGCCAAACCATATCGCATACAGGCAATACAAAGTTTTCAAGCAATCTGCTGGCCGCACGGCAAAAAGTATACTCGTATCCGTAGCCGTGCGCCTCGCCGCTTTCAATCTCTCGCAGATTCGCAGCATTACCGACCATGACGATATGGAGTTAGGCGAACTCGGTGAAAAGAAAATGGCACTGTTTGCCGTTGTGCCTGATAACGACACTTCTTTTTCCTATATCATTGGGATGCTTTATACCCAGATCATACAGGAGCTATATTACCGTGCCGACCACATTCACGGCGGCAGGCTCCCGCAGCCCGTTCGCTTCATCCTTGATGAATTTGCCAACGTGAGCTTGCCAGAGGAATTTGACAAATCCCTTGCTACCATGCGCTCAAGAGATATTTCCGCAACGATCATCGTGCAAAACCTGGCGCAGCTCAAAGGGCTATACAAAGAACACGGCTGGGAAACCATCACGGGAAACTGCGATACTCTGCTCTATCTCGGCGGCAACGAGGCCTCGACGCATGAGTATATTTCAAAAATGCTCGGCAAGGAGACCATCGACACCCGCACACACGGACAGACTAAAGGGCGAAGCGGCTCCTATTCCACCAACTTCCAAATTACGGGCAGAGAGCTTTTAACGCCCAGCGAAGCACGGCTTCTTGACAACAAATACGCATTGCTTTTCATCCGTGGATTTCCGCCCGTCATGGATGAAAAAATCGACCTGATGGCTCACAGGAATATACGCATGACAAAAAACGGCGGCTATCCGCCATATATCCACAAGGAGCAGGCCTTTGCCGGGATTCCCTTTGCGGAGGCTTTCGACTTCGCCCATGCGGAGGACTATGTACTATATGAAGGAGATGAATAATATATGAAACTTTCCAAAACCGCAAAGCGCCTGTTCGTGGTGTTTTGCGTATTCGTGCTTGCCTTTAGCTTTACTACCGTTGCCTTTGCCGCAGATGATCCGCTTGCGGTAGTCGATAATCTGAGCAATTTTTTGTTTGGCCTGATCCGTGCAATCGGGCTCATTTTGCTTGCCTTTGGCGTATTACAAGTCGGCATGAGCCTAAAATCACACGATCCGTCCGCCAGGGCCAACGGCATGCTCACCCTGGCCGGAGGCATTATCATTACGTTTACCAAAGAGATTCTAAGCCTGATTACAGGCTAAAACAGGAGAATTATATGCTCAACACATTTCCCATAAAAGAGCCTATGGTGATACATTCGCTTGATGGTAAATTAGCGGAGGCCACCATATTAAAGAGGCTTGGAGATAACGATTACCTGGCGGAATATAACGGTGTATGCTGTCATGCCATTTATAACCCGTTTACGGATAAGTTCTATGTGGATGATAAGTATGCCGTTATAAGACAAAGCAAGAATGAGCCATGTCGTTAAACCAAAATACTGCGGAACGGAAACGGAATGTTTTCGTTCCGCCAAGGAGGTGAAAAACCATCGGTACTGGAAATTGGGTGCTGGACAACCTCATAAACGCCCTTAATACCTGGTCTGAAAAATTACAGGAGATTTGGGCGCTCATTACCACCACCCCGCAGAACTTCAAGGGCGGCGGTATTTGGGATGTGATAGTCGATATTCATGGAGGGCTTAAAGCAATCGCTTTTGGCTTGCTGGTGCTGTTTTTTGTAATAGGCGTCGTCAAAACCACAACGAATCTCTCCGAGATCAAGAGGCCGGAACACGCCCTGCGGCTTTTCCTGCGCTTTGTGATCGCAAAGATCGTTGTCACTTACAGCATGGATTTGCTGCTCGCCATATTCAAGATCATACAGGGCGTGATTGTGCAGATTTCCGGCAGCGCCGCAAACATCTTTAACGGAGGTATCGCTCTCCCTGATGTGATTCAGCAAAAGGTATTGGAGTGCGGATTTCTTGAAAGCATCCCCTTATGGATCGTCACGCTTTTAGGCTCATTGTTTATTACAGTGCTGTCGTTCCTCATGATACTTACCGTGTATTCAAGATTCTTTTCGTTGTATATGTATACCGCTATTGCCCCCATCCCACTTGCCACCTTTGCCGGAGAAGGCACTTCCGCCGTAGGCAAGCAATTCTTAAAAAGCTATGCGGGCGTATGTCTGCAAGGCGCAATCGTGGTGCTTGCCTGCATTATCTACTCTGTGTTTGCTGCCTCACCGCCACAGGTAAACGATCCGTCGCTTTCAGCCGTTCAAATTGTATGGAACTATGTGGGAGAGATGATCTTCAACCTATTGGTGCTCGTTGGCGCAGTACGCATGAGCGAACGCATTGTAAAGGAAATGCTCGGAATATAACGAACAAGGGACAACCTTACTCGGTTATCCCTTGCCTGCGTTTCAATTCCTCAAGCAGCATTTCTTCCTCTATCCGCTCGTATGCCCGCTCTGCCCGCTTCTCCCTTATCTTTCGTATGAGCGTAATTACCCACGATATGGCGCATAGCCCTAAAAGCACATATAGGATTCCCATTGAAAGCGCCTGGTGCGTGTTCGCCCAAACAGGGAAGAAGAATCCCACGACAAGAGCGTACAAAAGCGGAAGCATGAGGCGCAGAATAGCGGCAAAACGAAAAATGAGCCCCACTACTATACCTAAAACACAAATCGCGATTGAAATACCAAACACGCTGTTCACCACCTTTTGAAAAAACAATACTTCGCTTATGAGAACATGGCAAGGATGCCGCATATAAATTTGCTAAATTGAATATATTTCTCTTTATATGGCGATAATATTTACAAGTACAAAGATTTGCGGTATAATAGTTAAAAAGGAGGTGTTCTGATTGATCGTATATGATAATCTGTTCGCCATGCTCAGTGAGAGAGGTATATCCAAAACAGGTCTCGCAAAGATGGCGGGGCTATCCTCCGCCACTCTTGCGAAATTATCCAAAAATGAGGCTGTGTCCATAAAGATCATTGAAGCGATATGTGAAGTATTAAAGTGTCAGCCTGGCGACATTATTTCGATAAAACCGGATAACGGCGGCGAAACACTTTTAAGCCGTCTTTTGGAAGAAAAGGAAATGAAGCTCAAGGGTGGTCTTTATCATTTGACGCAGATAAAGCTTGCATATAACTCAAACAGGATCGAGGGCAGCCGTCTTTCGGAGGATCAAACGAGATATATCTATGAGACGCATACCATTGCCGCCGATCCCGATGAAGCCATACGGATCGATGATATAACGGAAACGGTAAACCATTTCAGATGTTTTGATTATATGCTGGAAACGGCAAACGAGCCGCTTTGCGAAGAGATCATCAAAACCCTGCACAAGCTCTTGAAATCCGGCACAACGGACAGCGAGAAAAAGTGGTTTGCTGTCGGTGACTATAAGAAAAGGGCGAATATCGTAGGCGATATGGAAACCGTGCCTCCGGCAAAAGTGGCCGAAGAAGTGAAAAAGCTTTTGAATGACTATTTGAATAAAGAGCAGTCCACCATAGAGGATATTATCCGTTTTCATGTGAGATTTGAACGGATACACCCGTTCCAGGATGGCAACGGCAGAGTTGGGCGGCTTATCATGTTCCGTGAATGTCTGCACAATGGCATTGTTCCCTTTATTATAGAGGATGAACATAAGCTGTTCTATTACAGAGGGATCAAGGAGTTTGACAGCGAGAAAGGTTATTTGACCGACACCTGCCTTAATTCGCAGGACATTTATCAAAAGTATATCGATTACTTTTACAAGGAAGATACGGAGTGATCAGACAATGACCAAATAATTTATAGAGAATCGCCGCTTTCATGTGGCGATTTTTTCATTGGAGGTAAAACTTTGGAAGTAAAAATCAATAAGGAAATCCGAGATTATCAAGAATCGGTATTCATGGGGCTGTCGCTGAGACAGTTCCTTTTTTCTATGCTTGCCGTTGGTATCGCAGTCGGCATCTATTTTGGACTGCGGGATGCGCTCGGCACGGAAACCGTGAGCTGGCTCTGTATTCTGGGGGCGTTTCCCTTTGCCATTCTCGGCTTTGTTAAATATCACGGTATGACGGCGGAGCAGTTCATCGCCGCATACATTCGTTCAGAAATGATGCTGCCAAAGCAGTTTGTTTCAAAACCCGTAAATCTGTATGCGGAGGCGATGAGCGAATCCGCCATTAAGGAGGCGTTAAAGATTGATTAAAACATTGAAGCAGGCTCTAAGAGCCGATAAGGAATCTTTTAGGATTCCCCGCCCCGTACAGGAAACCATCCCCATAAAACGCATTTGGCCGGACGGCATGATGCAGACGGGAAACAAGTTTTCCAAGACCTTTCGCTTTACCGACATCAATTATAGCGTTGCCTCAAAAGACGATCAAATGGCAATGTTCCTCGACTACTGCGAGCTGCTAAATTCTCTTGAGGTTGGCGCAACTACCAAGATCACGCTTAATAACAGACGCCTCAACAAAGAAAACTTCTCCAAGAATCTGCTGCCGCATCAGAATGACGGACTCGATCATTACAGGGATGAGTACAATCAAATGCTCATGGATAAGGCCATGAGCGGAAGCGGGATCGTGCAGGAAAAATACATCACCGTTTCTACGCTCAAACAAAATTTTGAAGATGCTAAAATATTCTTTGCCCGTGTGTCCGCCGATCTCTCCACCCGTTTTGCCCGATTGTCCTCCAAGTGCATTGAGCTTGATATTTCTGAGCGCATGAGGATATTCCATGACTTTTTCCGCATAGGACAGGAGGAACAATTCCGTTTTGAGCTTTCCGAGCTTATGAAGAAAGGTCATTCCTTTGCCGATTCTGTCTGTCCGGATTCCATTGCGTACAGGAAAGACCATATTGAGATGGGCGGCAAATTCGCCCGTGTCCTCTATCTTCGAGAATATCCATCCTACATCAAAGACAGCATGATTACCGAGCTTTGCGAAATGAATCGCAGCCTTATGCTCTCGATGGATATTATCCCCGTCCCCACGGATGAAGCGGTGAAAGAAGTAGAAAATCGGCTATTGGGAACGGAAACCAACATCACAAATTGGCAGAGAAAACAAAACCAGAATAATAATTTTAGCGCAGTTGTGCCCTATGACCTCGAACAACAGAGGCAGGAGTCCAAAGAATTTTTAGATGATCTCACGACAAGAGATCAAAGGATGCTTTTTGTGACCGTCACGCTCGTTCATGTGGCCGATTCAAAGGAACAGCTTGATACGGATACGGAGGCGCTTTTATCCGTTGGCCGAAAGCATATTTGCCAATTTGAAGTGTTGAAGTATCAACAGATGGAGGGTTTGAATACCGTTTTGCCCTACGGCATCCGAAAAATTGACGCTCTGCGTACCCTTACCACCGAATCCACCGCTGTTCTCATGCCCTTTCGAGCGCAGGAGATCAATCACAAAAACGGTATCTACTGCGGACAAAACGCCATCAGCAAAAACCTCATTTTTGTCAACCGCACGGAGCTTTTGAACGGCAACGGCTTCATTTTGGGCGTTTCGGGATCGGGCAAATCGTTCTTTGCCAAACGCGAAGTAGTGCCCCTCATATTACGGGGCGGCGCTGATGTGCTTATTATCGATCCCGAACGGGAATATTCTTCTTTGGTGAAAGGGCTGGGCGGAGAGGTTATCCATATTGCGGCAGGCTCCAACAACCACATTAACGCTATGGATATGGCCGCCGACTACGCCGACGCTGAAAACCCTGTTATCCTCAAGTCTGAATTTGTGCTTTCCCTCTGCGAACAACTCATCGGCTCGGGCAAGCTCACGGCAAAGGAAAAATCCCTTATCGACAGATGCACCGCTCTTGTTTACCGTCCGTACATCATGCAGGGATGCACAGGTACGCCGCCCACCCTCAAGGATTTTCACCGGGAATTACTGTTGCAGCCGGAGCCGGAAGCAAAGGACATCGCTCTTGCCATAGAGCTCTTTACCACGGGCAGCCTCGATACCTTTGCCAGGCAGACCAACGTAGATACCGAAAGCTCCCTTATCTGTTATGACATTCTCGATCTCGGCAAGGCGCTCAAGACTGTTGGTATGCTGGTGGTTATGGATTCCATTTACAACCGCATTGTCCGCAACAAGAAGAAAGGGCGCCCGACCTATGTGTTCTGCGATGAAATATATTTACTCTTTGCCAATGAGTATTCTTCCAATTTCCTTTTTGAGCAATGGAAGCGCGCCAGGAAAAACCGCTCCTATTACTGCGGTATCAGTCAGAACATCGAAGATTTGCTCCAAAGCCACACAGCCCGCACCATGCTTGCCAATTCGGAGTTTATTACCATGCTTAACCAGGCCGCAACGGATCGGCTCGAGCTTGCAAAACTGCTCGGAATCTCCGATACGCAACTTTCTTTCGTTACCAATGCCGACGCCGGGAAAGGCTTGTTGAAATGCGCCGGGAGCATCGTACCTTTTGAGGACAAGTACCCCACGCACACGGAGCTCTACAAGCTGATGACGACCAAGCCTGCGGAAGTGTTTGCGGAGAAATAAAGGATCAGGCCTGTATCTCAAACGGTACAGGCCTATTTCTTGATTTAGGAGGAACATTCATGCAATGAAAGAGATAAAGACAAAGCCCGCTATGAAAACGGCAAAGGTACTGGACAAAGCCGTTCTCGTTCCACGGGATATGAAAAATACAATGTCAAAACTCAAGGAGCGGACAGAGCGGGATTCCGACAGCTTTGAATCTCCCGCAGATTACGCAGATCAGAAGATAAAAGAAAAAAGCGGCAAGGCGGCGCAGGAAGCAGCCGACGGCGTGAAATCCGGCGTTCGTAAAACAGCGCAAAAGGTACGAAGCAAGGCGCAGGAATCCGCTGCTCAAGGAGGAAAAAGGTATGCTGAAAAGCAGGCGCAGGCCGCTTATACAAAAAAGAGCAATATGCGCTCCGCCGGGCGCTACTCCGAAGCGCCTAAGACCGCTAAAAAAACTGTTTCATCGGTCAAACAAAAGGCGGCGAGAAGCGCAAAAACAGCCCGAAAAGGCGTAAAGGCCGCTTCACGCACAGTTAAGACCACTCAGCGCACGGTAAAGACCGCAGCAAAGACAGTCAAAACCACGGCAAAAGCGGCGCAGGCGGCTAAACGCATGGCGATCCAGGCGGCGAAAGCTGCCGCGCGTGCGGCAAAGCTCGTTGCCAAAGCGGTTGTAGCCGCCGTGAAAGCCATAATTGCGGCAATAAAGGCTTTAATAGCCGCAATAGCCGCAGGCGGATGGGTGGCTGTTTTGATTATTGTGATCGTGGCGGTTGTCGCCGCTATCCTCTGCTCCGCATTTGGTCTTTTCTATTCCAACGAGACCGCAGACGGAGCGCCCATGACAGAGATCATTTCTTCCATAGATACGGAATACCGCTCCGGCATCGATGCTAAAATAACCGAACTGTCAGTGGGCGATTATGATGACATTCAGGTTGTCTACCGGGGCGACGGCGACGGTGATTCCGCAGCTGTCAACAACTGGAATGACGTGCTCTCCGTCTATGCGGTACTCACCACCACGAAAGAGGACAATCCCACCGATGTTGTGGTGGTGTCCGAAGCAAACGAACAGGTCTTGCGGGAAGTGTTTTCTGCCATGAATACGGTTTCCTTTGAAACGGAAATACAGACCGAGGAACATGAGATCACTAACGACGAGGGAGAAACCGAAACGCAGACTTTTTCAACCCTATATATCTATATAGACCAGACCGCTATGAGCTATACCGAGGGCGCCGCCTATTACTCTTTTACAGATTATCAAATGGAGATTTTAGAGGAAATGATGTCGCCCGAATATTACTCATATTATGCCGCACTCATTGGCATCGATGTGTATGGCGGAGAAAATCTTACCGAGATCATCTCCGGCTTGCCCGCAGGAACGATGGGAAGCGACGTCCTGAAGGTTGCGCTTTCCAAAGTGGGCGCTCCCTATGTATTGGGAGCAAAAGGCCCGAATAAATTCGACTGTTCCGGACTTGTTTACTGGTCGATCAATGAAATTGATCCGGCACTCGGCAAGAAGCTATATACTTCGGCAGGGTATCAGTATAAATACTGCAAAGAAAACAACTATCTTGTGGGCGAAACAGAGCTTCAGCCGGGAGATTTGATATTCTGGCAAAAGCCGTCATGTAACTGCGGCAAAAAGTATGCCGAGATACACCACACAGGCTTTTATCTCGGTGACGGCATGATACTCGACGCTTCCTCAAGCAACGGGCGCGTCATCATCCGCAAACTGTTCGATGGCGCCTCATATCGAATCCATGCTTACGCACGTCCATATTCATACTGACAGGAGGAAACACATTGAAAAAGAAGAAGCTCATTATGTTGGCGGCGGTCGTAGCCGCCCTCTCTATTGCAGCCGTTATAATCGGCATCCTTGCATTTTCAAGGAATGAAGAAATAATTGATATAGCGCCGGAAGCGGAAACACCTATGGTTTTCGATGGTGAAATTGTTGGGGCGACGGATTCGCTCGTACCTATCCCTATGCCTACAGAAACGCCGACAGTAACCAAAACTCCCACGCCAACAGCTACGCCCTCCCCAAAGCGAGAGGGCGACGGCCTGTTTACGCTTGGGATTAAGGACAGTACAATAGCCGTTGCCTATGGCGTAGAAGAAAAGACTTTGGACAAAACTCCTGGCTGGCTTACGACTTCGGCGCTTCCGGGGCAAGACGGTATGTGCGTCGTCTATGGACACCGCAACCGCAATCATCTAAAGACGCTTGAAAATGTGGAATATGGAGATGCTATAACTGTCACGATGCAAAGCGGTGAAACATACCGCTACTTGGTATGCGATATTACGATATATGAAAACACAAGCGATTTTTTCTTCCCTGCTATGGATGGTAAAACGCTTGTGCTTGTGACGTGCTATCCGTTTCGATATTCGGGACACGCACCTGGAAAGTGCGTGGTGACGGCAACACTTTTATAGTAAAAGCACAAAACATCCTCGCTCAGCATTGATTGCTTGTACCAGAACTTTCGTTAATGATTATTCGCAGCAGAAATTTCGGCGATTGCTCATAATATAGCTCCCCGCCAATTTCACCAAGACATTGGCGCATACTACTTATTCCATTTCCTTCAACAATGCTTTTATTCGGAATGCTTCCATCATTTGTAATTGTCATACAAAACGATTCCAAGTTATCAGCGGCATTAACCTCAATTTTTTTTGCATTACCGTGCCGAATGGCATTTGTTGACGCCTCACGGATTACTTGCAGCAGAATGCTTTTAACAGCCTTTTCATCGGGTAATTTACCTGTAAGAGTTACAGACACGCCAATAAGCGAAAAAAGATTTTGTATTTCTTCAAAGGTTTCCAAAGGCGCCGCAGAAAATGCCGCATTAAGTTCACTCTCAAGACTGCCAAACAATTCTCTCAAATTTTCCACCGATAATCGTCCGCTATCCATATCTTCTAAAAAACGGTGAACAATAGAAAGTCTTTGTCCGATAATGTCATGGATATTTTGTTTAAGCCGTAAAAGCTCTTTTGCGCGCTCTATCTTCTCAATATTGTTAAGCGCATCAATCATGGCTTTCTGTGTATCTGCAAGCCGCAATGCGTATTCGTCGAGCTCCTTTGTGAGTATATCCTCTTCGGTAATGTCTGCCGCAAAAAGCTGTAAATATTGTCTGCCGCCCGAATGCAGGGGCGCGAGAGTGATAAGATATGTGCCGTTGTTCAAGATGCGAAGCAGCAAAGCGTCTCCAGCCCTTACACACTCGCAGTATTCAGTTGCCCCTATCGTTCCTATCGCCGCATATATTTTTTGTGCATTCAAAAGCGGGTTTATGCGGCAAAGCCGCAGGATAGCGTCCATTGTGTTGTTTTTGAGAAGAATGCGTCCTTTGATATTTGCAAACAGCAAGCCGTCCGGTATAGAATCGAACGCCTGTTTGATGGAAAGCGACGATAGATTGTCGTGGAGGGCTTTCCACGCCAACATCAGTTTTTCCATAGCCGCCATAAATAAAATTGTATTGACTGCGATGAAGATCGCCGGATAATGGCCGCCGGTAAAGCTGTCAAAAACGGGCAGTATCACAAGCAGCGCGGGTATAGCAGCTCCCATGCGGATACTTGGCCGCCGCGCAAACGACCAAACAGCAAATACAGCAGAGAGCGCCGCAGTATATCTAAAATAGTCCATAACATAAAATAGCCTATCTGCGACCACGTGCTGCACCAATCCAAATATAAAAGCGGAAGCGAAGAAAAACAGAACAAGCGATGATTCATATAATAATCTGACGTGGTTTTCCTTTCTTCGCTGCGCTGTAAAGATCACGATCAGAGTCTCCATGAGCATGGCAATAAAGCATAGTATTGCCATAATAACGCGCGCCGCAGATGTAAGAGAATACAGTTCAATCATCGATATATCCTCCTGCTGTCGCCTTTATCATAAAACCTTCATCTTCATAAGAATGGATTATTTGTAATTCTGAAAAATCAGCGCCATCTATATTAAGACAGTTTGCGCCCAGATCATCAGAGGTGTCTACAAAGAGAAGCAGCGTTAAGGAGCCTTTGCCCGGCAAAAGCCTGCAAAAGACCGCCGTATCCGATTGACCGATCATGTTCATCATGCAGCGGCTAAAAAATATATATAATTCTACGGCGCTTTTTGTGGGAAGCTTTCCTTCGCCCACATAGTAAACATTGCAAATAATATTCGCAACATTAACATCTATCGCCGCTTCCTGTAAAAGCAGCCCTAATATTTCGGTTTTAACATAGCCCTCGTGTTCGTCCGAAAGCATAAGCATACCGATCCTCTTGCAAAAGCCGGTTAGCAGCTTGATACGAATGAGTTTGCGCTTGTTCTCGCTGCTCTGCTCTCCGGAAAGGCTTTGAGACAAACCGCGTATTTCTTTTAGCTTATCCGAAATAATAGTTTCAAACCGGTCAATGGCATTTTGGCGGTGCTTCAAAATGGCGGCTTCCTTTTTTAAGTCTGCTTCCTTTTGAAGTATAAGGTTTTGTTCTTCTATTTCCCTTGCTTTTTCGCGCAATTTCGTTTGCAGTGCCAAAATGCGTGATATATCCGTTTTCCACACGAAATATCCGCCATGGATATTCATAATGTCGCACACCTCTGTGGGGGATACATTTAGGCGTGTTTTTCCTTCCATGATAGCCTTCGTCACATTTGTCGGAAGTTCATCCACGATTTTTGATTGCCGCTTAATTTGCAGCTCGCTGTTCAAAAGCCATACCGGCGTCTTTGTATTGCCAAACATATCGGCATAGCGCCTGTTGGATTGAAACAATCCAACATCAATACACAACTCCCATAATATCAATATAAATGCCGACGCTATAAATGAAAATTCGCTTTCGCTTGCAATTTGGACTTTGCAAACATAGGCAACGCCATAGGCAATGAGTATGGCAAGAGCGATGACCGGCGCTAAGATCATGTGCGCGCCGCCTGCATTCCGCGCCCGCCTGAACAGTAGGAAAAATCCGTAGGAAACTAAAGCCGCGATCCAGCCCATTACAATAAAATAGCCAAAATTGTATTGATAATCATCTACCCAATTCATTACAGCTTTGTCTGTAAAACGAAACACGCCTTGATGCAGATCGTTTGTCAACACGAATATAAGCAGCAGCAAAGTCACTGCGGCGAGCACGGCGTTTATGCGGCGATTATTCCGGCTCTTATCCCCGGCGGAGATATGGCAGGCATACACAAACAACAGCGGAGAGAAGAGCTTGGGCAGATAATAAAGATACCAGAGAAAAAAACAATTTCCGTATACGATGAGCTTCAAATATCGAAGCAGCATCCAGAAAAGCAGCACCAACGCCTGAAGCATCAGTATCTTTTGAAACCGCCTGTCCGCTGTTCTCATATATATTGAAAATGCCCAGATGCATATTCCAAATGCAAATATCAGATAAGAAAGCAGATGTTCAAAGCCGTTTGCTGTTGTATAGCGGCGGACGCCGAGCACTTCACGTCGGAAACGCGGAAAAAAACTATCCGCTGTCCGCCCATATTCCTCGTAGTTTTGGATAATCTGTACGGAAGAATAATCCCATTGGTATAACGTCTGGTCACAGCTTCCGTCCGGCAGCCGCAGACCCGCATTTACAAGAGTATCTTTTGAAAGGGTGATTTCGGAAGCCTTTTCATACAATCCCCAAGGCATTGTCAGCGTGCCTTCGGAAGGCACGAACACATAAAGCTGCATTCCCTGCTTGATAAGATACGCCGCTTCATCATCGGTCAAAACGACAATGGGCGCTTTCTCAAATAATTCAGCGGGATCATCCATTTTCTGATAGATCAGTCTTTCCTGCTTTTGCAGTGTATATAAAAAGCGCAATGCGGCGTTTTCCCCACCCAGCGCATGGATAAGCGAAGCGGAGATCATATCAAATCGGTGCGACGCAAGGGCGATATTCTCATCGCAATGTAAAATCGCATCCCATGAACTCGGCAAAGCGTCCGTTTGCGCGCTGTCCACCGCAATGACGATTGTTGAAAGATAATATGAGGTAAACTGTCCGCCGCGCGACTGTACAAAGGGATACGCGGCGGCGGCGTCCATCATCATGGCGGCTTCGGAATCGGAATACGATGGGATTTGTTCGGGCATGACCTGCGTTACTGTATATCCATCCGTCTTGAGGGCATCCGAAAAGCCTCCGGGGGAGGCGACGATTCCGCTATCGGCAGGAACATAGCAACACGAAAAAATTATGGTTAACAATAATAAAGCGCAGATAACACACAGTATAAGCCTTTGTTTTTTGCCTAACAGTCTAATATTCATCTCTTTGTTGACGCGATAAAACCATTTGACACCGCATATATCGCAAGGCGCGCGATGCTTGAGTAACCGGTTTTGGAAAGAATCTCCCGGATATATGTCTTTACCGTGCTCTCGGACAGGTTTAGTGTTTGTGCGATCTGCTGTCTGTCATTGCCCTCGCAGGTGAGCCGCAGAATCTCTATTTCCCGTTCGGTCAGCTCGGCGTCTGCAATTTTTGGAGCATCACGATTTTCCGGGAATGTGTTATAGCCGCTCGCCGTGGAGTGAATGACCGAAATAAGCTCTTTTGTGTCGAGATTTTTATATACAAAGCTGTTTGCGCCTGCGGCTTTTGCTTCATTTATAAACGAAAGATCGGGCATTCCGGTAAAAATAACGATCTTCATATCGGGAAACGCGGCTCGTATTTCTGCGGCGGCTTCAATTCCCGAAGCGCCATTCTCCGTACACACATCGAGCAAGACAACATTCGGGCTGTGTTTTTTACAAAGAGAAAGAGCGTCTTTTGCGTTAGATGCTGTGGCGCAGACCTCTATATCAAGCTGTGCATCAAGCACACCGGCAAGCGAATCGCGCAATATGTCCATATCTTCCACCACGATCATTTTTATCATACGCAGCGCCTCCTTTTCTGCGGTCTGTTCATGATTTCATTGTAACATACTTCTTCGCGCCCATCATATGTGCGGCGAAACAATTTATATGTTTCAATTATACCGTATGTTTATAACTTTTCACATATCCAAAAGGCTGAAAAGGAAAGTGTTTTTTCAGCCTTTTAGGGATAGTAGCAGAAAAAATGAAAGTGTATCATTAAGTAAAAAGAGCAAAATGAAACGGAGTAATTTCTATGAAAAAAATTATTTCACTGCTGCTTGTAGCCATTGTTGCTGTTGCGATGCTCGCGGGCTGTTCCGGCGGCGCAAAGCCTACCGATCCGGCAGATGTAAAAGGCGAAACCTTTGACGGCGGAAATGTAAGCGCACTTGTTCCGGAGGGCTGGATGGCTTTCCACGGTACGGATTATTTTAATGATTATGAAGAAGGCTATGATCCCAGCGTGATCAACATAGTAAAAGATGCAAAATCTGAGCTTGATATGTTTACAAATCCGTATGTAATGATCAACTATTATGGCCCCGACAGCTACTTTATGTCATCAAGAGATTTATACGACGATGCCAAAGATATTGAGCCAATGGAGATTGGAAGCTATTCATGGAGCGGCTATGCACACGAAGGCTACGGTTATCCGACAGCTGTCCTGGAAGCGACTGACGGAACGATAAGCATTCAGGTAACGGTAATACTGGAAAACGGAAACAAGAAAATAAGTCTTGACGATGCAGAGGTTCAGGCGATCATCGCAAGCATTACTCCTGCACAATAAGCGGCATAACCGCTATTGCAATAATAATCATGGAGGAATTATTACATGGAACAAAACAATGTTAAGGGATCGGGATTTCTCAAAGTAACAGGCATTTTAATGATAATCGGCGGAGCGATCGCGCTGATTGTAGGCATTATTGCTATCCTCGGCATTGCGGCTCTCGCATATATCGCTGACGGAGAGTTAGTCACCGGGTTGCTGTATGCGGCCGGTGTTCTGACATTAGTCAGTGCAGTCGCAGAGCTGATTGCCGGAATCGTTGGCGTTAAGAACTGCAAAAAGCCCGAAAAAGCAGGAAGCTGCATTGTTTGGGGCATTATCGTTGCCGTGCTTTGCGTCGCGGGTTGCGTCCTCACGGCTGTTGGTGGAAGCGCCTTCCCCGTGTTCTCTCTGATACTCGGTCTGGTACTTCCCGCACTGTTTATTATCGGCGCCATTATGAACAAGAAATCTAATTAACAAAATTGTTAAAAGAATTGCAGCGGAACCTTGAAGGACGGCGTCCTCACCGTAACATATGGCGATTATGAACTTGTTATGACCAAATAGAACGCATGCGCATAGGCTTACGCTCAATGCAAAAGTAAGCGCCGTGGTAGTCTCACAAGAGCGTCAATATCCGGCGTTATATCCGGGGTTGACGCTCTTTTTTCAAAAAGGAGGAAAGGTTAAAAAGTGAATGAGATTATAATAAATGCCTTGCCAAAAACGATAGAAGAATTCATGGCTATGCCGCAAATTGACCTGTCATTGCCTCAAAATACGGTCGCAATGTTTTTGATTGCACTTGATGTTTTTACGCAAAACAGAAAATTGGGAACGGCTATGCTCAATAAGCTTAAAGGCCCCATTCCGCTAAACGCATCGGAAACGGCATTCCTCGTTGACCGTATCAGAGATAAGCAGTATTTGCCTATGGTGTATTTTGTGGGAGCAACGCCGAAAAATAATTATACTCCCCAAAAGCCGCTTACACTTCATGTTTATGACGATTTCAGAGAAAGCCCGGATGAGGGTTATATTCGCCTGTTTTTGGAAACTGATGGTGCAGATGCAAAACGTCCTATCACTCTCAGACAAAAAGATGACAAATGGTATTTGTGGGAATATTCATCTATTTTAATGGGCGTGAGGATTCCGGCAAAGGATGACCCGTGGATGTGATGCGGCTATGAAGAACATGCCTTTTATGGCGGCTGTTTGTATCTTATGCGTAATCGGCTGCTGCGGCTGCTCGAAAATTATGCCAAAAACAGAGGCAACAAATGTGCCTGTTGTAGATACGGAAGCAGAAACATCATCTATTACAGCCTTCAAATTCAGTCACAGCGGAATGCCCCGAGATGATTGCTATAATTATTCCGTTTCACAAGAGGCAGACGGTCTACATCTGAACGCAGAGCTTTTTGCGGGAAGCAGCGTTGTAGACGCTGTCATTGACGAAGCTGTTTTAGAGGAATTAAGTGCAATCGCTCAACGGTATCATTTGGATAAATGGGATGGTTTTAATAAAACGAACAGCAATGCTTTGGATGGCGAGGGCTTTTCTATTTCGATAACATTTGCAGACGGAAGCAGTGTTTCGGCAAGCGGCAGAAATGCTTTCCCAAATGGATATGCCGAAGCGCAGAGTGATATATGCGCTCTGTTTAACGGACTTATTGATAAATATGGAAACTTATATCCGAAAACGCTGGCATCAAATGAGCTTGACAGCATAATGATAAACTTTTCCGGACCGGGGAGCGAAGAATTTGTTTTTTTAATTTTTACGGATGATGACGGCAGAGAAAAAATTGATTTTCGTATGAAGGATGGGAATTCGTGGCCGGATTATAAATACAACAGTTATGGCTATACCAAAGGTTTTCCGTTTGCAGAAGTGCAAGAAATTATCCGAAAATACGATGTGCCATCTTGGAACGGCTGGGATAAGACTGCTGAAAATTATAACGAATGTGAGTTTTTCCAAATTGAATTTGGTTATGCTTCCGGCGAACTAATTTCTGCTATCGGCACTGTCTATCCCAATAATTACGATAAAGTGCGCAGCGAACTAATGGATATCGTTATTAGCTATATAGAAGAATACGGTGACAGCTTCACCCCCTGGAATTAAATACGCCAAATGAAATAGAAAGGATGAAAATTATGATAGAAGAAGTAAAAAAATGCGTAGATGCGAGAACGAATTTCTTTGACGAGTATTTCACTATTCCTGAAAGCATACAGTGCGAAGTTAATACATTTATTGAAGACGTGACAACGCTTGGCAATAGCTGTAACAGCGCTGCGGAATTTGAGGAAAAGTTTGTTTCGACAGGACTCTCAGATAGATTCAATGCAATTTTGCCAAAATGCACACCTAAGTCCACAAAGATGACAAAGGAGCAAAAGCAACAGTCAAGAAAGATCGCCAAAGAAATCTTCATGGAGAATAAAAATGAGATCATCAAGGACGAGGTAACTTATATTGCAGGAAGGGCGCTGAACGAAGTAAAGGACGAGGCAATAGCTAAAAACCGAGAACGAATGATAGAAAATGATACCTATGCCGATTATACAATAAGAAAAAACTATATTGAGGATGGCGGCCGGCTTGTCGGATTCCTAAAAAATAAGTTCAAGAAAAAATAATTTAACAGGAGGAAGAAGGTCATGGGGCTTTTGAAAGCAGGAATAGGTGCGCTCTCCGGCGTGCTTGCAGATCAATGGCGTGAGTATTTCTACTGTGAGGCTCTGCCGGAAAATGTCCTTGCGGCAAAGGGGCAGAAGCGTACGAGCGGACGCAGCAGCAACACGGGTGGATCGGAAAACATCATCTCAAACGGCTCTATCGTTGCCGTAAACGAAGGTCAATGCATGATGATCGTCGAGCAGGGCGCGATCGTGGAGTTCTCCGCAGAAGCAGGTGAATTCGTGTGGGACAGTTCCACCGAGCCTACGATGTTTTACGGCGGCTTTGGGGAGGGCTTAAAGGGAAGCTGGGAAACGCTTAAAAAACGATTCACTATGGGCGGCGAGCCGGGCAAAGATCAGCGTGTGTATTTCTTTAATACCAAGGAGATCATTGGCAATAAGTACGGCACGGCTAATCCCGTCCCTTTCCGCGTGGTGGATAATAATATTGGGCTTGATATGGACATCGGCATAAAGTGTTTCGGTGAGTATTCCTACAAGCTCACAGACCCGATTCTGTTTTATAAGAATGTGTGCGGAAATGTTGAGGTTAGCTACACCCGTGATAAGATCGACAGTCAGCTAAAAAGCGAACTTTTGACTGCCTTGCAACCTGCGTTTGCAAGAATCAGCGAAATGGGTATCCGTTACAGCGCGCTTCCGGGGCATACGACAGAGCTTGCGGGCGCGCTAAATGACGTCCTCTCGCAAAAATGGGGTGGTCTGCGCGGCGTACAGATAGTATCCTTCGGCGTGAGCTCGGTCACGGCAAACGAGGAAGACGAAGCGACCATCAAGGAACTGCAAAAGAGCGCCGTATTCAGAAATCCGAATATGGCTGCCGCTCATCTTGTGGGCGCGCAGGCAGAGGCGATGAAGTCTGCCGCCGCAAACGAAGGAAGCGGAGCGTTTATGGCGTTTGCCGGAATGAATATGGCTGGGAACGCGGGAGGGATGAACGCACAAAACCTTTATCAGATGGGACAGCAGCAAACACCGCCGCAGAAAGCGCCTCAACCCACGGCGACACCTGCCGGGAGTTGGACTTGTTCCTGCGGCGCTGTCAATACGGGTAAATTCTGTATGGAATGTGCAAAACCAAAGCCGGAAACGGCGGCAGGTTGGACGTGTGCAAAATGTGGAACGGTCAACAAAGGCAAGTTTTGCATGGAATGTGCGGCGCCAAAGCCCGCGGGCGTGCCGCAATATAAGTGCGACAAATGCGGATGGGAGCCGGATGACACAGCGCACCCGCCGAAGTTTTGCCCCGAATGCGGCGATCCATTTGACGACGGAGATATTAAATAAAAAGGAGAATTGCTATGGGACTGTTTGACAAGAAATACTGTGATATTTGCGGAGAGAAAATAGGACTTTTGGGAAATCGAAAACTGGATGATGGTAATCTTTGCAAGGATTGCGCCAAAAAGCTTTCGCCATTTTTCAGCGACAGGCGTCATTCGACCGTTGCCGAGATAAAAGAACAGCTTGAGTACCGCGAGGCTAATAAGGAAAAGGTTGCGGCGTTTAATCCTACAAAAACCATCGGCGGCAACATGAATATCCTATTTGATGAGGATAAGCATCAATGGATTGCAACCAGAATGCGGAATTGGCGCAACGAAAACCCCGATGTACTTGAATACTCACAGGTTACAGGCTGCACTCTCGATATAGACGAGAGCAAGAGCGAGGTTTATCGACAAACAGCAGACGGAAAGAATGAAAGTTATAATCCACCCCGCTATGCGTATTCTTATGATTTTAACATGACCATACACGTCAATTCACCATGGTTTGAGCAAATCTCGTTTCAAATAAATGACGATGAGATTAGCCAACGCGGCGGCATAGCATATCGTGAAGCACAGGCAAAAGCAGACGAGATCAAAGCGGAATTGATGCAGGCGCGCGATGCGGAACGTGAAGCGGCAAGCGCGGCAAATGCGCCGAAAACTGCTGTGGTTTGCCCGCATTGCCATGCGACAACTATGCCCGACGCAAACGGCTGCTGTGAATACTGTGGCGGTGCGGTATAGCAGTTTTCCGTAACCATGTATACCGCCCGATATATATAAGAATGCTTTACTATAAAAAAGATGCGGTGGATTTATTAAGTGCAGATAATGTGACAAGCATGAATTGAACATCTGAATAAGCACAAAAAGAAAAGGCTTGTGAAAGCGATATTTCGCAAGCCCTTACTTTCCCGTTGTCTCTTTTAGGCTTTGCATGAGCGCCCGTGCTGTTTCGATGATAATTTTGCGCTCGTTCTCGCTGCAATTCATTTGCTGCTCATAGAAACGCTCTGCTTCGGCGTAATCGGTCTTGCCATCAAATATCTGGTGCGGCGGTATAGAGAGAGCTTTTACCCATGCGTACAGCGTTTCGTACTTCGGGTACCGCTTATCGTTTTCAAGGTCCATTACTTCTCTATACGATATACCGATGCGCTCTGCTGCTTGCTCTTGTGTCAAATTATGCTCTTTTCGTGCGGCACGAAATATTGCGCCGATCTTTGGGGGCGTATATGCCATTAGACTTCACCTCATTATTAGTCTACCTTTCACCCGCAAAGATTATAATGAGCACGGATTTCACTATGACACGAAATAGACTTCCCAAAAGCATACAAAGGAGGCGAACTAATGAGCCATAATAGGATTTTGGAGGTTGAATAGCCGGGGAGAATAAATCCCCCGACAAATTAAAGACTCTAATTGGTAAACTGTCAAAAAAACAGTTTGCTTTTACACGCCCCCACATACCCAACTATGTGAAATAAATACGCAGGGCATAGAGAAGTATATATGCAGAGATTTCAACGCTCAAGGCACTTTTGCTTTGAGCGTTTTTATATACCCTCTTTTCCATTGTCTATGGCATGAAGCCATAGCGAGATACCCGTAACCTCCGATTTGATTCTCATTTCACTCAAATCAATTCGGAGGTTACGAAAATGTATAAAAACAGACGATTCAATTTGTATAAGATCATGTACTCAAGCGACGGGCAAAAGCACTATTATGCCAAAGCAAGCGAGGAATGGATCGAGGTCAGCGAAGCGGTTTTCCGGCTGTTAGATTCCACTGAACGCAGACAACAATACCTGGACAGCAAACATATCCGCAACCATGACGTGTCCATTGAGCTTTTAGACAGCTTGCTTAAAAATGACAGCAATTATAAGCTGGCGCTGCAAATCGCGGATTTAGACACCCCTGAAAAAAGGCTCCTTGAAAAAGAAACCGAATTATTGCGTTTGCTTCTCATCCGTATTCTTCCCCTCTGCATAGACAAGCTGCCGGATCAGGATAAGGCTCTTATCAAAGCCCTGTTCTACTCCGGCGTTCCCGTTGGCAAATATGCCGAAAAAATGGGGATTGACCGCAAAGGTGTTTTTACCCGTAAAAAGCGCATCCTGAATAAATTGCGCAATGATTTAATAGCGCAGCTTGGTTATTTTGTTGATGGAGGTGATCTCTATGACGAGTGAGAACACCCCATCAAAGCGCTACTATGAAATGAAAGAAATCCCCCTTTTTTTAAGCGCCGATGACATTGCCGACATCCTGGGAATATCTCGCGCCTACGCCTACAATTTATTCTACGCCAAGGGCTTTCCTACTCTGAAATTGGGGAAACGCCGATTAGTGCGTAAAGAAAAATTCTTTGCATGGCTTGAAGAACAGGAGGTATGAATATGGCAACAAAACAAAAAAAGAGAGCAGATGGTTTGTATCAAAAAAGCGTTAAAATAGGGAGATGTCCTGATGGCTCTCCAAAAAGGAAAGTAGTATATGGCAAGACTCAAGGTGAATTGGATCAAAAAGTGACGGAGTTAAAGCAAAAGGTTGCTACACAAACCTATATTGATGTAGACATGACCTTTACAGAGCTTAGTGTTATCTGGATGAAACAATTCCCCACTCGTTCAGCCAAATGGCACAAACGTAAACAGAGCAAGATCGACAACCATCTTCTGCCTACTTTGGGCGAGAGAAACATTCGTGATCTTCGCATGATGGATTTACAAAACATCGTCAATAAGATGGCAGAGGATGGCTATGCTACAAGCACTATGAAAAAGGTAAAACAGACGGCAGATAATATGATGGATTTTGCTTGTGATAACGAATGGCTATATCGTAACTATTTTAGCAAAGTGAAGGTGCCAAGTTTGGATGCGCCCGAAACACGTTATTTAGAGGATGATGAAATCCTCTTGGTGACAAAGAATTGGAGGGGGCACAGGTTTGGCATCGGAGGGCTAATTATGCTCTATTGTGGTCTGCGTTTGGGCGAGTTACTTGCTTTAACATGGGAGGATATCGACTATGAGGAAAAAGTCATCCATATCACAAAAGCCCGTGAGTGCTTTGAAAACAGGCCGTCCATCAAAAAGCCCAAAACCAAAGCAGGAGTGCGGGATATTCCTATCCCTGATATTCTGCTTACCGCACTGAAAGAGTTAGGCGGCAAACATGGGCTTATCTGCATGAGTGCCAACGGCAGATTGATGTCCGATACTGCATACCGCAGGGCATGGGAAGGCTATTTCAATCATCTAAACAAAGCTGCTGGGGGCAGATGTGCAAGCAAGTATACTCCAAGAGTGCAGGTTATAGAGCATATTACTTCAAAAATGCTCCGGCATACTTATTGCACACTTCTCTATGATGCTGGCGTTGATGTGAAATCGGCTCAATACTTTATGGGGCATGAAGATATTGAGACTACGCTTTCAATCTATACTCACTTATCCAAGTTCAGAAAGAAGAAGTCTGTTGTCTCTCTGAACAAGCATATTGTGGAGAAAATGAAAAAAATCGCAGCATAAGAATGTTTCGGCTTCAACGGCAAGTGTGGTTATCCGCACTTGCCGTTTTTTGCTTTGTTTCTTCAAAAATCCAAAATAGCATATCCCGAAAATATGGCTTGGCTACACGGAAAAATCAATATGATATGGCTTCAAAATTTACTAACTTTCATACTAACATTTTACTAACATTTGCCTGGAATTAACCCCTTTTCCCTGTGTTTTATAGACATAATAGACAACATGGAAAATGCAAAAAACAGGCTAAAAAGTCCATAACCACGGTAAAATCGGGCTTTTTGAACATCTTCGGTATCCTGCCTCCTAAGCGATAGGCCGGGCGTTCGAGTCGCCCCGGGAACGCCATAAAGCCCATAAACACTGCGTTTGTGGGCTTTTCCATTTTTCAAGCCCTGCTTCGTTTTTGCTAATTCGTACATCCACTTTTTCATTAGCTGACCTCCTTTC